>ERZ1034980.1897-NODE-1897-length-11889-cov-14.497887_pt1 | contig 11889 bp, 13 predicted proteins | sample MGYA00520622_ERZ1034980 | MGnify/ENA primary metagenome ERZ1034980 (study PRJEB33766, sample SAMN09781791) | gut metagenome | biome: gut microbiome | host: Homo sapiens | place: Madagascar | study: EMG produced TPA metagenomics assembly of the PRJNA485056 data... | reverse complement strand
CCGGTGACATCTGCCATTGTGCCGCCGCCACCGTTGGCATTGAATCTGACGGTATGCTTGGTAGGTGCAGGAGGCTCGTCCTCCTCGAAGATAGCTTTGACCTCCACATTGCTGTCCGGCATGGTGAACTTGTTGTTGGTGATTACAAGCCCTGCCGGAGATACAACCTGCCACTCCTTGAAGCGGTAGTCCTCTTTGGGCGTTGCGGTCAGGGTGATTTCCGTACCAGCCACGGCCTTGTCAGGAGATGCGGAAGCCGTTCCGTTGCCGTCCGGGCTGATGACCTTCACGTGGTGCTGCCTGTATGTTCTGACTGTCGCCGTAGTTTCGTTTCCCGCGTTGTCAGTCGCGACCACGGTATATTTCGCTCCAGGGTCATTGTCGTCGCCATCCGGCGCGGGGAGATGATAGGTGGGGCCGTCTTGCGGTTCGCCGTTGATGGTCACTGACTTGATGCCGGAGGACGTCTCTCCCGATGCAGCCGGGTCGCTCACGGTGAAGGTGTACGCGCCGGGATTTCCATCGATGGTATCCTCGACGGAGTAGCTCTCACCGTCCTTCAAACCCTCCAGCACCGGCGCCTTCGTGTCCGTTCCCATCACATGGCCGCACACAGTGCAGAGCTGCTTCTGATTGCCCCAGTCGCCGGGAATGTGTTTGGCGTTTTGTTTGGACATTTCCGCGGCGGGGTCTCGTGCGCCGCACTTCATGCAGGCCCATATGTGGCAGCCGTCCCTGTTCGCCCAGCCAAATTCATGGCTACATGTGCTTTCCTCGCAGCGCAGCTCCAGCTTGCTGATTACTCTGCCGTAATTGTAGGCATACGGCAGGCTCAGCCGCTGCAGGTCCACGCGCCCATTTTCGTTGGGGATAAGGAGCTCCGTTGTGGTGCCCCAGTACTTCTTATGCGGTCCCTGGTTGCGGCGCCACTGCCACCCTGTCGCGCTCAGCCACACGGACTTCCCGTCCGAGGCTCCGATTTTGATGTTCTCTTCTATAGAAATTGCAAATTCCTGATCTTGCATCACTACCCAGTAGTGCGCCCGGTTTGAGCCTCTTCCGACCGCGACTGCAGGACCACCTCTAATGGCGTCGTCTTCATAATAATGGGGGTCCGGATAAAGCGGAATGGACTGCGCAGTCAGCGTTGTGTCCTTGATCAGAATGTTCCCGCTGTTGCCGTTCATGCCGCCGCCGATGCCCGCGCCCCAGTAGCCCTGCGCCCTCACCACGCCGCCGGTGATGGAAATGTCACAGCCCGAACCGCCTCTTCCGCCACCGATTCCTGCGCCGGCATAGTTACTCCAAGCTTCGACCGTTCCACCGGAAATCTCGATATGATGCGCATCTTCCGACTTGTTCTGTCCGTCTTGATCGCCGCTGCCGATTCCTGCTCCGCCTGACTCGCTGCCGGCATTCACCGTGCCGCCCTTGATATAAATAAAGCGTCCGGGGCCGCCCTGGCCGCCGCCGATCCCTGCGCCTTCCGAAACGGACCGCACCGTCAGCTTGCCGGAATACACATAAATCTGCTCGCCGACGCCACCCTGACCGCCGCCGATACCCGCACCGTATACGCCGCTGGTCGCAGAAATCTCACCGCCATAGATATCCGTCGCCAGAGAGCCGAAATGAAGGTTCACGCCGTGTCCCTGCGAGAATTTCTTGATTCCGACCTTTGAGCCTCCGATCCCAGCGCCATACCTGCCGCCTTCACACGTGAGCTTTGTCCCCGTCTGCACCAGAACCCGGAGATAACCATCGGTTTTGTTTTTCTGCAGCGCGGCGAAGTTCTCCGCGCCGATCAGCTCGCTGTCCCCGCCGACAAAGTACAGACAGGCGGAGGCGCCGCCGTAAAGCTCGATGGCAGGGCCGTCCTCGGGTGCCTGAAGGCGGACGCCGTCCAGAAAGATGTGCGGTGTATTGTTCTTGCCATCGATTTTGATTCGGTATTGAAAATACCAGTTCGGATCTGCGGAGCCCTTAATCAGATAGGTCTTGCTGTCCTTGATTTTCAATTCTTTGTTCTGCTCCGTAAGGTCCACTATCTTGTCAAACGTCGTTGGGACGGAAAGTTTGACATCCGGTAACTCACCCGCAGCAAAGGCCGCTGTCGGCAGCAGCGTCAGCACCATGCAGCACAGCAGCAGGATACTAAGTATTCGTTTTTTCATTTCCCGTTCCCTCCGTTTTCGTATATGTCGGCTCAGTCAAGAGCGGTGATCGTAATGGTGCCGCTGAACTCCACAAGAAGTGTATTGTATTCCGATTGCTCAAATAAAAATTTCAATGTTATATCTCGGGCTGATGCGTCATACATTCTGTTGAAGTTAAAGGAATGATAGTCGTTACTATACGGAAGTTTTGCTCCATCTCGTTTTATGCGTGTGATATTCCTGCAAAAATCTGCATCCTCACTGCTGTCTGTCATTTGGATGCAATAATAACCGGTTTTGTCGGAAGCGTTCGAGCCGACTCCGAGAGAGCCGCTTATGATGACGTTGTATATATGCCCCTTTTTCAGCGTAATTTCATTTGGGGAAGCTGAAATCAGACCGCCTCTGTTTATTTTTTCAGTAAATCCAATTCTTGCGGAACAGTTTTGAAGAAGAGCCGTCCCTACTGACGCTTTTGCATGAAAATACCCGGAGCTTCCGCCGTTCTGACCGGGGTCGCCCTTGTCACCTTTATCTCCCTTGTCGCCTTTTTCGCCTTTGTCGCCTTTGTCGCCCTTGTCTCCCTTTTCGCCGTCAATTCCCGCAGCTTTTACCCCGGTGTCGGTTTCTCCGATCCACCAGTTGCCGTTCTCACCGATGAACGGGGTGCTGCCGTCTTTGCCGTCGGAGCCGTTTTGCTCGTTTGTTCCGTCTTTGCCGGCGATTCCGTCCTTACCGTCAAGGCCTTTCAAAACCGAAAGATCATACAGGTTCAGCCATATTTCATCGCCGACATAACGCCACTGCAGGGTGCTTTCGTTCACGCGGAACTCCGGTGTTTTTCCGTTTGCTCCGGCCTTACCGGTCTGTCCGGCGGGGCCTGTGATATCGGCTATCGCCACAAGATTCTGCCACTTGTCACCCGTGTAATGCCACTGTATGTGGGTTGCGGCTCGCTGCACCTCTATGCTTTTGCCGTTAATTCCGTCTTTACCGTTGGCACCGTCCTTACCGGCTTCTCCGGCAGCGCCCCGCAGCTCGGTAAGCGCCACAAGGTCGTGCCAATCGGCTTCATCGCTGTATTTCCACTGGATTGCCGTGCCGTTGTTCCGCACCTCCGGCAGTGCAGTGTCGGTTTTTGCCGCCTTGCTCCATCCTGCGGCAAGCACGATGCAAAGCACCAATAGAGCGGCGCAAAGCGCCAAAAGTGAGCCTGTGAGTAGTTTTTTCCCTGTTTTCATCTTCTTCCCTCCGTTCGGAATTGTTTATCACGGCGAAGCTCACCCGCAGTAAAGGTCGCTGTCGGCAGCAGGATGCTGAGTATTCGTTTCTTCATTGGCTTTTCTCCTCCTGTTCATGCCGGTTCGGCTTATCTGCCCTGCCTTTTTTCTGATTTTCTCTTTTCCTGAGCCGGAAGCACAGCGCGGTGATGACCACCGCTGCTGCAAAGCAGACAACGCCCACCAGCACATAGCCGCCCGCGTCCTCCCGCAGCAGCATCGCGCCGAACACGCCCCATGCGGCTGTCTGCCCCGGCCCGACGACCGTGCCCGCTGTCTGCATCAGCGCCGCGCACAGCAGCATACACGCTGCGGAGAGACTTATTGCCTCGCGCCGCTGCCTCCGGCGGGTGTTTTCCCGCACCCGCTGCTTGACGAGTGCGACCCGTCTTGCGGTATCGTACATTTCGTTTGAACCTCCTCTCTGGATTTTTTGAAATGTGGCTTAAAAACCCCTTCACTTATATAGGTACAAAAAATCGAAAAAACTCTCACCCAAAACGCAAAATTTTTCAAAAAAATTTGAGAGCCGCCAAAAAGCAGCTCTCAGGGAGTAAATGTTCAGTTATTTCTTCTGCGATAAGCGGAAAGCGGACCATCTTCCTGCCGCCACCAGCAGCACCGGCAGGGTGTAGGCGATGTACTGTGCCGCGCCGCCGTAGGCGATGAGCAGATTGTATATGGCGTGGAGGGTGATGGTCGCGCCCAGCAGCCCGCAGGTGCCTGCGACCTTCAGCCATGTCCGCCGCCATGTGTAGGCAAGCCCGTCGCCAACAATCAGACCGCAGAGGACGTGCATGGCTCCCGTGCCAAAGCCCCGGAAGAAGATAAAGGAAAAGCGGTCCGCTCCGTTCTGAATGAGATAGCAGACGTTTTCAAAGGTGGTGAAGGCGAGGGCAATCGTGATGGCGGCAGCCTTGATTTTATCGCCCTCCGGCTCAAACACCAGCAAATAGAACACCAGCGGCAGCAGCTTCATGATTTCCTCCACTACCGGCGCAATCTCCGCCGTGGCGGCAAGGGCGTCCGCCCGGCATACCGCCGCAAGGAAGGTGTTGATATAGGCCGAAAGCAGACACACCCCCATCCCGGCGATGCAAAACAGGAAGAAGCGTAGCTGCCGCCTGCCCATGCATAAAGCAGCAACCAGCAGGGGAGATACCATGCAGATGAAGATGTTTTCAATATAGGTCATGCGTCCACCGCCTTTCTCGTGGCGGGCAGCAGCCCCGGAATCACAAGCGTCAGCAGTATATCACACCAGAAGGTGGGACTTGCGGGAGAAGTATCCGGCCAAAAGCAGCCCGCCGTCCAAAGCAGGTACTCCGCGAACGCAAAGCACAGCACGCCGATGTGAAAGTACCGCATATTCCGCGCCGTATCCGTCTGCCCCTTGGCGTAGACCAGCCCCCGGATGGCGCAGAAGGAGAGCCATATCATCATGCCGCACCAGATCAGGTTGGAGAGAATGTCCCCGAAGGTGCAGTAGAACGCCAGCAGCGGCACGCCGAACGCAGGCGCAAGCCATGCCCTGCGGCAGCGGAAGGCGCGCTCATCTGTTCCGGTGAGCGTGGCCTGCAAAATGCGCAGGAAAATCACGCTCGCCACCCAGCCGAACTCCGACACATAAAAGACTCGCGGCGTGGTATCGAACAGCAGCAGGTACAGCGTCCAGTAGAGTGCACCGAGGGCAAAGCAGCCGTAGAAGCACAGCAACAGGAAATACGCCTGCCTGTGGCTTTTCCGGTAGGAGATACCCGAAAGCAGCGCGCCGACGAACGTGACAAGCAGTTGCAGCAGGTTCTCAATCAGCTCCATGCGTATCCTCGCTTTCCCTGTCCTGCCCGTCCTCCCGGTTCATCTGCCGCAGCCGGAAGCACAGAATGGTCACGCACACGCCCAGAAGAAACGCCAGCAGCCCGATGACAATGTATCCCAAAGCCGCGCCGCCGTGAAAGATGCTGGCCGCCGTTTCAAAGCCGGAATAATCGCCTGACTGTATTTTCGCGGCAATGCCGGGCATGGCGAGAGACACGCCGACGAGCAGCACAAGGCACGCCGCCACGGCGGAAGCCATGGTGACCGTATTGCGCCGCAGCCGTTTCTCCCGCTCAATTTTGGCAATGCGCCGCTTCGTCTCCGCGACACGCTCTTCATGACTGCGCATTAGTGATTCCCTCCCGTTCTAAGAGCCTTCGCAGGCTCTTTTTTCCACGATACACCATATTGGTGATCTGCTTCACCGTTTTTCCCGTGACCTCCGCCGCCTGCGCGTAGCTCATATCCTCAAAATAGGTGAGATAGAGGACTTCCCGATAGTCCGGGTTTATTTCGCTCATGCAGCAATGCAGGACGCGGTTGCGCTCCTCCGTCCGGATGACCTCCTCCGCCAGCAGCCGTCCGTCCGGCTCGCCGGTCAGCGTATCGAGGCTGAACAGGGGCTTCCGTTTGCTCTTATGGCGCAGCGCCATGTGCCGCGCCGCCTTATAGAGATACGCCTTGAAGCCGCCGTCCCGGATGCGGGGCTTTTTCGTGAACAGATAGGCGAAAACATCCAGCATCAGCTCCTCCGCCTCGTGAACGTCGTGCAGATAGCCGTCAATGTACAGCGTCAGCGGATCGCCGTATTTTTTCATCAGGGCATTAAGCCCTTCGTCGTCGCCGTTCAGATATTGGCGGTATAAGCTCTCGTCGCAGGTCATAGCGTTCACTTCCTTTTTGCTGCTGATTCAAATGTAGCCGGGAATCTGTCAGGTGCTTGTCCTGCCGGAATCGTGGCACTGTTCCTGAAAGCGCGGGTCGGACGGCTTTTTCGCGTTTTCCGGGATCGCCCATGAACGCCCGAACCGGGACGCGCCTGGGATCCGCCCCTCGGCGCAATACTGATTGACCCGCCGCTCCGACACGCCCCAACGGTAGGACGCCTCCCGAATGGATAAATATCCCTTGATCCCGTTCATACCACACCTCCGCATGGATAATACTCAACATAATACATTATATACGAATATCCGAATAAAAGTAAGCCCACACGGACGACCTTGCACGAAGTTTTTTTCGGGGTTGTCAAATTCATCTGCGATCAATAATCGGGAGACGGTGTTGCATATTTGTCCGGCAGTATCCGAAACAGAGGATATATTTGCAGTTTTTTCTCCATGATCAGGGCTGTGTCATATTTGAGTGAAGTCAATTCATGCAGTTTTGTTCAGCCTGTACACATCCTGCATTTGGTGGTCACTTTCGGCTGTTTTCGCGGCAGGAAGAAAAAGCAACGGTCGATTTGCTTTCAAGCCGCTTGGATGGTTCATTGCTTCGCCCCCGTTTCACATTTTTCTTTTTGGCGAGGCAGATAGGAGCATTTCCGTTTCCCCTTCGCCTTTTGTATGACAAGGTTATATGCGGCTTATATGTGGCGATGTATCAGTCAACCTTTTTATTATTCATATACCTTTTTATTTTAACTGCGGACGGGTTCAAACCGCCATTGTCGAATAATCCACCGCATCGGCAATACCGAAAAAATACTTCCGCAGCAGCGTTGAAAACAGCATAAATGCCCTTATTTTAAGCCGTTTTCTGCCCATTTCCGCAAATGGACTTGTATCAAAGACGGCTTTTAGATAGATGCCGGTATTTCTGTATATGCTTGCAAAGAAAATCAATGCTATGCGTCAGAAAGAACACAAAAGGCTGGAGCTGGCGGTTGAACAAGGCACAAAGAGAATCGCCGAAATCGACAGGCTTATTGAAAAGGTTTTCGAGCAAAACGCAAGCGGCATCCTCTCCGATGAACGCTTTTCTAAAATGCTTCAAAGCTATGAGAAAGAGCAAAAAGCATTAACACAGGAAGTTGCCAAAAGGTGGCATCCTTTTTTGTGTATGCAGTTTACTTTATTATATACGCATCCACAATCTCACCAAAATACATTACATGGTAATCCTTGTTTGCTCCATGGAATAATCCGTCCACATCCTGTGGATAGAATTTTTCATTATATTCAGGAAGGAGCATTTCTGATTCCTGCTGCTGTTTGTAAACTACGCGACACTCAAGAGTAAGTGGGAATTCCTTTATTCCCGGAACTGATATTGTTTCAGGCTCTTCAAGTGTTAATCCAAGCTCCTTTATTTTATCCATGTCACGACCGCTTTTTACTCCTGCAAGTCCGACAATTTTCTTATCATAATCACCTAATGGAACATTTACAGTAAATTCAGGATTTTTATCTAAGAGAGACTTCGTAAATCTGTGCTCTCTTACGTAAATGGTAAACATTGGCTTTGACCATTCTATTCCAAGAGCGCCCCAGGATATGGTCATTGTATTTACCTTATCTTCATATTTAGAAGTTATAAGTATTCCTTTATTAAGAGCTTCAAGAATTTCTCTGCTGTATTCAAATACATTTATTTTCTCTTTCATAATATCTCCTTTGAAATTTCACTTTCGCTATTTTAACACAATAGAGAAGATTAAGGCATAAACAGGCCTTTACAAAAATTCAAACAAAAGTGTTAAAAGATTGTAAAAAAAGTGTAAAAATGATATTATAGTTAAGTTTATTAAGAGAGGAGAGAATTTCCATGATCAGCAATATTATTAGTGCGATAAGCTCTGCAATGTATGACTGGATACTGATTATTATGTTACTGGCAGCCGGAATATATTTTACGGTTGCATCAAAGTTCCCTCAGTTCAGACTCTTTGGCAAGGCGATTAAGTATTTAAAAGAAAAACCAAAAAATCACAAGGAAAATTCCGTATCGGGTTTCCAGGCCCTTATGGTGTCTACTGCATCAAGAGTAGGTACAGGTAACATTATCGGTGTTTCTGTTGCTATCTGTGTCGGCGGATACGGAAGTGTATTCTGGATGTGGATTATAGCATTTATTGGTGGTGCTTCAGCATTTGCTGAAAGTACACTTGCCCAGATTTACAAGGTTAAGGGTAAGGAAGGTAAGTTCATCGGTGGACCGGCATATTATATTGAGAAGGCACTTAACTTCAAGGTGCTTGCGGTATTATTCTGTATTGCAATGCTTCTTACATATGCATTTGGTTTCAATATGCTTGCTTCATACAACCTTCAGACAACATTTGCAATTTTCCCATTCTACAATGCTGACATTACACCATGGGTAATCGGTGGAATTTTAGCAATCGTTGCAGGATGGTGCCTTCTCGGTGGTGAGAAGAGAATTGTAAAGGTAACATCAAAAATCGTTCCTACTATGGGTATCGCTTATGTTGGTATTTCTATTCTTGTAATCATTTTAAATGCAGGAAATTTACCAATGGTATTCGGAACTATTTTTGCAGAGGCATTTAACTTTAAGGCAATATTTGCCGGACTTGGTGCATCTGTTTTAATGCAGGGGATCAAAAGAGGTCTTTATTCAAATGAAGCCGGTATCGGTTCTGCACCAAATGCTGCTGCAGCGGCTGATACTTCACATCCTGCAAAGCAGGGACTTATTCAGATGTTATCAGTATTCATCGATACACTTATCTTATGTACTGCAACAGCTATGATGTGTATGAGTTCAGGAATCGTTCCAACACCTGACATCAAGGGTGCACCTTATGTTCAGATGGCTCTTGAACAGTCACTTGGAACATTTGGTCCATACTTTATAGTAATTGCAATGTGCTTATTTGCATTTACAACATTACTCGGAAACTGTTTCTATTGTGATAACCTTCTTACATATTTAAATGGAAAGAAGGAACCAAGCAGAAAGTTCATGATTTTCTTCAGACTTGTATGTGCGGGCATTATATTCTTAGGATCAGGCTTAGAGGTAGGACTCCTCTGGGATATTTCTGACGTATGTATGGGACTTATGGCCATAATTAATATTCCTGTATTGTTTATATTATCAAGACAGGTGTTCAGAACCCTTAAGGATCTGAATAAAAAAGAACGACTTGGTGATAAGACATACTTCTGCAGTAAAGATGTCGGCCTGAAGGGTAAGACAGACTGTTGGGAAGAGGAAAACGTTCCGAGTGAACAATAATTTTCTGAATCAAAAAATTAGATATAATTTGAATCAGATATAATTTAATACATAAAGACGGGTTTGAAAATGTTCGTGATATGAATTCAGACCCGTCTTTTTTGTATACTGCATTTTGTATTTGATACAATACAATATTGCACAACTAAATATACACAAATACAAATTTGTCCATAGAATAATAGGAATGATTATTGTATTATAGCCATGTTAACAAGAATAAAAACTATAAATTTATTTTTAAAGTTGTTATAATTAGTAATATCTAAGACAAGGATATGACCTGTATTTTGAGATATTAAGTAGGCTTTTTAATATATTCAGGTCATATTGATTGTACATTTAATAATCTAAGGGGGATAAATATTATGAAGTTTTATGTATGTGAGCATTGTGGAAGAATGATGGCTGAGGTTAAGGGCGGCGCTGTTGTTTCGTGTTGTGGCGAGCCTATGAAGGAATTAATCCCTAATACAGTAGAGGCATCAGTAGAAAAGCATTTACCTGTTATTGAAGTTGATGGCAATAAGGTTAATGTAACAGTTGGTTCAGTACTTCATCCAATGGAAGAAAAGCATTATATCGAATGGGTTGCTCTTGTAACAAAGCACGGTAACCAGAGAGTAGTTCTTAACCCAGGTGAAGAGCCAAAGGCTACATTCGCTATCTGTGATGGTGACGAAGTTTTAGGTGCATATGCATATTGCAATCTTCATGGACTTTGGAAAACAGAACTTTAATTATAAAATGATTTAAAATAATATATTTTTATATAGCTGCAAACTATACATTTATTCTTTCAAAATATGTAGAGTTTGTAGCTGTTTTTTAATGCCTTAATTATGGTTTACGGATTATAATCATATATATTACAGATATTTATGACTTTAATATTCTCAGGATGGTGGAACATATGAAGCAAATAAAAAAAATAAAAGGTGTTAATCTTGGGGGTTGGCTTGTTCTCGAGAAATGGATGGATGAAATGCCATTTAAAAATACATATGCAGAAGATGAAACATGGCTTGCAAGAGAATTAAATCAAAATGAATTAAAGGAAAGATTAACAAAACATCGAGAAACTTTTATTACAGAGAAAGATTTTAAAATAATAAGTGGAAAATATGGTCTAAACATGGTAAGAATTCCTGTTCCGTATTTTATATTTGGTGATAGAAAACCATTTATCGGATGTGTCGAATATTTGGACAAGGCATTTGATTGGGCAAAAAAATATAAGCTTAAGATTATTATAGATCTTCACACTGCACCTCTTGGGCAGAACGGATATGATAACGGAGGAATAATGGGTGTTTGTAAGTTTCATAAGAACCCTAAAGAGGTTTCGTTTGTAATATCTGTTTTAAGAAGGCTGGCAAAACGGTACGGTAAAAGAAAGGCATTGTTTGGTATAGAGGTATTAAATGAACCTATTGGTCAATTGGCATTTGCCACATCTCCTACTAAAAACAGAGCAAAAGATAAAAAAGAAGCATATGGATCTTCCGGAATACCTATTTCGTTTCTTAAAAGGTTTTATATTAATGCTTATAAGGCCATAAGGGAGTATATGCCTGTTAGTAAAGCTGTTATATTTCATGATGGTTTTAGGTTAGAAGCCTGGAGAGATTTTTTTGTAAGCAATAATATGAAAAATGTTTATTTAGACTCACATTTTTATCTTTCTGCAATGGAAAGTTTTATCCCATTTCACAACAAACAATTTTTATCGGTTATAAATATATTAAATCCGTTCAAATGTGTGAATAAATATGATAAAACTAAATCCAATGATGATTATATGCAGTCTGTAAGCAATATTATCCCATATAAGTCAATGATTTATCACAAGATTTATATTGCCATTGAGAAGTTGAGGATAAAATTAGCAAGTATATATACACCATTAATAATAGGCGAATGGTGTATAAGCGTCTCATATGCCAATGACGCAATATATTTTTGCAGAGATAAAGTTAATCATATTCTTGGTACAAATTATAGTGAAAGAGAATTTCTTATTGCATATGAAAATAATGAATCTGTAAGAAGATTGGTAAATAAGGAAAAAAGGAAGAGATATAGACAAATTTATAAACTCCAAACAGATGCATGGAATATTTCGGCGGGGAACATATATTGGAATTATAAGATTGCAAATGATAATAATCATCCCACAAATATGCATTGGAAAAATGCATGGGATTACAGGAGATGTAAGAAAAATGGGTGGATTTGAGACGTCAGCTATAATTTGATTATATAATGCTGTGATATTTATTAGATGGTTATAAAGTCACAGAATTATTATGTTAATAATACAAAAACCTCTGTATATACAGAGGTTTAATTATATATAAGTGATTTTAATATTGTATAATTTTTTAAAAAATTCAAATTGGATTGGTTACATTAGAATCGTATTTGAG
>ERZ1034980.1895-NODE-1895-length-11893-cov-6.724362_pt1 | contig 11893 bp, 12 predicted proteins | sample MGYA00520622_ERZ1034980 | MGnify/ENA primary metagenome ERZ1034980 (study PRJEB33766, sample SAMN09781791) | gut metagenome | biome: gut microbiome | host: Homo sapiens | place: Madagascar | study: EMG produced TPA metagenomics assembly of the PRJNA485056 data... | reverse complement strand
TCTTTGAACTTGTATAAAAACTACTGAGCTTAACATTACTTTTTAAATTGCTAGCTAATTCAAAGCAATCATAAATTGTTTTAATCGTAATATCATATTTATTTTCATCTAATTCATTAACTAAATTAATTAGTACTTTTTCCATTCCCCCAACGGCTAAACTAGGAAGTATAATCAAGATCTTCTTCATATAACATCTCCCATATTATTCATCATATCCAATTCTATCTTCTAATTCTATTTTCATATTATTAATTTCTTCTTCACTTTTATCTTTCCAATAAGTGGAATAAATTGTGATTTATTAATCATATTTTTATGTTTATCTATAAAATCACTAGTTTTACCTATCACTCTTGCTGGATTTCCTGCAACAATAGAATTATTGGGAATATCTTTAGTAACTACAGATCCAGCCCCTATAATTACATCATCACCAATTTTTACGTTACAAAGAATTATTGAATTATATCCAACAAACACCCTATTTCCAATCTTGACTTTACCAATTTTTGATTTCCCAGTATACATCTTTGTACTTCCATCATGAGCTAATATAGTACAATTAGTTAATATAACATCATCTCCTACTTCTACTAAATAGCAATGACCAAAATCTATATTGCAATCATACATTTTAAAATTTTTTCCATGCTTAAATCCTCTTTCCTCTAGTAAATCCAGGTAATTTTTTTAGAAATTATACTTTTTACTTTATTTATTACTAACTTAATACTTTTCATTGCACATAATTACCTTTATAAAATTTCTTTTATCATTCCATTTATATTTACCTTAATACCCTCTTTAATCTAGCAATAGAATAAATTTCATTTATCCTATTTCCCTTCATCTGCTTAAAAACCATATTCGTATAAAAAGAATTAGTTCTATCTAAAACCTTAATACATTCACTAACCTGCTCTGTATCTAATATCTTTCCTATTTCCCTCTTCTTATCACTTACACTTAAGTTACATTTCTCATTATTATATATTTCAAAGCATTCAATAACATGATGAATATACATTGAAGCTAACTTCTTCCTATTCTCCTCATTATATATGCCCCAATCCATAAGCAATTGCTTTAATCTATCATATCTAAAAGTTCTAACCTTAAACTTATTAACATGATATCTAGTAACAATAGTTTCCTCAAAAGTTTTTACATAATGATAGTATGATTTCGTACTTATAGTTAATTTATTTAACTTCTTAAAAACATCAATATTAAAATTAGTATCCTGATCTATAGGTAACCATTCTATAAATTTAAGATCATTACTCTTTAAAAACTGTGCATTATATAACTTATTGTGAGTATAGTTAAAAAGTAAGTTATCAAATAAATCCATAAATATAGGTTTTATCTCATCTTGAGATTTCAAAACCATATCTTTATAATGAGATTCACTAGTAACTACTTGTCCATTCTTCTGATGAACATCAAACTTCATACCACACATTACAACTTCAGCATTAGTTCTCTCTGCTAAGTTATATTGTTCCTCTAACATATTATTTTCAATATAGTCATCAGCATCTATTAGCTGTATATACTTTCCCCTAGCCTTTTCAATTCCAGTATTTCTAGCTATACATGCTCCTTCATTTTTCTTATCAATTACAGTTACTCTATTATCTTTATTTTTATACTCTTCACAAATCTTCAAACTATTATCCTTAGAACCGTCATTAACTAATATAAGTTCTATTTCTTTTAAAGTTTGTCCAAGCATACTTTCTATAGACTTAGCTAAATATTTCTCTACATTATAAACTGGCATTACAACGCTAACTTTTATATCCATTATGATTTCACTAACCTCACTAAAGATATTCCCTTAAATACACTACATATAATTGTGGAATTTTTTATTCTTACTAATAATGATGTTAATCCAATAAGACCTCTATCACTTTTTCTATTTGCTGCACATTCATTAACATACTCTCTATTTACAATAGCTTTTATATATTGCTTCTTTTGTTTTAAAGTTAATTTACAATCTTTATGAAATAAATTTAAGAAAGCTGAAAATACTCCCATAAGATGATTTCCATAAAGAATATATCTATTTTTGTTATTATAAAAATTCATATCCTTTAAAAAATCTTCTAATAAACTATGAATTTTTACTCCTTTTTCATATATATTATCAATATATTGGTAAGTTATACTGTTATTATTCCTTCTTATATAGTAATAAAGCTCCTCCTTAGAAAAACATATATTATTAATTTTTCTAAAATATTGTAAGTTAAAGATAAAGTCTTCCCCTGTTTCAACCTCTTCTTTAAATCTTATATTATTTTTTTCTATTATTTCTCTACTATATAATTTGTTCCATAAAGGATTTAATAATCCACTATTACCAAAGTCCATTATTAAATCCTTCATATCTTCTATAGCAATTATTTCTTTTGGACAAAACACTCTACTTAAATCTTCAACTTGTCCATTAGATGAAACTTTTCTTTCTTTAAAGCCACAAACTGCAAGTTGCCCATTTGACTTCTCCATACTACTTAATAGTATTTTTAAATAATCTTTATGAACCAAGTCATCACTATCAATAAATGCAATATATTCTCCTCTTGCATTATCTAAAGCAGTATTTCTAGTACTTGATACACCTTGGTTTTCCTTACTAATAACTCTTATACGACTATCTAAATTTTGAAGTTCTATACATATATTTCTACTGTTATCTTTAGAACCATCATCAACTAATATAAGCTCCCAATCTTTATAGCTTTGGTTTATAACATCTTGTACTGTATTTTTTAAATAGTCCTGACTATTGTATACAGGAATTAATATACTTATAGTAACATTACTCAAATACTTCACCTCCATTAAGATTAATAGCATTAACTTGTATCTTGTTCGCTCTCTTAAGTCTTAATAAATGAATTGCTCCAGCAAAATAATATAATTTACATAAACATAATAAAGAAAAGACCTTGTCAAAAACCTTATTAGTTATGCTATAGATTCCCTTATGATTTATAAAATATTTATCTAATTTACTGCTTAATGCAACCTTCTTTGTTGATATTTTACTATAGTCCTTAATTGACTTTACCAATAATTTAACCTTTAATTCATCAACATAAGATAAGGCATTTATAAATTCCCAGTATGTAATATAATGAATAAAATTTTTATCTTCAATATTATTATTACTAAGGAAATTACTCATAATATTAACTGTGTTCATACATCTTTTTACCATGTTTTCTTTTGCACTCTTGCTTTTTGTTAGTGAATTTTCATTTATTTTATAATCATATAAAGGTTCATCTATACAATATAATCTTTTAGCTTTTAGCATCGCTTCATAATTAAATAATGTATCTTCACTGGCTACTTCACTATAATGTACAAATTTAATTTTGTTTTCTTTTATTAATTTACTTTTAAATATTTTATGCCATACTGCAGTTCCTAATTTAAAGTATTCATTACTTAAAAACTCATTTTCGGTTAAGCTTTTAATATCTATACTACCTTCATTTAAATTTAAGCTAATTTTTTTATTTCCATTTAACACATCATTAACATTGCATATAACTATATCACTATTAAATTCTTCTGCCTTTTTATACATTTTTTCATACATAGTTTTATCAATGTAATCATCTGCATCTACGAAAGCTATATATTTTCCTAAAGATTTGCTAATTCCATTATTTCTAGCTGCTGAAACTCCAGAATTTTTTTGATTTAACACCTTAACTCTAGAATCCTTCTTAGCAATACTTTCTATAATATTTCTCGTATCATCTTTTGATTCATCATTTATTATTAATATTTCTATATCCTTTAATGTTTGATTAGTAATTGAATTAATGCACTGCTCTATAAATTTTTCACCATTATAAACAGGCACTATTACACTTATTAATGGCTTTATTTTTACCCTCTCCTTATTCATTCAATATACTTAAATATGAATTAATACATTTATCATAAGTAAAAAGCTTACTTCTTTCTTTTGACTTATTTAAAAAATCGTTATATAGATTATTATCATTTACTAATCTATTAAAGCATTTAGCTAACCCCTTATAATCATCTACTTTAAATATCAACCCATATTCCCCATTATCTAATATTTCTTTTGGACCATAATCACAATCACTTGATATCATAGGAACTTCTGAATATAAAGCCTCTATCATTACTGTCGGAAGCGCCTCTCCCCTACTAGCAGATATCAACATATCCATATTCTTTAATATTTTAAATATATCTTTTCTCGGACCCCAAAACTTAACTTTATCCTGTAAATTGTTATCTTCTATTATCTTCATTACATTAGAGTAATAATTCTTATCTTCTATTCCACCTATGAAATTTAAGATATATTGTCTATCTTTTATTTCAATAAAAGCTTTTGATATTATATCTTGAGCTTTTCTTGGTTGAATCCATCCAATTACGGCAATATTAATTACATCTTTATTTTCTATATCTTTAAACTTAATTTCACTATTACTAACTTCATCAAATATTACTGGATTATATATTGTAGTAATTTTATTTTCTTTAACCCACTTTTCTGATATCATGGCATCTTTTAATTCATTAGATACAGCTACCACTTTACTACAAACACCTAAAGATATTTTTGCAAAGTTTTTTCTTATTAAATCATCTTCTTTAAATCCCCATAAATTAGGTCTAATATGAACAACAGAAATAACTTTAACCTTTCTTCCACTTCTAACTGCAGCACATTTAGCTATAAATCCTTCAAACCATGTATTAGCAATTATAGCTTCTATATTTTCTTTTTCTATAAAATTACTTAGTTTTTTAATTCTTTCTAAATGATTTTTACATTGAAGTAATGTTATATCGTCTCCATATATGGTATCTGCACTAAATGTAACTATATGACTTCTAATATTACTTTTATTAAAAGCATTTTGTAAGTTATAAACAAACTTACTTATCCCCCCATTATCTAAAGTATTACTGTATATTGCTATTCTCATTTTAATTCTCCTAATAAAACTTATAGGTTTATTAATATATTTTCCCACTTATCAACTATTGGTTTTAATCTAAACTTTTCTATATCTAAGTTTGACTTATTACTAAAATCTTCTCTCTTATTTATATCAGATAATAATATACCAATCTTATTTACCATAGCTGCAACGTTACCAGTTTCTATTAAAAATCCATTAATATTATTTCTAACTATCTCAGATGGACCAGTCAAACAATTGAAACTAACAATAGGTAATTTATAACTTTTGGCTTCAAGTAAGGTCATTGGTAATCCTTCAAATCTAGATGTCATAACATATAAACTACTATTTTTATAATAATCTTCAACATTTGATACCTTACCCTTTAGGATAAGCTTTCCTTGTAAGTTATACTCTTTTATCTTACTTTCAAGTTTTTCTTTATCCTCGCCATCACCTAATATAATCCACTTCCAATCTGGATTATCCTTTAATACCTCTTTAGCTATCTCACATAACATATCAAATCCCTTTTGATATGTTAATCTTCCAACACTTATCAATTGCTTAGCTTTTATATCGCAACTTATCCTATCTCCATTTTCTATAGGATTGTATATAAAATCTATTTTCCCTTTAATTTTTAAATTATTAAGATAATTGATTTTGTCTTGTTCTGTAAGAGTTATAATACAATCTGAAAATCTAGATATTAGTTTTCTTGAAAAAACTCTTAAGCTAGAACCATTATCCTCATAAAAATTAAAATGCTCCCACGCAATTAACCTAGTTTTAGTAAATAATGTTGCTGGAATTGAGAAAAGACTTGCTATAACTTCAACATCTATTAAAATATCAATCTTATTTTTCTTAATATATTGCCTTATTCCCTTAACCACTTGAAAATAATGTTTCTTAAAATTAACATCTTTACTCTTTAATATCCTTTCAGTTTTAATATTTTTATTTAAAGTAAAATAATTACTATTACTTTCATTGGTTATACTTAATATATGAATATTAAATTTATCATCTTTCTTAGAAAGTTCATTTGCTATTATTGAAAGTACACGTTCTGTACCTCCAGTTCTAGATATATCTCCACTTAAGAAACAGACATTTAACATACCTGTTCCCCCTCCTTTTCTTTTTCCTCTTCTTTTTTACCATCTATAAATTTATCTTTTGTAGCAATATAACTTATTAACATTAATGACATAAATTTATTTCTATGCCTCATTGCTGTTCCAGTATTATGAGTTCCCATTCCATAAATCATACCTGCAACAAAAATAGCTAAGAATAGCATTTTATATTTGGTATCAATTTTTCTAAAATTCTTTAATATATTATAAGTAGCATATCCCCATAAACATGTATCAAATAAGAATGTTGGTATATCAAGTCCACCTCTTATTAACCATGGCATAGGAGAGTACAATAAGTAAAATCCTTTTATAGGTGCAAACATAATAAATTGCATAGGATTATTTATTTCTAATGCTGTAAGATAACTTGATCCTCCACCAGTTTCAGCATTAGTTTTTCCTAAAAACTCTTCTTGATTTGTAGTTACTATAACTATAGCCCCAATTACTGCTACTACTAGACAAATAATATTTGCAGCATTAAATTTAATTCTTTCTTTTTTTCTATCATAAAATATAAATGCATATATCATTGGTGGTAATATATATAATGCTCCTTCATGATAAAGGGATGCTATATATATAGGTACTATTGTCAATAATATATAAATAGGATTATATTTTTCAAACCATTTAAGAAAATAATAAACACCTAGCATAATAAGATAATACATACTTCCTTCTCTTATTAATGCATATCCCATCAAAAAAGGAATAGGCATAAATAACCATAAAGCAACCATTAATGCAGTATTTTTATCTTTTAGTTTCAAAAGATTTGCTATATCTATTAGTTTTGTACCAGCTAATACTACAAAAACAATATTTAAATATTGCCCAAAAAATCTATATGGTCCAAAAAAGTAATAAACTACTCCTAAAACTTGAGAATAAAATCCTGTAAAATGCTCTAACATTACATCTGGTAATGCATTTGCTGTTTCAACTGCTAACTCATGAAATTTATATGAATCTCCTGTATTAAATGGAAGATATGATATTGATTGGTCATACCACAATGCAGCTAATCTAACTAGGAGTCCAAACATTAAAATCATAAAAATGGTTTTATTCTTAGACTTTATATAAAACCATCCCATTATTGCAAGAGAATTTATTAATATGTAAATTAATGCAAATATCTCTCTATTTATTTGTCCTTCAAATACTACATTAATAAATGCTTCTAATAATAGAAGTGATAAAAAAACTCTCATAAAACCAACTCTCCAAGCTAAATTAATTGTCTATATAAATTTCTTATCTTATCCTCATAATTTTTAATATTGTAATTTTTATTTATATATTCAAATCCTTTTAGGCATAATTTATTTCTTAATATTTCATTACTTTTCAACCTTATTAATTCATTAATAAACTTCTCATAATTTCCTTGAGCAATTAAAATACCAGTTTTCTCGTTCATTATTACTTCACTTATACTTCCTACATTCATACTAATAACAGCTTTCTTAAATGCCATAGCTTCTAATAAAACCATTGGTAAACCTTCATATAATGATGGTAAAAAGAAAACATCAATAATTGGATAAAATGCATTAACTTTTTCTTGAAATCCAGTTAATATAAATAAATCTTCTAAATTTAATTCTTTAATTAAATTTTTGACGTCCTCTTCTTGAGATCCATTTCCAACTAAAAGTATTATGGAATCATTAAACTCTTTCTTATATTTTGATATCTCCTTTATAAAAGGAATAATTCCTTTTTGTTCATCTAATCTTCCTATAAATCCTAATACTTTTTTATTAACATCTATGTTATACCTTTTTATAATTTCATTAACTTCTCTTTTATCAACATTAGTTATATATTCTATATCCATTGCATTAGATAATGTTAATGCTTTATCTTCATTAAAATAATCAGTATTTTTCTTATAAAAATCAGTTACTGTTTTTCCACAAGTAATGTTGTAATCATATTTATTTCTTAAATATTTATCTATTTTTTTATTAACACCATTACCTTTTAAAAAAGGGTAGCAATTATGAATATGTGATACTATTTTTACATTTAATCCGAAAATTTTCTTTGCAAGATATGAAACTAAAGAAGCAGTATTATCATGGGCATGTACAATTTTTATATTTTCATTTTTTATAATCTTACTTAAGCCATTTGCATTCCTTAATAATTTTTTAGTTGAGAATTTCATATTATAAGTCTTTATATTATTTTCATTAAAAGTATGAGCAAGTTCTTCTCCACCACAAACAACTATTGGTTCATAAGATTTAAGATTTTTGCACATTAATAATGCCATTCTCTCTGCACCACTAATTTTATTCATAGGTAATACATGCAACACCTTATTCATAATAATCATCAGCTCCTTTTTTAATAAAAAAACTTTATCTATTTATATTAAATTTATCTACTAGACACATAAGAAGAAATTCCTCTTTCTGAATTAATCCCTAATTCAATTTCTTCATAAATTTTTAATAATTCTTTATTAACACTTTTAATATCATACTTTATAATTTCATCAGGTATTCTAAATGTCTTATCCTTCAAAAGATAATATTTTTCTATGGCCTTAGCCGTTGTATCAAAGTCACCAACTTTAACTAAAATTCCAACATTTTCATTACAAACAAGATCTCTACATCCCCTAATATTTGTTGCAATTACCTTTCTTCCGCAAGCCATAAACTCCATTATATTTCTAGGCAATCCTTCTCTATAAGACATCAATATTCCAATATCTGATATATTTATAAGTTCATTTACATCTTCTCTATATCCTAACATAAATATATTATTTTGTAAATCTTTAGAAATTATCTCTTTCTTTAAGGATTGCATCATATTTCCATCACCAATACAAATAAGCTTTATATTAGAATAACTTTTTTTTAAACTCCCTATTGCATTAATAACTTGTATATGATTTTTATTTTTATTAAGTTCTGCAATCATTAAAACTATAAAATCATTATCATTAAGTCCTAATTCTTTTTTCTTTTCTAAAATTTCTTCATTATTTAATTTCTTATATTTTCCTAAATCTAGTCCAACACCATTAAGTAAATAACATTTCTTAGGTTTAAGTTTATTTTTTGTAATATTGTAATCCTCTGTATTAATATTAATTATTACATCAGTAATCTTAGACATAAGCTTCTCAATTGGATAATATAATATCCATCCTAACTTAGATCCTCCCCTTAGAAAATGATATCCATGAGCCGTATAAATAGTTTTTAAATTTGGATATCTTAACTTTAACAATCTACCATAAATAGCTGCTATAGGTGTATGAACATGAACTATATCATAATCATTAATTCTTTGAAGTTCATCCAATTTCATAAATGCATTTATATTTCTAAGCCCTAATGGATTCCTACTAAATGGAACCTCAAAAATTCTAATCCCCTTATTTATAATCCCTTCATCAATTGGTTTATCTATAGAACATGCACAATGTACTTCATATCCATTTTCTAAAAGCATATTAATATGAGGTATTAGAAATGCATTTATAGTTCTACTAACAGTTGTTACATACAGCACTTTTTTCATATTTCATACCTCTCTTTTACTACTTTTGCTGGAACTCCTACTGCAGTAGTAAAACTATCAATATCATCTATAACTACTGCTCCTGCTCCTATAATTGAACCTTTTCCTATCTTCTTTCCTTGAATTATAGTAGACCCAGATCCCATCATTACTCCCTCTTCAATTACATCATTTCCTGAAACATTTACATTCCATAATAAAGAAACATAATCTTTTATAATTGAATCATGTCCAATTCCACATTTCGGACTTATAATCACATGATTTCCTACTTGTATATTTGCAGTAATAATTGCTCCTTCATAAATAATTGTTCCTTCTCCTATTGTCATATAATCATGAATATATACTTTTGGATCAATTATAGTTGCAAACTTAAATTTATTATTTATTTTATTTACTATTTTCTTTTTTACATTATAATTTGCTATTGCTATAACAACATAAGTGTCTAATGGTAACGTTTCTAACAAATCCATACCACCAATAATTTGATATCCATTGATAATCCTATTCCAACTATTAATATTATCATCAATAAATCCAATTAAGTTCCATGTGGCTTTTAACTTATTTATTTTTTCAATTATTAAAGAAACTTCCCTACCAACTCCACCAGCACCAATTATAATTATATTCTTCATAATTATTGCCCTTCTTTAATTATCCTTTCCCTTTTTTATGTTTATTACCTCTATCTCTTTCGTAATATCCATAGTACTTATTATCTATAGATTTATTACAATTGTTTAAAACAGTTCCTATAACATTAACTTTAGATTCTATAAGTCGCCTATAACCTTGCTTTAATACATTAGTAGTAGTCTTTTTAGTATTTGCAACAATAATAGTTGCATCAGTTTGTGTAGCCAAAAGTAATGTATCTGATACTACAAGTATTGATGAAGTATCAATAATTATATAATCAAAATTATTAGATACTGACTCTAATAATTCCTTCATTGTATCAGAGCCAAGAATTTCAGAAGGCTTATCAACAATACTTCCTGAAGTTATTAAAAAAAGTGATTCCTCAATATTTTTAATAGCCTTTTCTAAATCACAACTACCTGATAATACATCAGTTAATCCTACATTATTTTCTATAGAAAACATTGAATGCATAGAAGGTTTTCTTAAATTACAATCTATTATTAATACTTTTGATTCATCTTTGCTTAATATATACGCTAAGTTTTGTGTTACTGTAGATTTTCCCTCACCTCTTATTGAACTTGTTATTACTATAGTCTTTAACGGTTTCTCTTCAGAATATAGTTTTATATTAGTTCTTAATCTTCTATATGCTTCTGCTGATAAAGAACTAGGCTTTTTTTTAGTTATGAACATCATTACTCTCCTTCTTTAACTTCTCAGCTATTGGTATACATCCTAATACAGGCACAGGTATTGATTTTTCTAAAATTTTCTTACTTCTTATTTTATTATCTAATAAATCTAATCCTAAAATTATTCCTATTGATAAAAATATTCCAGCTATACAAGCTATAGTTGGTAATTTTTTTGTATCTGGATATATAGTTGATACTTCTATTTTTTTTATTACAGTAGGCTTACTTTCTGGAATTACCTCACTAACTTTATCCATTACTTCTTTACTTACAATTTCTAATGTTTCTTTCATTTGTTTATCTGTCGAACTTGAATAAGTTATAGTAACTAAAGGAATAGTACTAGAATATGAAAAATTTATTGAATATGCAACTTCACTTGAAGTTTTATTTATTTTCTTTTTCTTTAAAGCATTATCAAAAAAGCCATCTAATTTAGACACTTCACTAAATAACGAGAAAAAGTCTGAAAAAGCTTGCATTTGCTCTTCTGAATATACTTTAAACATGTTATCTTTATCCCCCATAAATATTTGCATACTTGCAACATACCTTGGTTTATATTTTGACACCTTATAAGTTGCTAAGGAGTTCAATGCTAATGTAACAACTATAATTATCCAAAATCTCCTTTTGAAAATGCATATTAACTCATCTAAATCAAATAATTTATCTATCATCTTCATTCTCCTGTAATCTCTCCCTATTCTGTAAAGTAGTCCTAAAGCTCGATTCTCATACATCTCTTGATTTATTTATATTTATTAATTTCCCAATTACTTAACTACCTAATTGCTTCCATTAAAATATTCCATTGTAACACTTTCACTTTGATTAATCCCTTCCCTTTTTA
>ERZ1034980.1892-NODE-1892-length-11894-cov-6.171890_pt1 | contig 11894 bp, 11 predicted proteins | sample MGYA00520622_ERZ1034980 | MGnify/ENA primary metagenome ERZ1034980 (study PRJEB33766, sample SAMN09781791) | gut metagenome | biome: gut microbiome | host: Homo sapiens | place: Madagascar | study: EMG produced TPA metagenomics assembly of the PRJNA485056 data... | reverse complement strand
GCTACACGCCCGAGGGACTTCTGGCCGACGCGCCGGCCGTCCAGGCCATGGCCCAAGCCGAGGGCCTGTGGGCCCACGCCCTCTCCGTCGGCATGCGCCGCCGACTTGCCGAGAAGGGCCTCGAGGGGTATGCCGACGCCGATGCCGCCTGCGAGGGCGCGCACCGCGTCGCCTGGCCCGAGGACCTCGCCGCCCCCGGCGTGCCTTACCTGCCCGGCTACTCGAAGCGGGAGGCCTAGGATGCCCGCCGTCGCCGAGCGCGCCCGCGAGGCGCTGCAGGGCTTCGAGCCGTACGACCCGGCGTTCACGCCGTGCCGCGTGAACCTCAGCGCCAACGAGAACACCCACAAGCTGCCGGACTCCGTCGTCGAGGCCATGCGCGCCGCCATGGTGACGACGCCGCTCAACCGCTATCCCGACCCGATGGCCAACGACCTGCGCGACCTTCTCGCCACGCGGCACGGGGTGCGACGGGCGAATGTCATGGTGGGAAACGGCGGCGACGAGCTGCTCTTCAACCTGCTCTTCACCTTCGGAGGGCCGGGCCACGCGCTCATCACCTGCCCGCCGGACTTCAGCGAGTACGCGAACTTCGCAAAGATGTGCGAGACGCCCGTCGTCACCGTGTGGCGCGACCCCGTGACCTTCGAGATCGATGTCGACGCCCTCGTGGCCGCTGCGAAGGCCGATGACGCCGCGCTCGTCATCCTGACCTCGCCGAACAACCCCACGGGCAACCTCGTGGACCCGAGCGTCATCCGCCGCCTGCTCGACGAGACCGATGCCCTCGTCCTTCTTGACGAGGCGTACATCGAGTTTTCCGGCGAGGACGCCTCGCTTGTGGGGTGGGTCGTCGACAATCCTCGCCTCATGGTGCTGCGCACGCTTTCCAAGGCCTTCGGTCTCGCTGGCCTGCGCGTGGGCTACCTTGTGGCCGACCCGGACGTCGTGAACATGCTCGGCGCCATCCGCCAGATCTACTCGGAGGACGTGCTCGCGCAGTCCGTCGCCTGCGCCGCCGTGTCCCGCCGCCGCGAGCTCGCGCCGGTGGTCGCCGACATCGTGGCCGAGCGCGCTCGGCTCGAGGCGGGCCTCGCGGGCATCCAGGGCATCGAGACGTGGCCGAGCGCCGCGAACTTCCTACTCGTCCGGATGCCCGGCGCCAGCCGCGCCCGCGCCCGCCTGCGCGACGAGTTCTCCATCCTTGTCCGCGACTTCAGCTATGCTCCTGGCCTGGAGAATTGCCTGAGGATCACCGTGGGCACGCGCCCCGAGAACGACGCGCTTCTCGACGCGCTCGCCATCCTAGCTAGGGAGGAAGCATGACCAGGACCGCCAAGGTAGTCCGCGCCACCAAAGAGACGGACATCGGGCTTTCGATCGACCTCGACGGCGCCGGCGTCGCCGACATCGAGACAGGCGTGGGCTTCTTTGACCACATGCTCACCGCGTTCTCGCGACACTCGCTCATCGACGTGACGCTGCGCGTCAAGGGCGACACCTACGTCGACGACCACCATACCGTGGAGGACACGGGCATCGTCATGGGCCAGGCCCTGCGCGAGGCCCTTGGAGACAAGAGCGGCATCCGCCGCTTCGGCTCCGTCATGGTCCCGCTCGACGAGGCGCTCGTCATGGCGGCCGTCGACTGCTCGGGTCGCGGCGAGCTCTTCTGGGACGTGCCAATCGGCCCCCAGAAGGTCGGCACCTTCGACACCGAGCTCGGCCACGAGTTCTTCGCTGGACTTGCGCGCGATGCGGGCATTACCCTTCACCTGCGGCTTATTTGCGGCGAGAATGCACACCACATCCTCGAGGCAACCTTTAAGGCGGCGGCGCGCGCCCTGCGCGAGGCCGTCGAGCCCGACCCGCGCTCCGACGGCTCGGTGCCCTCCACCAAGGGGAGCCTTTAATGGCAGCGCCGATCGTCGTGGTCGACTACCACAAGGGCAACCTCCTCTCCGTCGTCCGCGGCCTTTCCGAGGTCGGGGGAGAGGCGAGCATCTCGGACGACCCGGCAGCCATCGCGGGCGCCTCGGGCATCGTGCTGCCCGGCGTGGGCAGCTTCGAGGACGCCATGTCGTACATGAGCGAGTCCGGCCAGGCCGACGCGGTTTGCGAGGCTGTGGGCCGCGGAGTGCCGTTTCTCGGCATCTGCCTGGGCCTGCAGCTGCTCTTTGAGCGCGGGGACGAGCGCACCGATGGCAAGCTTCACGGCGCGTCCGACCCCGAGCGCTGGGTCGACGGCCTGGGCGTGCTGCGCGGCAGCGCCACGCGTCTGCGCTCCGGACGCCTCAAGGTGCCGCACGTCGGCTGGGACCAGATTCACCTGACCGCCCACGGCCAGGCATGCCCTCTTTTCCGTGGCGTGCCCGAGGGCGCGAACGTCTACTTCACGCATAGCTACGCTCTTGACGACGACGTCGAGGACAAGGTCGTGGCCACGCGCACCCATTACGTGCGCAGCTTCGCCTCGTCGGTGTGGAGCGAGAACGTCTACGGCGTCCAGTTCCATCCCGAGAAGAGCTCGGCGACCGGTCTTCGTATCCTCACCAACTACGTCGACATCGTGAGGGGTGGGGCAAGGTGATTCTCTTTCCCGCGATTGATCTGGTAGGCGGCAAGGTCGTGCGCCTGCAGCGCGGCGACCGCTCGCGTATGGACGTCTACTCCGACGATCCCGCCGCCGTTGCGCGCGACTTCGCGGAGCGCGGCGCTGAGTGGATCCACGTGGTTGATCTCTCCGCGACGTTCGAGGAGGACGAGGAGGCCCGCGCCGCCAACGCGGCCGCCATCCGCGCCATCTGCGCGACGCCGGGCGTCAAGGTCGACTGCGGCGGAGGTGTCCGCTCCATCGCCGCCGTCGCGCGCCTGGCCGACCTCGGCGTGCGACGCATAGCCATCGGCACGGCGCTCGTCCGCGACCCGGCCTTCGCCGAGCGGGCGGCGGCTGAGTACGGCGAGCAGGTTGTGGCCGACGTCGCCGCGAAGGACGGCGTCGTCAAGGTCAACGGCTGGCGGGAGGGTGCCGGCCTCTCGGTCGACGAGCTCCTGCCGCGCCTCGCGGGCCTGGGGTTCTCGCACCTCGTGTTTACCGACATCAACCGCGACGGCATGCAGACGGGTATCGACGTCGACGCCTACCGCCGCGTGGCGGAGCTCTTCGGCGCGCCCGTGGTCGCGAGCGGCGGCATCACCTCGACCGACGACCTTCGCGCGCTTGCGGCCGCCGGCTCCGATGTGATCGAGGGTGCCATCACCGGCCGGGCCCTCTACGAGGGCAACTTCACGCTAGAAGAGGCCCTTGCGGCCACGAGGTTCTGATTCGCTGCGCCGAACCAATCTGGCAAGAAACCCGCCGAAACCGTTGAACCCAAACCGAGCAAGAGGAGCTCCCAGTGCTTACCAAACGAGTGATCCCGTGCCTCGACGTCAAGGACGGCCGTGTGGTCAAGGGCGTCAACTTCGTCGATCTGCGCGACGCCGGCGACCCCGTCGAGCTCGCAAGCAAGTACGACCGGGAGGGCGCCGACGAGGTCGTGTTCCTCGACATCACGGCAACCTCCGACGATCGCCGTACTACCATCGATCTCGCAAGCCACGCCGCTGAGCGCCTTCGCATTCCGTATACCGTGGGCGGCGGCTTTCGCGACGTCGCGGGCTGCCGCACCATGATTGCCGCCGGGGCCGACAAGGTCTCGATCAACTCCGCCGCCGTAAAGGAACCCGGCATCATCACTGCCTGCGCCGACGCCTTCGGCAGCCAGGCCGTGATCGTGGCCATCGACGCCAAGCAGGTCGGCAACACCGATAAGTGGGAGGTCTACCTGGCCGGCGGTCGCATTCCCACGGGCATCGACGCCGTGGCTTGGGCCGAGGAGGCAGCCCGCCGCGGCGCCGGCGAGATCCTGCTCACCAGCATGGACCGCGACGGCACCAAGGACGGTTTCGACATTCCGCTGACCCGCGCCGTGGCGCGTGCGGTGCCCATCCCCGTGATCGCGTCGGGCGGCGTGGGCACGCTCGAGCACTTTGCCGAGGGCATCATCGAGGGCGAGGCTGACGCCGTGCTCGCCGCGAGCGTCTTCCACTTTGGCACCTACTCGATCCGTCAGGTCAAGGAGTACATGGCCAGCCAGGGCATCCCCGTGCGCCTCGACTTCTAAGGCTGGCTATTTACCGTCCTTCTTGCTGCCTGCTAAGAAAACGTGACCTCTGGGCGTGAGGTTGTCCTTCTTGCTAAACAATTGCCACCTCTGGGCGTTCGGCTGTCCAGGGGTCGCACTTTCTTAGCGGGAGCCTCCGCCAGCAGACGGGCGTCTCCCTATGAGCGTGGATATGATATAAAACCTATATCAGGACACTGAGGGGAGGGGTATGGCAAGCAGGGATATCGTGAGAGCGATTCAGGACCTGACCGGCTTGGATTGGAACGAGCGGGCAAGCTCGTCGGGTACTGCCGGAACGTACCTGAAGGCGCGCACCGGGTCGGGCTCAAGGCTCATCTACTACAAACTGCCGCGCTACAACGGGGTGGTCATCGACGGCTACGAGTGCGTAAACGAGCTCCTGGCAAGTCGGCTTATGGATGCGCTCGGCATCGAACACCTCGCATATCGGCTGATTCACGCCAAGGTGCTCATAGACGGCGCCGGGTACGAGACCTGGCTCAACTCGTCGCGCAATTTCCGTAAGGTGGGGGAGCGCAAGCTGTCGCTCGGAGCGTTTTTCGACCTGTATAAGAATCCCGGAGAGTCCCCGATGGAGCTCTGCCGCCGTTTTGGTTGGCAAGAAGACATTGCAAGAATGATGCTCGTCGATTACTTGATGGCAAATCGCGATCGCCACGCATCGAACATCGAGGTCCTCGCTGCGCCTGATGGCTCGTTCAGGATTGCCCCCATATTCGACACGGGCTTCTCGCTTTTGGCGCCGCTGGCAGGGGACCTCGAGCGAATTGCAGCCTTCGACCCGCTTGCGGACGTGGCTACGACGAACTTCGTGGGCAGCCGCTCGCTCGAGAAGAACCTTAGAGCCGTCGCGCCGGTCGAGGGGGTCGAGGATTTGGACGAGGCCCGAATCGCCGAGCTCTTCGACGGCTTGGAGGGAATACTGCCGAGTGCGGCTTTGTTGAAGATGCGGGAGATTATCCAAAGGAGGTGGGCGCGCTATGAGGAGATTCGAGCTGATCGATAGCGAGAAGGACGCGCCGCCCTGCGCCGTTATCGAGTGCGATCAGGCGACCTCGACGTTTACCGCAACGGTTGAAGGCTGGGCTGGACCCCAGGACGTGCCGGTCCAGTTCGGCTTCTTCGTGGCCAAGGGGCGACTGGAGATCCCGCCGGAGTGGGTGTGGTCCTGGGTGGAGGAGCGGATCGCGCCGCCGAGCAGACAGAACATCGGCTCCGTGATGCGCGCGAACGGTCTGGGCGAGTACGACCCGCTTGAGCTGCTGCTCGCGGGAGAGGGGCGCAGCCTTCAGGACGGGTTTTATCTTCGGGAGGTTACCGAGGGCTTCCGCGGTGCTGCGCGTCTGGGGCGCGAGATTCGCCTGGCTCGTGGCGTCGCACGCCTAACCCAGACCGAGCTCTCGCGCAAATCGGACGTTCCCCAGGAAACAATCAGCCGAATTGAGCGCGGGCGAGCGAACCCAACGATGTCGACGCTCGAAAAACTCGCGCGGGCGATGGGGGCAAAGATCAACCTGACTATCGGCCAGTAACGGTTGGTCGCCGACGTCTTGCAAGCTCATCGGCAGGTTGCCCGGGAGAGGGAAGGTTCAGTCACGGCTAAAAACCAGCGCGTCTGCGCATCCGGTACATTTGTCTCATTGTTTGTGGCCCCTCTTAAGATATCGTTATTTAGTGAGAAGCGCCCACAAGCGCGCCGAGCGCTCAAGGGGTGATGCCAACGAGAGGAGCTCCCCATGTCTGAAGAGCTGACCTGCGTTTCCCAGTACGGCAATTACCCTTCACGACCCGTTCCGCGCCTGCGGGCTGACTGGTCTCACGCGACCCGCCGCCTAATCGCGGGTGTCCTGTGCGTCGCCTGCGCCGGTGCGTTGTTCGTGCCTGATGCCGCGCTCGCGGCCGAGTGGGTCAACGTCGGCGGCACCCAATACAACGCCGGCACCGCGGCGGGCGACGACGCCGGCACCTGGGCCTGGGACGGCGCCGACGACATGAAGCTCAACGGCTACAACGGCGGCGTGATCAAGGCCGAGGGCAAGCTCAACATTGCCTATGAGGGCAAGAACACCGTGAAAACCGAGCCTGATTACACCGGAGCCGCCATCAAGGCGCAGGACGGCACTAGCCAGAAAGCAGAGTTGAACATAACGAGCTCGAATAGCACGGATGAGCTCAATGTGACAGCCGAGGCCGATGCAATTAAATCCACAGGCGACCTCTCCATTTCCGGCCCAGGCACTGTGAACACCACAAGCACTGCTTCCGACGGAATTGAGGCAAAGGGCGATCTCTCTATTACGGGCTCGGGCACCGTGAATGCAACGGGCGGTACCGAAGGCATTCAATCCAAGGGCAAGACCACTATCGATTCCTCTGGCACGGTGATCGCTAAAGGAGGCGAAGGCTACGGCATCGCCGCGAGCAGTGACCTCGTCATCAAAGGCGGCGGCAAGGTAGAAGTGAACTCTATAGAAGAAGCGGCGATCTGGGCTAAAGACGGTATCAACATCTCGGGCGGCAGCCAGGTCAAGGCAAACTCCGAGGGAGATCTTGCCGTCGACACTGAGGGCAGTCTCGCGGTCACGAACGCCTCCCTTGACGCAAGCGGTGTTGAATATGGTGTCTATGCCTACAAGGGCGTTACGCTCGATCACGCGACCGTGACGGTCCGCACAAGCGCGAGCGGCGGCCAGGCCATCGCCCTCATCACTGACGGGGACGACATCGTCATCAAGAATGGTTCCATCGTGGACGCGTTCGCAGAAGGAGAGTTCTCAGCTGCGATCTCTACCAGAAACCACCAGCCCAACATCGCAGGTGGCCATATCTACATCAGCGACTCCGTTGTCAAGGCTATAGCCCGCTATGTCGAGTCCGGTAGCGACGGCCCCGATCACTACAGCAACGACCAAAGCGGCGAGGTCATCCCCGAGCATAGGGGCATGAACCTGGGTATCTTTGCTCAGACCAGCGAGGGCGTTACGCCCGCGACCATCTCCATCGTACGCAGTACGGTCACGGCCGAGGGAGATACGGCGGCGATCTTCGCCCTTGCCATGAGCGCAGACGGCAAGGCGATCGGCACCATCGAGATCGAAGGTGCCAGCATCCTGACGCCTGAAGGCGGCAAAGTCATTGATTATCGCAACAAGGAAGAGCTCAGTGAGGACGTCGTCTACGAGGCGGGTCAAACCATCGGCACGGGCGACGTTACGATCGACTCCCCTTATAACGAAGCTGTCGCCAAGAACGCGGTCATCGCGCCGCTCGAGGAGACCAAGCCCGAGGAAAAGCCCGGCGAGACCAAGCCCGAGGAGAAACCGGCCGAGCAGAAACCGGCCGAGCAGCAAATGCCTGTGACGAGCTCCAAGGCCAAGCCCGCGACGGCAAAGAAGGGCCTTCCCGCGACGGGGGACGCGTCGCTTGCAGGGTTTGCCACCACGGCTTTTGCCGGCGCCTCCGCACTTCTCGCCGGCCTGCTCAGGCGCAGGCGCGGATAGGCTGTTCAGGGCCACGCCTCTCCTTGTATCGCCTTCACTAACTCCCATACAGCGGACGCATTCGGGCCAAAAAACGCTCAGATGCGTCCGTTGTGTGGGAGTTAGCACTACTTTGCACGAATTGCTGCCCGCTTGAAACAAATCCGTCCTTCAGCGCGTATCTAGTGCGAGGGCCCTAAACAACGTGCATACGGCAAAGAAGAAAGGAGGGGTCGTGCTCGAGTCGGAATTCCGAAAAGCGGTCGCCGTGAACCGCGACCTGGTGTTTCGCGTGGCGTACACCTACCTGCGCGACGCCGCCGACGCGGAAGCTCCTGAGCATCACGCTGGAGTAGGCTTCTGCTAAGAAATCGCGACCTCTGGGCACCCCGGTGCCGCTCCTGCGAAGAAACCCTGACGTCTGGGCGCGGGCGCGTCCTTCTTGCTAAACAAAGGCCACCTCTGGGCGTTGCGTTGCCCAGAGGTCGGTGTTTCTTGGCAAGAAGGACGCTTGCCGCCGGCGTTACCTGCGCTCCTCGAGCTCCTTCTGGACCTTTCCGTCGTACACGGCGGCGCCGAGGCCGTCCACTGCGGTGATGGCAGAGACCGCGAGCACGGCCGCGTTGCCGGCGGTGAGCTGCCGCGAGAGCTGGCCGTGCCTGGGCACCGGCCGCGGCACCCGCTTTACCGTGTGATTCGGCGGCTACTAGACGTACCTGTGGTGGGACACCAACCGCTGGTACGTGATGAGCCGTCCGCCGAGGACGGCGCCTCAGGGCGCGGCGTGTTAACCCTCACGTCCGGCTAGGCCTTGCTCCGCGCGCCAGGCGGACGGCGAGAAGCCCGTGGCCTGTTTGAACGCGTGTGTGAACGCCGCCTGCCGCGCAAACCCGAGCAGCTCCGCGATTTGCGCCACAGAAAGCGAACTGTTGTCAAGGAGATCCTTGGCGCGCTCCGTCCGACGCCCGCGGATATAGGCGCCCAGGGACTCGCCCGTCTCGGCCTTGAAGACGGCGCAGAGCTTGGAGCGGCTCGTGTAGAGGTCCTCGGCGAGCTCGTTGACGCCCACGCGCCGACCGCTGTCGAGCGCACGCTCGACAGCCGAGGCGGCCTGTTCGGCGAGGCGCGCGCTCGCCCGCGTGCCCGCAGCCCGTAAAGCCTGGCCGTGGGCGGAGTGCGAGCAGGCGAGCTCGGCGACCATGGTCTCCACGATGCCGCGCATATACATATGCCCGCCCGCCGCACGGGCGCGCTTCTCGCTGATTCGGCGAAGCGCGCAGCAAATGGCCTCTGCCGCCTCGTCGCACCACGGTTCGGCGAACGCCTCGAAGAGTCCGGTGAACTCGGTGGGATAACGCCTCTCGAGCTCTTCGAAAAAACCTGGCAAGAAGAGCACGGAGCGCGAGCGGTAGGGCTGGCCCGCAAAAAGCGGGCTCTGTTCTTCTCCGCAGTTCTCCTGGATGAAGCTGCACACGGCACCGCCCGGCCAAGGTCCTCGCAGCGGCTTCAGGTTTGCGGGCGTGATCCCGGCATCCGGCATGCATGCGAGCGTGGGGGCGCTGATCGCGCTCACGCACGCGTACGGCTCAGGCGTGTACTCCAAAAGGGACATGTCGCGCGTCGGGGTGATGAGATGCTCCATCACGAGGCAGGTGGGCGAGAGGGGCACGACCCATGCCCGGCCGCTCGCCCGGTCGTTGGCCACCTCGCCGGTAAAGACGGCGCCCCTGCCGTTGAGCTCGAGGCCAAACTGCTCGAACTGCGGCGCGTAGAGCTCGGTTATGTCGGTTGCCCTGCTTCGCATTTGCGAAAGCGTCTCCTCCTCTTGCGCAATCGTCCACGTTTGGTTGAGTTGTAAGCCTAGGCTAACAGCTAAATGATAAGTTCAATGAGGCTAACTCTCAAGCTGTCAGAAAGGATACGCATGGCTGAGGAGAAGAAGAAGGGCGGAGGCATCGGCGAGCTGCTCGCGTACGCCGGCGACCGCAAATGGCTCACGTACCTGGGAATGGGTCTTTCGGCGACGTCGCAGCTCCTGAGCTTCGGGCCCTACGTGTGCATCTGGTTCGTGGCGCGAGACCTCATTGCCGTGGCCCCTGATTGGGACGCGGCCGTGGGCATTGCGACCTACGGCTGGTGGGCCGTGGGATTCGCGCTGGCGAGCATAGTTGTCTACTTCGCTGGTCTCATGTGCACGCACTTGGCGGCGTTCCGCTGCGCGTCCAACATCCGCAAAGCTACGAGCGATCACCTGCTCAAACTGCCGCTCGGCTACTTCGACGCCCGCGCCACGGGCGAGCTCCGCCGCATCGTGGACGGGTGCGCCGCCTCGACCGAGACCCTGCTCGCACACATGCTGCCCGACATCTCGGGCGCCGTGGCCATGGTCGTGGGTCTGCTCGTGCTTCTTGGTGCCTTCGATTGGCGTCTGGGCGCGGCGTGTCTCGTCCCCGTGGTTATATCCTTCGCCGCCATGGCAACCATGATGAGCGGTAAGGGCGGCGAGTTCATGAAGGCCTATATGGGTGCGCTCGTGCGCATGAACAAGGCGGGCACCGAGTACGTGCGCGGCATCCCCGTGGTCAAGGTCTTCCAGCAGACGGTTCACTCGTTCAAGGCGTTCCACGAAGCCATCATCGACTACGCGCATATGGCGCAGGACTATGCCGGCACGTTTTGCCGCACTCCCCAAGTCGTGAACCTCACGGCCTTGAACGGCCTTGTGGCGTTCTTCTTGCCCGTGGCCCTTCTGCTTGCTCCCGGGGAGGCGGATTTTGCCCGCTTTGTAACCAACTTCGCGTTCTACTCGATCTTCTCGGCCGTGGTGCCCACCGCGATGACCAAGCTCATGTTCGTGGGCGAGGCGTCGCAGATGAGCGCTGACTCGCTGGCCCGCATCGGGGGCATCATGGGGGCCGAGCCCCTTGCCGTGTCGCCCGCGCCCAAGCGCCCGGCGGGAAACGGAGTGCGCTTCGAGGACGTGAGCTTCACGTACGAGGGGGCTGAGGCCCCCGCCGTCGACCATGTGAGCTTTGACGTCCCCGCCGGGAGCACGCTTGCGCTCGTCGGCCCCTCGGGCGGCGGGAAGTCCACGTGCGCCTCGCTCATCCCGCGCTTCTGGGACGCGACCGCGGGCCGCGTGCTCGTGGGAGGCGTCGATGTGCGCGACGTCGACCCGCACGAGCTCATGGACCATGTCGCCTTCGTGTTCCAGACGAACAAGCTCTTCCGCCGGACACTCGCCGATAACGTGCGCGCCGCGCGTCCCGACGCCACGGACGAAGAAGTACGGGCCGCCCTCGCCGCCGCCCAGTGCGACGACATTGTGGCCAAGCTGCCGCGGGGAATCGACACCATGCTCGGCCCCGGCGGGGCGTATCTATCGGGCGGGGAGGTTCAGCGCGTGGCGCTTGCCCGCGCGATTCTCAAGGACGCGCCCATCGTCGTGCTCGACGAGGCGACGGCCTTCGCCGACCCCGAGAACGAGGCGCTCATCCAGCGTGCTTTCACACGCCTGGCCAAGGGGCGCACGGTTGTCATGATCGCCCACAGGCTCTCGACCGTCGTGGGCGCGGACAAGATCGTGGTCCTCGACCGGGGCCGCGTCGCCGAGAGCGGCACGCACGAGGCGCTTCTTGCCAAAGGCGGACTTTACGCAAAGATGTGGGCCGACTACGAGCGGGCGGCAAACTGGAAGGTTTCCGCCACGGTTGCCGATGCCGCCGCGGACGCCGTCGCAGCGAAGGGAGGCGAGGCTTAGATGCTCACCTCATTTAAAAAGAAGTACTTCTTGTCCGACAAGGGCGTCGCAGGGGTCAAGCGCGGCATCTTTTGGACCACGATCACCAATCTGGTCACCATGGCTGGCATGGGCTTTCTGTTCCTGACTATGGCAGGCTTCATCGACCGTATGGCGATGGGCGCGGACCTGCCCGCCGCCTTGCCCGTTGTGGGCGGCCTTGCGATCTTCCTCGTGCTGCTCTTTGCCTCGAACTGGCAGCAGTACTACTACAGCTACTGCATCTTCTACGAGGAGTGCGGCAACCAGCGCATCGAGATCGCCGAGCGTCTGCGCAAGCTGCCCCTCTCGTTCTTCGGCCGCCGGGACCTGGCCGATCTCACCGAGACCATCATGGGCGATGTCCAGGCCATGGAGCACGCCTACAGCCATGTGCTGGGAGAGCTTTGGGGTGCCATCATCGCAAGCGCCATTGTGTTCGTGGCG
>ERZ1034980.1886-NODE-1886-length-11932-cov-31.152732_pt1 | contig 11932 bp, 8 predicted proteins | sample MGYA00520622_ERZ1034980 | MGnify/ENA primary metagenome ERZ1034980 (study PRJEB33766, sample SAMN09781791) | gut metagenome | biome: gut microbiome | host: Homo sapiens | place: Madagascar | study: EMG produced TPA metagenomics assembly of the PRJNA485056 data... | reverse complement strand
TATCGACCGGGCCGCGCATATTTCTGTTTCCCTTCATCGCTGCTCTCCTCCTTTCCCTGCTTCGGCCAATGCTTCCGGCTTCACATCGTCACGCAGCTGTGCACTTCCGTCTGCGGCTGCCGGTGCCTCCGGCTTCACACCGTCGCGCTGCGCGAGCTCCGCCGCCATCGCTTCCGGGGTGGCCACGACACGTACAGGGTCGACTGCATTGGCCTCTTCCGAGGCTTTATTCTGACTGTAGTAGATGTCCTGGTACATCGCGTTGCGGCTGAGGAGCTCCTCGTGGGTGCCGATGTCCGCGATGCGGCCGCCCTCCATGATGAGGATGCGGTCGGCGTCCTGGACGGAGGACACACGCTGCGCGATGATGATCTTCGTGGTCTCCGGGATGAAGTCGCGGAAGCCCTTACGAATCAGGGCGTCGGTCTTCGTGTCGACCGCGGAGGTGGAGTCGTCGAGGATCAGCACCTTCGGCTTCTTCAGCACCGCACGGGCGATGCAGAGACGCTGCTTCTGACCACCGGAGACGTTGGTACCGCCCTGGGTGATGAAGGTGTCGTACTTGTCCGGGAAGGTCTGCACGAACTCGTCCGCCTGGGCGAGCTTACATGCGGCGACGAGCTCCTCGTCGGTCGCCTGCGGGTTGCCCCAGCGAAGGTTCTCCGCGATGGTACCGGAGAAGAGGACGTTTTTCTGAAGCACGACGGCGACCTGGTCACGCAGGAGCTTGAGGTCGTACTTTCGTACGTCGACACCGCCGACCAGCACCTCGCCCTCGTTTGCGTCATAGAGGCGGGAAATCAGCTGGATGAGCGAGGACTTCGAGGAGCCGGTACCGCCCATGATGCCGATGGTTTCACCCGATTTAATATGAAGATCGATGTCCGAGAGGACATAATTCTCAGCATTGGCCTGATACTTGAAGCTCACGTGGTCGAAATCGATGGAGCCATCCTTCACCTCGGTCACCGGGGATGCCGGATTCGTGAGGGTGCTCGTCTCGTTCAGGACCTCGGCGATACGCTCGGCAGACTCGGCCGACATGGTCACCATGACGAAAATCATACTGAGCATCATGAGGGACATGAGGATCTGGAAGCTGTAGGTCAGGAGCGAGGAGAACTGTCCGACGTCGAGGTCGGCACCGTGGCTCGTGATGATCGTGTAGGAGCCGAAGCTCAGGACGAAGAGCATGACGGTGTAGATACAGAACTGCATCAGCGGGTTGTTCAGCGCGAGGAAGCGCTCAGCCTTCGTGAAGTCGCGCTGGACGTCGGTCGCGGCGCGGTCGAACTTCTGCATCTCGAAGTCCTCACGAACGAAGGACTTCACGACGCGCATGCCGTTGATGTTTTCCTGCACAGAGTCGTTCAGACGGTCATACTTTCGGAAAACGCGGCGGAAGATCGGCATAACCGTGCGGATGATGACGGCGAGGCCGACGCCGAGGATCGGGATGACCGCGACGAAGATCCAGGCCATGCGTCCACCCATGAGAAAGGCAGCGGCGAAGGAGAAAATCAGCATCGCCGGCGCACGGAAGCCGAGTCGGATCAGCATCATGTAGGCCTGCTGCAGGTTCTGGATATCCGTGGTCATACGGGTGACGAGGGAGCTCGTCTGGAAGTGGTCGATGTTTTCGAAGGAAAAGTCCTGAATCTTATAGAAGAGGTCTTTTCTTAAGTTGCGCGCGAAGCCGGTGGATGCGGTCGCGCAGTTGTTTCCGGCCGCGACGCCGGAAAGAAGTGACAGGGTCGCCAGCACGAGCAGCACGATACCGTACTTCCCGATGGTGCCCATGCCGGCGCCATCCTTGATCCGGTTGATCAGCATCGCCGTCACAAACGGAATGGCGGTTTCGATCAGTGCCTCGATCAGCACAAACAGCGGCGCGCGCAGGCTCGGCCCCTTAAACTCGCGGATGGATTTCGAGAGCGTCTTGATAACGTCCATAAATTCCTCCTGTAGATGTAAACGATAGGCGACGAAAAGCAGTGTATGATCCCCAGTCGATGCTGTACCTGAGCCGGTTTTTCTGACAGGCACTGGCGGCGACATCGCCAGCTCTGTGCCTGAGCCAGTTTTTCCGACAGGTGCTGATGGCGACACCGCCAGCCCTGTACCTGATCAACGTTCAGGGAGCCTGGAGTTCTGCGTATGATCCCCGCAGCCGACCCTATACCCCCGACGCAGGAATCACGAGACGCTGATGCATGGAGTGCAGTAAGCGCCTGAAGACGCCGGTTTCATCCCGGACGCTTCTCTTCCATATATAGTATACGCTGAAAACATCTGCTTTTCGCGAAACTTTACTATAGTAAAACATTGTGTGCAACATTTCAACGACTTCACAGAAAATTCAGATTCGGAAGGATATGCCTGATGTAACAGTTCAGCCACCCCTTTGCTCTCTTGAGAAGTTTGAGGCTGCTCCTCATTCGCCCACCCCATGAAATCAGTGGATCCCTGTGCGTTTCGTTCCCACCCCAGCTCATGAGGAGGCCTCAAACTTCTGGCTAACCCGAAGCCAGTGACGATTGTAGGCATGTTGGAGCCAAAAAATGTCATCATGCCTATAGCGGAGACGCCTGGGAATTTCGTTCGTAGGCATGGTAAGCGCTTCAAAGTGCCGTCGTGCCTACAAATCATGCACCTCGAAATTTCAGCTGTAGGCATGGTAAGCGCTTTAAATCATCATCGTGCCTACGGAAAAGTCCATTTTTCGGGCTACACCGTAGACACGTTGAGGCAGTTTTTATACCACCATGCCTATAAAATCTTCGGCGAAAGTAGGCATGATGCATCATTTCGTGCCTTATCATGCCTACTATTCATTTTCCGGGGGCGCAAAATCATAGGCATGATATGTCATCTAGGTCCGTATCATGCCTACAGTCAAAAAATTAAAAGCAGGTGGAGCGCTCCCACCTGCTTCAAGTTTATAAATATGGTTGCGGAGCCACACCCGAGACATTGCACACCTACGTGTTCCGACGTTACTTCAAGTAGGTTTCAATCATCAGCCGCACGGTGGCGACGCTGAGTGGCGAGCGCTCGCTTTCGTAGGTCATGATGAAATTCCGGCCATGAATCAGGCCATGCTCGGCATAGTGCACGAGCTTGCCGACCGTTTCACTCATGTAGTCCCGCTTCGCCGCCAGGCCGAAATGCTCCCAGATGAAGGTCCTGCCTGTCCGCGGATTGAGCACCGTAAAATCCGGATAGAAGCTGATGCCACCAATCATATGCTGACACTCATAACGGTATGGAATACCCGCGTAGTACAGCTCATTTGCGATCATCACTTCCGATTTCGAACGCACCCTGTGCCCATCGATCGTCTCGTGAATCAGCTCCTCCGCATAGTTCTTTTTGCCAATGTAGGCTTCTTCACTCCATCGCTTTGCTTTTACGCTGAGATCGTTCACCTCGTCCTTAATAAGGGCATACACTTCCGGATATTTTCGCAGCAGCTGATCTGCGCGCTGCTTCGATGTCTTAAAGCAGCGACGAAATGCAGACAGTGCCGCAAACTCTTCCCGGAGATCCATTTCCTTCAGCATATAATATTTTTTCAGAGCCAGTTTTTTCGCAAGCTCCCGCTCATGAAGCGGGATATATCGATCCTTCGCCTGATGCTTTATGCGCACGCCGTCCTTCACCGCGCTATACGTCCGAACATATGGCAAACCATTTTTATGGTCCTTAAAGCGCTTAAAGATCAGGTTTCCTTCCGGAAAAGACGATTCCCGAATCAGCTGCTGCACCTTTGTGAGTTCCGTACCCACACGGCTAAGATCATCCTGCACAAGCTGTAATGTGTTCATTCTTCTTATTACTTCTCTCCTTTCTCATACGCTGTTCCAACGCAAAAGATGACATGGTTTTTGTTTTTGGATCAGGAAATCGTGTCACACTTATAAACTTTGCCTAAGCACAAGTACATGAAGAAAGCATACGAATCTCGTACACTAAATCAGTAATCTTTTGGATTGAAAATGTGGAAATGCAAGTCTGAATCGAACTTGCATCAAAAGACGATTCATAAATCATGAAATATAGTAAAACTATAGCAAACGAGCCCCGAATCAGCAAGTATTTTTGTGGATTTCGTGGCCTTCCGGGAAAATCTTTATACCTGTAAGCATACAGCGGGTGAATTCGGGTCACCGTGCCTGCGTTGCCACGGACCTACTCAGGGAAATTTTCTTATCTGTAGGCATACTATGTGTGAATTCGAGTCACCGTGCCTGCGTTGCCACGGACCTACTCAGGGAAATTTTTCACACCGTAGGCACGGTAAGCGCTTTAAAGTGCCGTCGTGCCTACAAATCATGCACCTCGAAATTTCGGCTGTAGGCATGGTAAGCGCTTTAAATCATCATCGTGCCTACGAAAAAGTCCATTTTTCGGGGTACACCGTAGGCACGTTGAGGCAGTTTTTATATCACCATGCCTATAAAATCTTTGGCGAAAGTAGGCATGATGCATCATTTCAGCCCTTATCATGCCTACTACTCACTTTACCTGATGCCCAGTAATGAGGTTGCCCACTATTTTAATGCCCACTCTTATGGGAACAGTATACTTGGCAAAGTTACAATTCAAGTCAAGCCGAAATAAGAGGACTGATCTCATTAAATTGTTAATAAGCCGTGTTTCTCTTATGCGAATTTTGCGTGAGCAAGGGCGGGGCCAATCGCTTATAGCCATTCATACACTGACGATGGGCGGGCTCACGCAAACGAGCTGCCGCAGCCTGCCGGAGACAGAAAAACCCTCGCGCACACGGCGCGGGGGCTCTGGCTAACGTCACTCTTCTCTCACTTCGGTATCTCTGCGCGTTTCCGAAGGAGCATACGAATGTCAAACGTTTTTGCGATATTTACTTCTTCAGTATCTCTGCGAGTTTCCAGAGGAGTGTGTGGATGTCAAATGGTTTTGCGATGTGTTCGTTCATGCCGGCGGCGAGAGCGTTTTCGCGGTCCTCGGCGAAGGCGTTGGCGGTCATGGCGACGATCGGGATCTGCGCCTTCGCGGGATCCGGGAGCGCACGGATGCGGCGGGTGGCTTCGTAGCCGTCCATCACCGGCATCTGTATGTCCATGAGCACCAGCGCGTACTGCCCCGGGGCCGCCGTCGCGACCTTCTCGAGCGCGGCCTGCCCGTTGACAGCCTGATCCACCACGAAGCCGGCCTCCTCGAGCACCGTCGTCGTGATCTCCATATTGAGCTCGTTGTCCTCGACCACCAGCAGGCGCATGCCCTCGAACGCCGGGTCCGCGACCGGCGTCTCCTTCTTCGGCGCACCGCAGAGCGGCAGGCGCAGGTGAACTGTAAATTCCGTGCCCTGGCCCTGGACGCTCACGAGGTCAATGCTTCCGTCCATCATCTCCACGAGCCGTTTCGTGATCGGCATGCCGAGGCCGGTGCCCTCGGTCTTCGACACCGTCGAGGTCTCCTCGCGGCTGAACTGCTCGAAGATGTGTTTCTGGTACTCCGCACTCATACCGATGCCGGTGTCCCGGACATAGAACTCGTAGTCACCATAACGCAGCGGCGCACCGCTCGATCCAGGCCCAGCCGGTCCCTTCGATTGCGACTCGCTGCCCTCTTCTGAGACACCACTCGCCGCGTGCCCATCCGGGCTTGCTGGCACCGGCTCGTCCACACCGCTCGATCCAGGCCCAGCCGGTCCCATGGATCGCGGCTCGCCGACCCCTTCCGAAACGCCACTCGCAGCGCGCCCATCCGGGCTCGCTGGCACCGGCTCGCCCGCACCGCTCTTTTCGACGACGCGGAGCGTGATGCTGCCGCCCGAGGGGGTGAATTTCACAGCATTGGACAGAATGTTCAGCAGAATCCGCTGAAGACGCAGCGGGTCCGCCACCACATCCTCGTCCCGCACGCCCGCGAGGTCGACCGTAAACGACAGGCCCTTCGCCGTGATATTCGACTGAATGATGTCGCGCACGTCCTGCACGAGCGTCGGCAGATGCACCGGCTCCTGCTCGAGCACCACCCGCCCGCTCTCGATGCGGCTCATATCGAGTACGTCGTTGATGAGCGACAGCAGATGCTGGCTCGCCGTCGAGATCTTCCGAAGATAATCCGCGACCTTCGCCGGCTGCGTGAGATTCGTCTCCGCCAGCGTCGTGTAGCCGATGATCGCATTCATCGGGGTACGGATGTCGTGCGACATGTTGAAGAGGAAATCCCGCTTCGCCCGGTTCGCCGCCGCTTCCTGCTGCACCGCGAGCTCGAGCTCGTGATTTTTCTTCTCCAGCGCCTCCTTATAGGCCCTCTCCGCCTCCACCTCGCGCTTGCGGAACTTCTGCTCTCCGTTCCAGCGGAGCCCCTGGATCAGCGCGATCACCACGATGTACAGGATCAGCAGCACCGCGAGATTCGGCATCATCGACCGGTAGATGTTCCGCGCCGGCACGTAGGCATAGAGCACGAAGTCGCGACCATGCGTGTACATGCCATAGTACTTCGCGCCACGTCCGTCGAGCACGAACGTTAGCTTCTCCGACTGATTCGTCGCGCGGATCCCCCGCAGCATCCCCTGACGCGTCACATCGACGCCGATCATCGCCGGGTCGTTGGACGCCTCCACGACATTGCTCCGCACGAGCAGGAAGGTGCCCACCGTGTTCATGTCGTAGCCATCCAGCAGGGTCTGCATCGACAGCACGGATTTCTGGGCGAATGCCTCCTTCGTGTGGCGATACGCGAGGAGGATGCCGTCGCCGTCGCTGAGCGCGTGCAGCGCCACGTCTGCGAAGGAGCCGTCCGGAAGTTCCACCCGCTTCACATAGGTCTTATCCGGCGCATCGACGAGGCCGAGGGTCGCGATGTCCGACAGTCCGCCACGGATCGCTTCATAGCCGACGCCGTCCTCCGTGTACTCCGATACCAGTCCTCCCGCAGGGTCCAGCAGCGCGACGCCCGTCATCCAGAGCGTCTCCGTATACTGTCGCAGCTCCGCCTCGCTCGCGTCGAGCGTACAGTCCCTCTCGAGGGCATGCACCGCCGCTGATTCACGGACCAGGCTCTTCGCCACCACCGTGTCGTTGTACTTACTGTAGGCCGAGGTCTGCGTCTTGAAAAACTCGAAGGTCGTCACCAGCCGCTCCTTGCATTCGAGCTCATCCTGGTACTTCGATACCGCGAAGACCATGCCGAAGAGCAGCACGCCGACCGTGAGGCTGACTGTCCAGAAGATCGAGTTCGCGCGGGCGCGCTTCTGTTTCCACCGCATGCCGGCGGCTTCACGCCTCGCTGCCTTCTGCGCCGCCCCGCTGTTTTCCCGCGCTCCGCCAGTGGCTGTATTCTCTTTGCCGGCCGGGCACCCGTTCATCGGCTCGTCAGATGCTTCTGTGCTACCGGCCAGGCGGCCGGTCACATCACGATCCGGCATCTGCCCGCCAGCCGGACGCGCGTTCACATCACGGCCTGACGTCTGCCCGCCGCCGGCCTGTACATTTTCCTGTTCTTGGGCTCTATCCATCAAGTCCGTCTACCTCCAGATAGCTGTCCGGGTTTTCCAGATACCGTCCGACGATCTCCTTCATCGTCCCGTCCGCCCGCATCTCCGCGAGCGTGTCGTCGAGCTGCTGCGCGAGTCCTCGCCGGTCCGTCGGCGAAAACGCCACACCGATACCCGTCACAAGCAGCGGTTCTGGCAGGATACGGAAATGCGCGTCGAAGTCCTTCATATACTGCAGGATCGCCGTCTCGTGCGCCGCGATCGCGTCCACATAGCCGCAGTCGAGCGACGCATACTGCACGCTCCGGTCCTCGATGCTCAGCACATCCCCGAGCGCCGGCATGTCCGGCAGCTGCTTCCCGAGCAGGATCTCCTCCGGCTTTCCCGTCGACTGCACCGCGATGGTCTTCCCCGCGAGCCCCGCGAAATCCGAGATCCCGCTGTCCGCGTTCACCGCCACCACCTGGCGGCTCACCATATACGGCCCCGCCCACTGATACCTCGACTCGCGTCCGCTCATCGAGTAGCATCCCCAGACGCAGTCGATCTCGCCCGACGCCAGCAGCGTGTCCTTCTGCTCCCAGTTGATCGGCGTAAACACGGCCTCGTAGCCCATCCGCCGGAACGCCTCGTGCGCGATCTCGACGTCGATGCCCGTCGGATCGCCGTTTTCATCCATATACACGAACGGCGGGTAGGTGTCGCTTCCGACGGTGACCTCAGGCCATGCTTCGGTCGTCGGCGTCGTCGCTCCGCCCTGACATCCCGTCAGCGCTACGCTGAAGAGCCCCAGCGTCAGCAGCATCGCGGTCATTCGTTTCATGCTCTTCTCCTCATTTAGAATAATTTAATAGGGTCAGACCCCATAAACTTCAACTTTAGATTTTGTTTAGAAAAATTTAATGGGGTCAGACCCCATGACATATCGGTTTACAGTGGAAAAACCGGAGCGCGCTGCCCGGTTTTTCCTCTGATTACATCTAATTATCGAGCGGATGCTCGTGATTATATGCCTGCTTCTGCGCATACATCCGAAGGTCCGCCTGGCGGATCGCATCGGTGATCGGGTGTATGCCCGTCACGCCGCCGATCGAGATCGAGAGGCGCAGCTCCGGATAATCCGCGATACGGATGTTCACGACGGCCTCTGAAATCTCCTGCATCTTCCGCACGAGGATCTCCTCGCTCATCTTCGGGAACAGCAGCAGGAACTCATCCCCGCCGTAGCGGATCAGGATATCGGTCTTTCGTATGCAGGCCTTGATGGCACGCGCGATCTCCCGCAGCACGGCATCTCCCGCAGGATGCCCGAAGGAGTCATTGACCTGCTTGAAGCGGTTCGCGTCGATGATGGCGATGGATTCCATGCCCTCGAGGTGCGCGCGGTAGGTCTCATAGTAGCGGCGCGAGTAGGTGTCCGTCACCGGATCCAGGAAGAGGTCCATGTTCCCGTCGTGGTTCCGATCGAGGAGCAGCCGTGTGCCGTTCGTGTCGATCCAGCGGCCCTCGTCGAGGCGGCTCAGGAGCTCGAGCACGCACGGCGTACCGTTCAGGTTCAGATACTTCGACACTACGAAGTACATATCGGTGCTCGTGAACTCCAGCTTATTGAGCGTCGATTTCTGCGCATAGGCCCGGGCCGAGGTACAGTTCGAGCAGGCACCTTCGTTGTTCCAGAAGGCGGCGCAGTGCTGCTTCGTGTGCCGGAGCACGCCCTCTTCGTCGAGCTTGAGCACTTCATAGGTCGTCGGGTCGACGAGACGCACGATGTCAAAGACGGACTGCAGGCAGCGGATGTTCTGAAGGACGATCGGTGAGGCCGAATCCAGCGGACCGACATGGGACGGGAATTCCTTCACTTCCTTCATCTGCGGGTCCAGCAGCTGGCCGACCGCCGCGATGTAGTGATCCGGCCGGAGATCCGACCAGAGTGTACGCACCCGGAGATCACACCAGTGGTACTCGTCACCGACCGGGAAGAGGATGCTCAGGGCGAACTCCGGATTCTCCTTCGTCGTCGCATCCATCGCATCCCGCAGGCGCTTGAAGTCGTCCTGGCTGAGATAGCGGAAATCGTTCACACGTGTGACGTTCTTCACGCTGTGGCGGTACTGTGGCGGCTCGTTCCAGTTCGTCACATCCGCGAGGCGTGAGACCGCATCGTACTCGAACTGGATGCCACCGCTGGTGGAGGCGAAGAAGTCGATCCGCTCCTGCATGGTATCGAGGAGGTTCTGTACACGGTCGTTCTTCGGGAGGTCTGCATGCGCGAGGATCCCCTCTGACAGGCGGTTCAGCTCGAAGCGGTATGGCATCGCGTCTCCGTTCACCCCCGTCACGATACGAAGCTGTGCGGCCGTCTCCGTCAGGCACTCCAGCAGCAGCGGGTTGAAGGCACCGCACTCGCCGTTCAGGATCATGTTGATCGCGGTCGTGTGGTCGTACGCCTTCTTATAGCAGCGCTCGCTCGTGAGCGCATCGTATACATCCGCGATCGCCACGATCTGGGCGGAGATCGGAATCTCCTCTCCCATCAGACCATCCGGGTAGCCATGCCCATCCCAGCGCTCGTGGTGCCAGCGGCAGATCTCCAGCGCATAGCGGTACAGCGGCTTATCCTGGCCGTACTTCATCTGCTCCAGGATCTGTGCACCTGCGGCGGAGTGTGTCTTCATAATCTCAAACTCTTCCTTCGTGAGCTTCCCTGGTTTGTTCAGGATCTCCTCCGGAATCGTGATTTTTCCGATGTCGTGGAGGGACGACGCAGTCTTGATAAGTGCGATGTCCTCCTCACTTAAGTGATAGGCCTTCGTCTTCTGCACGAGTTGATGTAGCAGGAGCTCCGTGATGCGGCGGATGTTCCGGATATGATCGCCGCTCTCGTGGTTTCGGATCTTGACGACGTTACTGAGGATATTCACCATCAGGGTGTTGTTCTCCTCTTTTTCCACGATCTGATCTGAGACGAGACGCATGAGGCGCTTCTGATTCACGTACAGATTCAGCGTATTCTCCACGCGCCGACGCACGATGTAGACATTGAACGGACGCGGGATGTAGTCGGTGACGCCGAGCGAATAGGCATGCTCCATCGACTCCACGGACTCCTCCGCGGTGATCATGATGACCGGAACCTCCTGGATCCAGTGGTAGCGGTTCATCTCCTCAAGCACCTCGAAGCCGTTCATCTCCGGCATGTTGATGTCAAGCAGGATCAGATCGATGGACACGTTTTTCTCCAGGATCCGAAGTGCCTCTCGCCCATCCGCGGCCTCGACGTAATCGTACTGATCGCCGAGCATGTCGCTCAGCATCATGCGATTCATCTCCGCATCGTCTACGATGAGTATTGTCTGACGTTCCATGAACTCTCCTTAGTCGACCTGGCGCAGCGCTGCGACGGTCTTCTCGTACTCTGTGACTACCTGCTCATACAGCGGCTCGTAGCCATCCATGCGACGGCTGCGCAGAAGCTCGGTGAGCTCGATCGACGGCTTCGCGAGCGCGGAGAAGCCCAGTGTCAGGCACAGTCCCTTCAGCGTATGCGCTGCGCGGAAAGCATCCTCGACCGCGCCATCCTTCAGTGCTGCGGTCAGCTGCTCCATGCTCTTATCGTCCAGGAACTTCAGCGCGAACTTCTTCACCAGCGCCGCATTCGGGATGCGGTGCGACACATCCTCGTAATCCGCGCCCATCGTCTGATAACAATCTTCAATCGTCATGATTTATCTCACTATTAAAAAAATAAATATTTCGGAACAGGCAGGTCCCCTTCGTCCCTGTGCTGTCAAATTCGTACCTCTCAGCTATCATAAAAATAACTACACTCAAGAGGCCTCTTTCCTCCCTGATTCCTCTCAGGTATGAAAGTGCCTCTTCATGTTTAACAAGGTATACTTATATATATCTAATATACAGAAAATGCCAGAGAATACAAGGAGTTTTATGGGTTTACCGCCCCGGTTTACTATGTTTTTTATTATGGCTGATATAGCAGAAACAGGGAGCCGGAGGACAGCCATCAGAAACACAGTACTACGAGCTCGGAAAACTCTAAGCCGGGGACCCTAAGCGGCACTAGGCCCTCTGCAATCGCTGAGTTTTCTTTATGAAAACTCAGCGTTGCAGAGGGTGCTAAGGAAAATAGTACCAAGTGCCGCTAAGGGGACCCGACTTGAGTTTTCAACGATCTCTTCGTATGGTTTCTGATGGCTGTCCTCCGGCTCCCTGAAACGATCTGTATCTGGTTTTCTGACGGCATCACTCCTCTGCCGGCTTCGGTGTTTTCTCCACCTCGTCGTCCTGGCAGATGTGGTAGATGATGTCGACACAGTGATCGATGCCGAGGGAGCCGCTGTCGAGGGTCAGGTCATAGTTCTGGCACTTGCCCCACTCCTGCTCGGTGTAGTAGCGATAGTTGAACTTACGCTTCTTATCCAT
>ERZ1034980.1878-NODE-1878-length-11966-cov-37.184619_pt1 | contig 11966 bp, 5 predicted proteins | sample MGYA00520622_ERZ1034980 | MGnify/ENA primary metagenome ERZ1034980 (study PRJEB33766, sample SAMN09781791) | gut metagenome | biome: gut microbiome | host: Homo sapiens | place: Madagascar | study: EMG produced TPA metagenomics assembly of the PRJNA485056 data... | reverse complement strand
GTTACTCCTGCTCGGACTCCTCAGCCTGCTTACGGCTGCGGATGAGGTGCGCCACGCCGATGCACAGCACCGCGCCACCAGCGATCCAAGTGAACGTCACGCCGTTGAGGCCGGTCAGCGGGAGACCAGAGCCCTTCTTGTTCTGGATGGTGACGGGGATCTCGGTCGAATCAACTTTTTTATCGAGATCAGTGGTAACCATATCAGAGGTGTCAGTTACCTTGAGATTCGTCAGTTTACCGGTTGTCGGATCGTACGTAGGCGTCACCGTAATTTCGAAGTCTGCGATGGTGTTGTAGCCTGCAGGCGTCTTGCTCTCAGAAATCAGATATGTGCCTGCAACAAGGCCAGGAATAGAGACCGTGTTATTCGTTCCTGTGGTTTCAAACGTATAAGCTTTGTTCTCGTCATTGGTGAAGCTGCCGTCTTGCTTCAGCCATTTAGCGACTTCTTTAGTCGCCCCTTCCTTGATCATTTTGACCTTAAAGCCAGCAACGAGATTTGCACTCGAATCATTCGGATCGGTCTTAGTGATATTGAAGCCGAAGACATAGTCGGTGACTTCCTTTGATTCGGAAGTGCCGGTACCCTTAGGCGACATAGGATCGTTGGAATAGACAAGTTTGACCTTGTTGGTGTTACCGGCAGCCGTGTATTCGGCATCGCTGGTGAGCTGAGCCCGATAGGTCACAACGACCTTGGAGGTTCCATCAAGAGTCTCACCCACGGAATTTGCAGCAGCCTTGAGATCCTCGAAGGAGACCTTCAAATCTTGACCTGTCTTATTGTTTGAGCCGTCCGTAGTATCCGTAACCGTCACAGTGTAATTGCCAGATGCGTCAATCTTTTTGCCGTTGATAGCAACAACAATAGAGCTCTGATCTGCCTTCAGTCCAACAGAGAGATGGTCCTGGAACTCATACTGGTACTTAGTATACGTGGCAATATTGGCCGCAACAGTACCAGTCAACTTGTAGTCGATTACCTGCCCAATCCAGGCGTCGCCCACGTTCTTCCAGTCATCCGTTGTAGCGTTATCGGCCGTCTTGCCCTTAGTGTCATCGAGAATCTGCTTATCGACGGTAGGAATGCTGGTCTTTTCGGTGACAGCCACGCCCTTACCACCAACAACAGCGAAAATCGGCGAAGTGCCGGTATTCGCCTTAGCATTCTGGGGAGTACCCAGCGAGCTTTTATCAGTCACGAAAAGAAAGTAGCCAGTGCTCGTAGCATTAAAAGTCTCGCCCGCCTTGAATGAGGTGCCGGTTTGAGTGATGTTATTGTCGATGATAGCTTTAGCTATCTTGTTAAGGACGTGATCCTTGTCAAGACGCGTGCTGGCAGAAGTGTTCACGTTATTTCTATCGCTCAACCAGTCGGCAATGTTCTGAGCGGAAGGATTTGCAGGAAGGCTATTGCCATTCGTTGCGCCCTGGATAGCAGTGATGATTGCATTCTTCGCCGGCTCATTATTCTTAAGATTTGCAGCCCAGTCGACATTGGAAACGACTTTATCGGAGTTGCCTTCCCCATCCACGACATCAGCCTCGAAAATTTGGTAGGCCTTGTACGTCACATCGCCATTCTCAGCATTCTTATTGATCTTGATGCTATTAGCCGTAGCCGTGGCACCCTCAGCTGCAAACGCCATGGTCACCGGGGCCATAACTCCGCCGAAGCTCAGCGCTGCCGTGAGGCCTGCCGTTACTGCCAGGCGTGCGATGTTCTTGTTCATGCTCATCTTCTTTTCCTCCGTTTTCCGGTTGGTCCTCATCCAATCGGTCATCATCTGTCTGTGTCTTAGCATCTGCTTCGTTATGTCTCGCCCCGTTCTCTGTGGGGCTGCCAGCTACTCTTTATGGCTGCCACCTCCCCGTTTGACCAGGAGCGCGACCACGATGAGCGCGGCTCCGACGACCGCAACGGCGGCCGCGGTGAACATTGCCATATCGCCAGTCGAGGGCATAAAGCCTCCGGTGAAGATGCTAGGGGGCGTGCCGGCAGGCGTATTGATGAGCGACGCCTCCAGGCTGCCCGTCGACCCGTCCGCGCTGTCGGCGCGCAGGGGCGACTCGGCCGTGATGGTGAGCTTGGGCTTGGCGGCGGCCACCTGGTCGACGTCCAGGCCCTCGGCCTTGACCGTCACGGAGCGCGTGCCCTCAAAGGCGGTGTAGCCCTTGGGCGCCTTGAGCTCGCGGACCTCCAGCTTGCCCGAGTCCACGCCCGAGACGGTCACGCGGCCGTCCTCGCCCGTGGTGACGGTGGCCTTGCCCTCCGCATCCCACGTGCCATCGGCCGCGAGCGTGCGACCGCGGTCGTCGGTGATGCTCAGGACCGCCCCGGCAAGCGGCTTGTCGCCGTCGCTGCCGCGCTTGGTGAGCGCGAGATCCCAGGTGTAGGCGCACGCGTCGTCGCTCGGCGTGCGGGTGAAGCCGGCGTCGCCGGACTGGTCGGCAAAGGGAGAGCGCGGGTAGCGCAGGTAGACCTCGTTGGGGTTGCCCTTCGCGATGCCGTGGTTGCATGCGCTGTTGAGCGGCGCGTTGTACACGGCGACCACGCGGGCGCCCGCGGTGAAGGCGTCGGCCCCGCCGAGCGCGGCGATCAGGTCGCCGGTGCGCACGGTGAAGGTCTTGCCGTCGGCCGCTACCTTGGTGGCGCACTGGGCCGTGATGTCGGTCCAGCCCTTCGCGGGCTCGGTGCCGGCGCGGCCGTCCTTGCCGGCCGAGACGGCGTCAAAGCCGCCGTCCGCGCCCGCCGCCACGTACACGCGCATGCTCGCGGCCACCTTGGAGGGGTCGAGCCCCGCGCTCATGGTGTCGACGAACTGCACCGCATAGGTGTCGTAGGCCGTGAGACCCGCCGGGACCGTGGCCGAGAGGCGCCAGTACAGGTCGTCGGCGACCGTGGCGTCGGCGGCCTTCTGCCAGGCGGCGGTGCTGTCCTCCAGCACGTGCTTGGCGACCTTGGGGGTCGCCGCCTTGGGCTTGACGGTGACGGCGCTGCCGCCGACCAGGGCCATGATCGGCGCGGCGTCGGCCTCGCCCTGGGAGATGGCGTCGTCGTCGGCGACGATGAGCCAGTAGCCACAGGGCAGCTCGGCCGCCGTGCCCGCGTTAAGGGCCACGGGCACGGCGCCAGAGCTCTGGAGGGAACGAGCGAGCTGTGCGCTCAGCGCGCTCGTAAGGTGGGAATCGGTGTTGAGCCACTCGGCAGCTTCCTGCGCGGTGGTCTGGGAATTGGGCATGCCGGCGCTGTGCAGCACAGGCAGCGCGGCGTCGCGCACGGCGTCGCTTGCCCAGGCGAGGTCGGTGGCGATCTTGGCGTCGCTGTCGCCGTCGACGACGTTGGCGCTAAAGATCTGGTAGGCGTCGTAGCTGCGCGCCACGGTGCCGCTCACCGTGATGGAACCGGTCGAGGTCGGCGCGGCCTGCGCGGATGCGGGGAACACAACCGCGCAGATGCCGATCAAGAGGGCAAGCAGCGCAAACAAGATCGGGAAGGAGCAAACTTTCTTATTCACGACGCTCACCTCCCTTCGCATTCGCCTTGCGACGAATGTGCATCCAGGCCGCAGCAGCGCAAAGCACCGCCGCGCCGGCAAGGTACGTCAGAGTGACGCCCGACATACCAGAAAGGGGCAAAGAGGTGGAGTAGGTGTTGGTGAAGGTGGGGCCGCGCTCCTCGGGATTCGCACTGTCGAAGTTGACGGGGACCTGTTCCTTTTCGGCAATATCCTCGCCGTTGACGTCCTTAATCTTGGTGTAGGTTACTTCCGTGGGCTCAATTTTTCCGCCTTTTTGGTCCGTCATCGTGACATCAAATCGATAGACCGACTTGTCGTACTTGTAGTTCGTAAACGGCGTGGTCGGCTGCTGTTCGCGAACGTAATAAGTAAAGGTTTTGCTTGCACCGCGACCCGTTGGGTCAGTCTCGAGTTTGTCGAGTTGTTCGAGTTTGTACTCAATCGGGTCGAAGCCCAGGGTCAGAGGATTGTCGCCACCAGCAGTGGTGGACTTGCTGCTAACGATAGTCTTAAACTCGCTGTCAGTTGCAAGTTGAAGCGTAAACTCCTTCATCTCGCCACCCTCAACGACCTTAGTCGCCTTGGGAATCCAAGAGCCGCTGGAGGTGTACGGAGTGTACGTGTTGGTGAAGGTCTTTGGTCCATCGGGGTTGGCAATCGAATAATAGCCGTCAGCATCAGGATCTACTGGCACAGTCTCCGGAGAGTTAGCTGAACTCCCGGGATTCTTAGTCACGTCCACACGATCAATCGTGAAGTTATAGATATTAAGATTTTTAGTCGCACTCGAATCATTCTTTATCGGAACAGACATAAGTACAGTCTTGTTGTATTTGACTGTCACGTTAATCTCGTATACAGCATGATCGTAATCAATACCGGGAATATTGCCCGCATTTTCGACCAAATAGTATGAGTATGTAATTTTGCCAGTATCACTTAAGGGCTTCTTGCTGAAGTCACCGAGCTGCTTGCTAAGGTCATTGCTAAGGTCAAAGGCGATGTTGCCGTCAGCGTTATTCGGGGCAGATTCGACAAACTCGCAGCCACCATTGTCGAATACATTATTCTTCCAAGAAGGCGCTTTCGCAGTATCCGGGTCCTTGCGATAAACCGTAAACTTGAACTCCCCATCTCCGAGCGTACGGCCGTCCAACTTCTTGGTTGCCTTCAACTTAAGGCTTGGATAGACGTACGTATCCGCAGGCACGCCTAGGTACAAGTCGCCATTCGACATGATGCCGCCGCCATGGTCCCAGGAATAGTTGCCCGTGATGAAAGTTGTCGCTTCATTCTGCGCATCATTCTGCGCATTAATCGCCGCCTCATCCCCGGCCTTAACACCCGACATAACACCCGAGGTCAGGCCGATGCTATTTTCTACCCCAACAGCACCGTTGGCGGGAATGGTGATAGCTTTTTTAAGTTCGATGCTTCCCGAGTACCGGGCGTCTCCACCGCCAAGCATCTTACCAGTCACAACTGCAATCGGCTTATTGTTATCATGCGCTGCGAGGAAGAAATCGGCATGACCGCTATCGCGAAACACCTTCGATCTGTATGCCTCTTTATCTTGATTCTTGCCACTACCACCACCTGAAAGATGGGGTATATCTTCATTGCCGGAATTGTCATCTTTGTTGTAAGGATTACTGTTATGGTCTTCGTTATCATACTCAGCGCCGGCAGACGAATTGCCAAAGATTGCCGTGCCCTCAGTGTTCGTTACCAACGTCTTGCCCGTAGGGCAGACTGCAACGCCGCCGCCGTAGCCGCCAGCTCTATTGGCGCTAATGTACGAGTTGTACACAAAGAGCCTGCCAGCATTAGATGCGGTATTCGAATCGCCCTGAACGAAGACGCCGCCTCCGCCCCAGTCAAAGCGAGACATGCAGTGGTTATTAGTGATGTAGACTGGGCTATCTTTTGACGCTCCACTTATCATCGCGTCAACCTTCTGGCCCACTCGGATGCCGGCACCTTCAGATCGGTAGCTCACGTTAGAGGCAATAATTCCTCCCGTAATGTTGAGCCATGCCATATCCTTGCGAGAACCGCCTCGCCATTGATCGGTAACGTAAACGCCGCCACCGGCTTCTTCAGAATAATTGCCAGTAATCTGGCCACCGGAAATGATGACATGGGCGCCTTCTTTGGCAGCAAGCCCGGCGCCGCCATGACAACCCCAGCCATCCTCACCGCAGAATTTGGCATAGCGATTGTTCGTAATGTAACCGCCGGAAACAGTAATGCTGCCGCCATATTCGGCCATGATGCCGCCACCAAATCCGTTATATTCAAGCGTGCTATTACCGGAGATTACGCCACCGGCCACTGTGACTGCAGACCCCTTGGCATATACACCGCCGCCACTAGGAGCGCGGTTGCCGGCAATTACGCCGTTAGAAATGCTAAGAGTCGAATTGTCGACAGATATTCCTGCGCCGGCACCATTGTTCGGACAAAAACCTCCACAAACGTAACCACCGTTCATATTGACGGTCGAGCGACTCTCCGCGTACACCAGGCTTCGGACCTTGCAGTCTTTCTGTTGTGTGAGCACGCCGCTCTCAAGACTGAAATGACCGCCGTCCTTGATGTTGATGAGCTTCAGTCCTTCAGAGCCACCGCATGCCACGATGGCGCCCTTACCTTTATTATCGCCTTCGCCTTTGATATCAATACCATGCTCTACCAGCGACTCGGTTGTGCCCGTTCCTTCTGGGGACGATTCGGTCACATAGTAGGAAAGGTAAGTCGGAATGCCATCGTTGTCGTAAGACAGTGTGGCTTCCTTGCCATAATTGGCTGGAGTTAAATTCTGTCCCTGATCATTTAGCGGCTGGCCGTCGCCGACCTGTTCACTCACTTCCACAGAATCCATAATTGTAAGTGTCGCGCCACCGGTGATATTGAACAAAGGCTGATCTTGACTCGTATGCTTAATCTTGCAGCCGTTTAGGTCCAGTGTGATATTACTGACGCTATTATTGAGCTGAATTGTCTCGCTGGTATCAATATCATTCATAAGCTTGAAGTTAGCAACACCGCTTGCATTCGCCAGGTCTTTCAAGTCGTCAGCTGTTCGTATTTCAGTGAATGCCGTTTTAGTCTGCCCGCCTTCCGGCATTACGGCATTGCCATCCGACAACTCGCCATCTTCGGCCTGCAGCTTACCTTCAGGCTGACCCTGCTCAACACCATTTGAAGGGTCGGATTCGTCACCCTCGGTCTCGCCGCTATTCAGCTTTTCGGTATCCCCGTTGTTGGTGTTTTCTACATCAGTAGACTCAGTTGAGGAACCCCCCCCCATCACAGTTTCCTCGGCAGAAACCGCCGGGGCATCGTTGGCAATGGCCTGCGAGATCGGGGGCATGACGAGCGACAGTACCAGGCTCAACACGGAGGCTCCGCACAAAACGCCTGCCAGTACACGGCGCGTCGCTTTATTACTCTGCTTAGATTTGTCTGAATTTGCTTTCATCGATGTCTCCTCCCCAAGAGACCGCGATCTTGCTCTTTCACTATCAAACGTATCTGCGCAACCTGTAATTGCGCACGCTTAGTAATGTTATTCTAATGATTGTTTAAACATCTGAGCAACAAAAACCGACAGTTTTGTAGCGAGTTCTCAATTCTCTTGACAATTGTTCAGATTTGCCTTCGTTTATTCGCTATAAAATATCTGTTTCTACTGGTAGTTTAGTTAGTTATCAGTTTTTTAATAGCATTTAATTTATTTGCACAACATTTTGCTCAAGAGCAAACATCCTGTGAACGGTCGAAAATCGACCGTGAGCGGTTGGTCATAAACCGGAAGGAATACCCTACCAAATTGATGAGAATATCTTTAATCCATCGGTAGTTAGAAACGTGATGTTCAGACAACAAGATTTGAATTTTCGCGCAGATTTTAGGCATCAATTCGCCCAAATCGCCTGAGGCCACCACAAAGGTGCCCGTCCCCTTTGCGGTGGTTCTCCCCCCGCGCTACAGCAGATGCTCCTCGATAAAGACCGCGATGCCGTCTTCGTCGTTGCTGGCGGTTACAAAGTCGGCGGCGGCACGGGTGGCGTCGCTGCCATTTGCCATGGCCACGCCCACGCCGGCGTCAGCCACCATGCAGGTGTCGTTATCGGCATCGCCAAACACGCAGATGTTCTGGAGCTCCATGTCGTTGAGCTCCGCCACGCGCACAAGGCCGCGCGTCTTGGACACGCGCGGATCCATGAACTCGTAGAGCCGCTGCGTGGTTTGCAGAGCCGCCGCCTTAACAGTGTCATCGGCAAACGTCGACGCCCGCTCAATCACCCGCGGCATTACCTCGGGCGCCATGGTAAACATCACCTTGGGCTGCGGCTCGCGCAAAAACTCGGCAAAATCGACCACCTGGTAGGGCACGCCGTCGACGCGCGACAGGTGCTCGACGCACGCGTTGCTCTCGGGCACGTAGAACACGCCGTCTCGGGGGCAGACGGGCGTTGCCGGAAGGTCCGCCATGTGCTTGCAGATGCGCGCGATGGTCTCGCCCGGCAGCGGATAGCTCAGCTCGTTGATGTCGTGCGCGCGGTCGATGACCTCGGCGCCACCGCAGCCCACGAGCACGTCCACCAGGCCTTCGATGCCCCAGAGCTCGTACATGGCCTCGGTCGCGTGGGCGTCGCGCCCGGTGCACAGGCCAAAGAGCACGCCGCGCTCGCGCAGGGCGCGGATCGCCGCCACGGTGCGCGGGGACACCGTGTGCTGGCTCGTGAGCAGCGTACCGTCGATATCGCAGAACACGGCTTTGATGTGGCTGAAGGTGGTGTCCATGGGGGCCTTTCTGGGTTGTGCGGCGGTGCTGAATGTGGTCGGAAATGGTGTACATGGTATACCAAGGCGCAGGCGCGGCCCGTCAAAGCAAAAACCACCACAAAGGTGCCTGGCCCCTTTGTGGTGGTTGCGGCGTCTACGGGCCAAACCATCACAACATTCAACGTTTTTCGGCATAATCGCGATTTTCATCGAATGTTGTGATGGTTTTTACCGCTCTGCAGCACGATCCAAGTGTCCGCGTCCAAACAGTAGCAGCGCTGCGGGGACCGCCGTTACGACCAAGCCCGCTCCCACGAGCGTCTGCTGCACGCCAAATGTTGCCGCCAGCCACGGGGCAATCGCCAGCGGCGCCACGCCGGCGAACATATTGCCAAAGCCCATGACCGAGTTCACACGGCCGAGTTGCTCGAGCGGCGCCGTCGTTTGCACGATGGTGTTGTGGAGCGGGTTGACGACACCCCAAGCTATGCCCAGGGCGATCTGGCCGACGAGGGCCACGCCCACGTACGGTGTCCCCACATAGAGCAGACTTCCCAGGCCCACGGACATGAGCGCCACGAGCAGTGTTTTAAGGTTGACCAGGTGCGGCGGCAAGCGGAGCGCGAGCACGGCACCCAGCACCGCGCCCACGCCCGAGGCCGACGAGAGCCAGCCCATCCACTCAACGCCGACGCGTAGGACATCGCGATAGAAAAACGACTCGAGCGGGTCGAAGGCTCCGTAGCCAAAGTTCGAAAGAAAAATGATGCAGAAAAGTAGCGCGAGGACGCTGTTGGTGAAGACTGTCTTGATGCTGGCTGCGAAGGTGGCGCGGGCGGACGTGCTGGGGTTGGAGCTTTGTCCCGCACGCTCCCCTTCCTCTGCCGAATCGGCATCCGCATCCCCGGCGACATGGCTGGTTTGCGGCCTAAAGCCCCAGCCAGCGATGAGTGCCAGCACGGTAAAGAGCATCATGAGCACAAACACCGCGCGCGACGACGCAGCCGCCGCGGCAAAGCCACCCAACGTGGGTCCGACGATAATACTCACGTTTGAGAACATGGCGATGGCGGAGTTGATGTCTTTAAGCTCGACGGGGTCGTTGGTGAGGTAGGCCGGATAGGACGTGGCGATGGGCTGGGCGAACCCCATCACAAAGCCCAGGAGCACCGCGCCCAGCAGGACGATGCCGGTCGCGCTGCCAAAGGCGAGGATTGCCGCGCCAGTTGCCAACGTGCCGACGACGCTCAGCAAGAAATGGCGTCGCGGGCCCCAGGCATCGAGCGCCGCTCCACCCGCAAAGGATCCCAGGATCACAAATACATTCATAAACAGGACGGCCAGCGATGTCGCGACGACCGAAGCGCCGTCCGCATAGGTGAGCGTTCCGATGACGCCGATAAAGTAGCTGGTCTGAAAACCGGTGTAGATGAGAAAGCGCATCGCCACCAGGCGCTTGGCCTGCACGGACAGCGATGATTGAGGCTTTGAGAAAAGAGAGGCGAGCATGGAGACTCCTTGTTTCATACGAATGCGGACGGCAGGCATTCGCCACCGTCTGTCAAATCAATCTATCCGCATGAAACATTAAGGACGCATCAAGCCCCTTCTCTCCGTTTTTCGCCCGTCATGAACTACTTGGTAGATTGTAAGGCATGTCCCACACATCTACCAAAGCAAAAACCACCACAAAGGTGCCTGGCCCCTTTGTGGTGGAAATGACGTTTGCCCAGATAAAACCGACCAAAATAAACCTGTCCCTTTTTGGCAGGTTATGGCAGCGCAGCGAGCCGGTTCCAAGTGCCCCAGGTCGCCCCGAAAGAGGAGCGACGCGTACTTTGGTACGCGAGCGACGGCTTGAGGGGCGAGATGGGGTGCTTGGGGCCGGCGCAGCGTCAAGCCTTAAAGATGGTCTTGGATCAGATCACAGATGGCTCGGGCGTCGTTGATGTTGATGGCTCGGGTCGCGAGGCCGGCGTCGAAGGCCTGACGCGCCAGGGCCTCGTTGCAGGCAAGGGCCAGCGTGCGACCGTCGACCAGGTCGAGCGAGCTCTTGCCGCGCAGACGGTCGACACCGGAGCGCGCGACGACGATGTTGTCGAAGCCCTCGGTCTTGTAGCCCTCGATGATCACCACGTCGACATCGTTGTAGCGCGACAGCAGCTCGCGCGCGGGCATCTCGTCCTCCTCGCGCGTGTCGGCGTACTCCGCCCAGCGCGTGGCGCAGATGAGGCCCACGTGCTTGGAGCCGGCCTGGTGATGGCGCCACGTATCCTTAGCAGGCACATCGATATCGAAGCCGTGATGCCCATGATGCTTGAGCGAACCCACGCGCAGGCCGCGGCGGGTGAGCTCGGCAATGACCTTCTCGACGAGCGTGGTCTTGCCCGAGTTTTGGTAGCCGATAAACGCGATCGCGGGGACGGCCGGTGTCGGAGCCGCGGGCGCGACGGCGACGGGTGCGCTCGCGAGTGCGGCACCGTCAGCGGCCACGGCCTCAACAGCAGCGGCCTGACGCTCTGCACGATCCCACACACCCGAGCGGCCGCCCTCCTTGTGCAGCAGGCGCACGTCGACGATCTCCATGCCGCGATCGACTGCCTTGCACATGTCATAGATCGTTAAGCACGCGGCACTCGCGCCGGTCAGAGCCTCCATCTCGATACCCGTCTTGCCCGTCACGCCCGCCGTAACCAGCACGTGAAAGCCAACCTGTCCGTCCGCGCGCGCCGGTGCCCAGCCCTCGGGCACGTCTTCGGCCGGCGTCCCCGCCGGGGCGATGGGCGCAATGTCGCACTTACTCTTGGTAATGAGCAGCGGATGGCACATGGGGATGATGTCGCTCGTGCGTTTGATGGCCATGATGCCCGCCACGCGCGCGCAGGCAAGCACGTCGCCCTTTTTGGCGCGGTCCTGCAGCACCATGGCCTGCGTCTCGGGATGCATGAGGATGGTGCCCTCGGCGATGGCGATGCGATGGGTCTCGGCCTTGTCGGACACGTCGACCATGCGCACCTCGCCCTTGGCGTCCACGTGCGTCAGCTCGTCGCGACGGGCGTCACGGGCGGGCTCGGCAGCAGCGCTGGCAGTCGGCTGTGCGGACGCGTCGGCGTTGCCAGCATTCGCCGCAGCCGTGACTTTGTGGGCAGACATCGCGGCCCTGCGAGCGGCCTTGGTGGCATCGGCGTACCTGCTCTTGGCCATATGATCATCCTCCGATTTGGGACATAAATCGTTGCGTGCCCTCAATTATCGCGTGTTCCTGCGGTTTGTGGGCCACGGCATCGCGCCAAATCGAAAGTACCTGCATATCATCACCACGGCGCAGCGCCTCACGCACCGAATACTCGGCATCGCTGAACAGACACGGACGCACGTTGCCATCGGCCGTCAGGCGCAGACGGTTGCAATTCGCACAAAAATGGTTGGACATGGCGCTGATGAAGCCGACCGTTCCCGCCGCGCCCGGAAAGCGCCAGTAGCGCGCAGGGCCCGCGCCGGCAGGAGCGTCGTTGATGTCGAGCGGCTCGAGCTCGCCCAGTCCCGCCGCGGTGGCCCCGGCATTGATGCGTGCCCGCAACTCGTCGCTCGGCACGGTATCGCTCGCGTCCCACAACTCGGGATTGAGCGCAGGCGCATGCGGGTCCAC
>ERZ1034980.1877-NODE-1877-length-11969-cov-8.611717_pt1 | contig 11969 bp, 9 predicted proteins | sample MGYA00520622_ERZ1034980 | MGnify/ENA primary metagenome ERZ1034980 (study PRJEB33766, sample SAMN09781791) | gut metagenome | biome: gut microbiome | host: Homo sapiens | place: Madagascar | study: EMG produced TPA metagenomics assembly of the PRJNA485056 data... | reverse complement strand
CAACATTTTTATTGTAGATGGATCATATTGCTTTCTGACCTCTTTTTTCATAATTTGGATCAGTTCATGCATTGCCTTCGTCACGTATTTTCCCTTGCGGTATACCACGGATACTTCCATATGTGTCCATGGATATTTCAGCCCAAAAAGCTGCAGTTCTCCAAGACTGTTATCCATAAGCAGCGTATGAAGAAGTGACGTCGGATAAAATGCAACACCGATGCCCGCCGCACACATTTCACCTACCGTCTCAATATTCTCCGTCTCTACCACTGTATGCGGCTTCATATTTTCCTCTTTGAAGATCTCATCTGCAACATCTCTGGAAATATTGCCTTCTTTATTTAACAAAAAGGACATATCTTTCAGGCAGCTGATCTTACCTGTCTGGATCAATGTATTCCGAATGTAATCTGCTTTCTCCTTTGGCAGCTTCTTGAACAGATCCTCGGAGATAGCAAGCACCACATCCTCTTCCGCCAGTTCCGTGAATACCATATCCTCAGCATCTTCTGTGCATGGTCCTACCGCCATATCAATCGTCTCGTCCCGCAGTGCCTCCCACAGTTCCCTGGTATTGCCCTCCAGAATATGTACCTCAATTAACGGATACTGCTCCATGAACTCCGGTAATACTTTCGGCAGGATCAGCCGGCCTCTGGTGTGCGAAATACCGATGGTCAGCTCGCCACGCTTTTCTTCCTTAACTTCGTTGATCTCCTGCAACATTGCCTGATAGCTGTCCTCCATCTGAATCGCATATTTATAGAAGATCTCTCCCGCTGCTGTAAGCTTCATCGGAGTCTTCCGGTCAATCAGAGAGATCCCTACATCCTTCTCCAGCGAAGCAATGTGATTACTCAATGCCTGCTGGCTGATAAATAGCTTTTCCGCCGCCCTGGTAAAATTCAATTCTCTTGCCGCTGTAATAAAATACACCAGATTCAAATGATTGATCATAAGGACAGTTCTCCTTTTTTCTTCTTCGTCTCATAGTCTTTCAACGATGCGATCGCTTCCTTCGATAATGGGAATAACGCTATCATATTAAATATTGTCATAAGACCGATTCCCACATCGCCAAGGTCCCATACAAAAGTATAGGCTGCCTGACATCCGATGAACAGCATCACCAGTGCCAAAATCTTATATAATGTCTGAGACAGCCAATTATCGCCAAACAGATACGCCACATTGCTGCGCGCATAAAACAGAATTCCAATAAACGTTGAAAAGCTGAACAGCAACAGCATCACGGCAATAAATACAACACCGGCCTGTCCCATATGATATTCCATAGCAGACTGCAGCAGATCCATACCTGCCAGTCCGCTTACGGTCTCTTCCGGTGCCAGAAGCATCAGCATGGCTGAGCAGCTGCAGATCACCAGTGTATCAATAAACACGCCCAATGCCTGTAACAATCCTTCCTTTGTCGGATGATCGATATCTGCCGCTGCTGCCGCGCAAGGTGCCGAACCGGATCCTGCTTCATTTGAAAACAGTCCACGTTTAACTCCATTCATGATCACAGCACCAAAGCCGCCCGCTGCTACCTGACGAATGCCAAATGCCTCTGCAAAGATCCGTTCAAAGATTGCCGGAAGCTGTCCCACATTTTTCAAAATGATAAATACCGTTACAAAGAAATAGCATCCAGCCATAATCGGAACTACCACATCCAGTACTTTTACCGTCGCATTCTTCCGAAGTACAATCACCGCTGACACTATAGTCAATGCAACGGCTGTCCAAAGTGTCGGAATATGAAATGCATTTTTCAATGAAGTGGATACCGAATTACCGATCACCTGACTGATCCCACACCAGCAGATCAATCCGGAAATGGCAAACAGTACGGCCAGTACAGATCGTTTCAGCTTCTTTCCCCGTACACGTTCTGCAAGAGAATGCAGAAAATATGCCGGGCCTCCCCTATAACCGCCATAAAGCGGATCTTTTTCTTTGTATATCTGTGCCAACGTTGCCTCAATAAATGCGGTAGCCGAACCTACAATTGCGGTTACCCACATCCAGAATACGGCACCGGCACCTCCTGCTGACACAGCCGCTACAACACCTACCAGATTTCCCATGCCAACTCTGGTGGCTGTTGATACGATCAATGCCTGCAGTCCAGAGAGTCCATCCGATTTCTTCTCCGTGGATACGGTAATCTTAATCATATCCGGAAAAAGACGGATCGGCAGAAACCTTGTCCTTATCATAAAGAAGATTCCAGCCGGAACAAGAATCAGTACCAGCAGAGATAGCGCCACTGTATTTCCTCCGGGAAGCGGAATCGTCAACAGGTCACCCCACAGAAAATTATATATCCAATACACTATTTTCATTATACAAACCTCTCTCTTTCACATACATATATCATTACTTTACACTATTAAAGCGATAATATCAACACCAATTATTGACAACCCCAGTACAGCACAGATATAATAAGATTTAGGCATTTTAATTGTACTTTTTTTCTGAAAGGAATTTAATAATTATGAAACAGGTTATCTTAACGGGAGACCGTCCGACCGGGCGTCTCCATGTAGGACACTATGTAGGTTCACTGAAAGAACGTGTCAAGCTTCAGAATTCAGGAAAGTTCGATGAGATTTACATCATGATCGCCGACGCACAGGCTCTGACAGACAACGCTGAGCATCCGGAGAAAGTTCGCCAGAATATTCTTCAGGTTGCACTGGATTATCTGGCATGCGGTATTGATCCTGAGAAGGCTACTATTTTCATCCAGTCCATGGTTCCGGAGCTTACAGAGCTTAGTTTTTATTATATGAACCTGGTGACTGTATCCCGTGTACAGCGTAACCCTACAGTAAAGGCTGAGATCCAGCAGCGTAACTTTGAAGCCAGCATTCCGGTTGGTTTCTTCTGCTATCCGATCAGTCAGGCAGCCGATATTACTGCATTCCGTGCAACTGCTGTTCCGGTTGGTGAAGACCAGATGCCAATGATCGAGCAGTGTAAGGAAATCGTTCACAAATTCAACAGCGTATACGGCGAGACTCTGACAGATCCTAAGATCGTACTTCCGGACAATCAGGCATGTCTCCGTCTGCCAGGTATCGATGGCAAAGCCAAGATGAGCAAATCTCTCGGCAACTGCATCTATCTGTCTGACGAAGCAGATGACATCCGTAAGAAGGTCATGTCCATGTTCACAGATCCGAACCACCTTCGTGTCGAAGATCCGGGACAGGTAGAAGGCAATCCGGTATTTATCTATCTGGATGCATTCAGCCGCCCAGAGCATTTTGCAGAGTTCCTGCCAGAGTATCAGAATCTGGACGAGCTTAAGGCTCACTACTCCAGAGGTGGACTTGGTGATGTTAAAGTCAAGAAGTTCCTGAATAACGTTCTTCAGGCTGAGCTTGCTCCGATCCGTGAGCGCCGTAAGATGTGGGAGTCACGCATTGAAGATGTATATGATCTTCTGAAAGTCGGCAGTGAAAAAGCCCGCGAAACTGCAGCTTCTACACTTCATGATGTACGTCACGCTATGAAGATCGACTACTTTGAGGACAGTAACTTACTGAAATAAATTCAAAAGTACTTATAAAAGCCATCGGCATTCAATAGAATCTGCCGATGGCTTTCGTAATCTCTTACCGTATAAAATTGGTCGGTGTCTTCGGCTCTGTCTCCGGCAGTCCGAACTTCTCTTTTCCAAGCTGGATACTCTTCATCAAGAATGTCATATTCCGTGCAAGTACGCGCATGGTCTGCATTCCTTCCAGATCCCTGCTTGCCTCTCCCGGTGCTGCACCATGTACACTGTTCCAGTACTGGCTGGACGCAACCGGCATACCTGAGATGGTAAAATACTTATTCAGCTCATCGAATGTTGCTGATAATCCACCTCGTCTTGCTACTACTACGCCGGCCCCCACCTTCATAGTTTTGGCAAACCCGGTGCTGTGGAACAAACGGTCAAGAACCGCAACCAGAGATGCATTGGCAGATGCATAATACACCGGACTTCCTACAACCAGTCCGTCTGCCTCCTCAAACTTCGGTGCAATCTCATTTACCAGATCGTCATATACACATTTACCAAGCTTACGACAGGCTCCACAGGCAACGCATCCGCGAATGGCATCATTACCAACATTTACGATCTCTGCCTCAACTCCCTCCTGCTCGAATACTTTCTTCATTTCCTGCAGCGCTGTGGCTGTATTGCCCTCTTTGTGCGGGCTTCCGTTGATCATTAATACTTTCATCTATAATGCCTCCTTTATGTAATATCTATCCTCTATTCTTCTGAATCCGTCTGAAATCTGGACAAATGCTCATACGGCAGGATCAAGCGTCCCCGATACAGTCCGCATCCGTCATTTACATGGCTGTTATCCGTGGCTGCAAACATATTCACATCGAGATCTTTCATTTGAAGATTCAGAAGTTTCATGCCACGTTCGTAAGCATCATCAAAATACCTGCATTCACCTTCCGGGATCGCCTCTCTTCTGGATCGGTCTTTTTCCTGAGCCTTTTCATAGAGTCTGTGATTCGCCGAACCGATCTCCGCCACATCGTCCATTTCCTTCGTCCGGAGCTGCACCTCCACATAACTTCTGGAACTGTTATCATAGAATGTAATATGCAGCGATTGGTACTCATTGACCCCATTATGAGAAATATAATCCCGATAGTAAGGATGGACCTCCTCTTTTAAAAGCGGTGAAGTACTCTCCATGATTCCCTCTGCAGGCTCCGCAGTAAATCCACGTTCTTCCAGAAACTCCGGCAGAATATTGGCAATCTGATATAGATACTCTAATTCCCGTTTTTTCCTGTCTTCCTCTGAATCCGTATAACATTTCGGTAACGAAATGACAATACGATAAGCAATAAAATCCCGGAAACAACTCAGTCTGTCTTTCAGCTGAGCCACAGATGGATAACTGCCGTATTTTTCATAATAATCATAGATATATTCCACAATATACCCATTAAACTTCTCTTCTGCCCGGATCAGAGATTTGATCCGTCCCCGGAAAGTAAATGCAAGGAATGGATATTCCTTTGCCATATATCGATAAAATTCCCGTATTTTCTGAGACTGCGCAGTCAGGAAATCATTATGCTCCAGCATTTCCTGGATATGAATCAGAAAATTACTGTGAACCAGATCAATCTCATTATGATTAACCTTGGCATCTTTTCTCAGATCCCTGATGTAATTATTCAATATCCGGAAAATGGTACTTCCGGAATAGAGATAATCATTCAATGTTACCATCTTATCACCTTCTGTCTTCTGTTACTCCACTTTCAGTGCATTCGGATAAATGCGCTGAAGTCTGGCATCATCAAATCGCTCATCCATCGTCTGCTGCCAGCTGTATGTGGCTTTCACACCATGTGCTCTCTGATCACTTCGTACTAACGCCATGATCGAAACTATCATATTACAACACATAAATACAATCAATATCCAGGTCAGAATTTTACCGATTTTCATCGGTATTTTCTCGATCCAACCGGAAATAACCGGATATAAAAGTTTCAGCCACACCACTGCTGCAATGCCCCAGAAAAAGCAATACAGCAGATTGATCCTGCCGCCCAGATTGAACGGAATATCGCTGTAATCCCAGAACACCTTGCCAAATACGATCTCCGAGAACACGCTGCACAGATACTCATACGCTCCTCCCAAAAAAGTGCCTGCCATAAATATGTATCGATCCGATCTGTCGCGGTACCGGTAAAGCAGCATCGTTGCGCCCGCAATACCAAGTCCCCAGACTACACTGAACGGGCCCCAGACCACACTGCTCCTGCTCATCCAGACACCACCGGTGATCCTGCAGAATATCGTCTCTACGATGTCTCCTAAAAATGCACCGATCAGAAACAGCCAGATAATCTTATAAAATCCGCAGCCATAAGCAAATACTGCGGAAGACATCTCATCCCGCTCTGCTTTTTCAGCCAGAATCTCCGCACGTTTACCTTCTTTCTCCGGATAAGCTCTGCGGATACGGCGATCGATCCATCCATAGATCTTCCGTTCCAGATTAGAACTGATACCGCTAAGCCATGAATCCACAGCTTCCCACTGTTCCATCCTGCGGCTTCGTCCTGACAGAATAATCAGCGTCGCTGCCATATCAAGTGCCAGCACACCCACCAACACCCACAGTACTATCCTGCCGACTGTATATGGCAACAGATGGTAGATGTCTTCCAGTAGCGGATTCCCCCAGCGCATCATAACCGCACCAAGTGCTCCCCACAATACAGATGCAGACAGACAGATATAACCGTCCAGATTCCATTTACGATTTGAATAATCCCACCATCTCTCATGGTACATTCGCTCAATCATATGACCTGCCACCCATTCAATCACGGTAGCCAGAATCATACACTCAGCAAACAGCCAGAAACCCTGCAGTTCCTGGCAGAAAACTGTTATCACCGTCAATGCCACACCGTAGATGATACAAAACGGTGCATTGACAATACCTCTGTTTGTAAATTTTCTCCGACTCAGTGCTGCCGAAGCAGTCTCCAGTACCCAGCCAAGGAAGCTGGCACTGAAAAAGAGCCAGAGAAGCTCATATCCTGTGTACATTTATTCTTTTCCTTTATTCTCTTTCTTCTCACGAATCTCCCGAATCGCTTCCCGCACTGCCTCTTCTTCCTCTTCTTTGGCAATCTTACCAGCCAGCGATACCGTGCTTACTACATTACAGATCAATATTAATGCCAGAGGCACAAGAATCATCGGGATAAATATCAACGGATTCGCAGCCAGTCTCGACAGCTTGCCGATCAATGTTGAAGAACCGACCACCTTTCCGACCAGATATCTGGAATCCGCCGGATAGGCATCGATGACATTATTGCCATCTCCTTTGGTCTCATAGATATAATGGTCATCCTCCTGCTGAATCGACACTACGCGATGTGTATTAACTGCCCCATCCAGTGCCGGGTCTGATGAATAAAACGAGATCACATCTCCTTCTTTAATCTCAGATGGATCTGTCTTTTTCACCAGAATCATCGTATCAACACCATACGTTGGCTCCATACTTCCCGTTGTAATGCGAAGCGCCGAATATCCTGCAATATTCGGTGCTTCTCCTGGTTTCGTCAATAATACAATAATTAATACAACAACTGCCAATGCAATGACCAGTACGGAAATAAGATTCACCAGAGCAAAAAATACTTTCTTTATCTTCATTTCTCATCATCCTCTTTGGTCTGCTTACGGTCACGTCGTTCCTGAAGTGTCTGTACAATATAGCGTGACAGACTGTTTGCTTCAGCCTTGGCAATTGCCTTTTCTTTTTCTTTCTCCGCAGCCAGCATACGCTGTACAGCATCTGCCGTCTCCTGCTTCGCACGTTCAATTTCATGTTCTGCGTCTTTACAGATGGCTGCAATCTGCTGCTCTGCGTCTTTATGTATGACCGCAATCTGCTGCTCTGCATCCTTGCGCACAGTTTCAACTTCCTGTGCAGCTTCTGCCTTCACTGCCTTTATCTCTGCATCTGTAGTTTCCTTTACAGATGCTATTTCCTCTGCTGCTGTATGCTGAATTGCTTTCACAGTTCTGTCTGCTTCCTGCTCAACCGACTTCACCTTATCCTCAGCAGCTTTCTGTGCCTGATCCATATCCTTTACTGCCTGAATCTCAGCATCCGTCACATCCTTTGCTGCCTGTGAGCGAATATCCCTTATTGCCCTGGCTGCCTGCTCCTTCGCCTCTGCCACTTCCTGCTCTGCAGACTGTCTGGTCTCTTCTGTCTCTTTTCTTGCAGCAAACGCTCGCTTCTTCGCCTCTGCTGCTTCTTTATTAGCTTTCTCTGTCATACGCACTGCGGACTTGGTCTCTTCTTGTGCCTTATCCAGTGCTACGCGGATCTCTCTCTTCGCATTCCGAGTCTCTGCCAGTTCTTCCTCCAGCTCCTGCTTCTCCTGCTCTGTCTGCGCCTTTAACTGCTCCAGCTGTTTAAGCTGCTGAGACAAAGAATCCATCTGGGACTGCAGAGATGCCACGGATTCCTCCAGCTTTTCATTCTTTGCAGTTTCCTCTTCCAGCTTCGCTTCTGCATCAAGCTGCGCCTGTGTCACTTCTTCTACAAAAACTCTGCGGATCTCCACATCCGGAAGATTGCAGTCTTCAACTTCCTCTTCCTTGATCTCTTTGATGAACTTTGGCTTAACAGGCTCCCGCTTCTCTTCGGCAATCTCGGTCATCTTGCGGGGATCAGATTCCAACAGGCTCTTAAATACTGTGTAATTGGTGATCATGTTGGTATACATCTGCAGAAGATATTCCTCATCAAACTGCAGTGCCGTATCTCGCTCTTCAATCGTATAGCCGACCTCATCGTAGCTTTCAATAAACTGCCACAGCTGATAACATTTCCGGTAATCCGGATCTTTCATCATCAGATTCGTACGCTGGATCGGGCTGCGCACTCTCGCGCACCCATTCATCAGATCACAGAATGAACTGGTCCGCAGCGTCCTTGACAGACGACGCACACGGTCGATCCGTTTGAATATATCCATGTTGTCTTCGTCATTTTCCACCAGACTCTGTCGGTTCTTGATGGTCATTTCTACTTTGTATGAGATCTCCTCGTAAGCGTCATCGACCTTACTCTCCATGCTCATCACATTGCAGGTCTCATCTCCGGTCGCCCAGAAGATCACATCTGTACGCTTATCTACAAATGCAAATAGCCGCTGGATCAGATGATAGACAAAGCGGTTCTCATATAGATCATAGCTTTCTTCTGTGGTTACATTCAAAATGTGTGTCGGCTGGATCTCCCCCGCTGCATTCGTATTGATATACTGCGTATTCTGACTCAGGTGACGCACACTGTCTGCCGTAATCTTCTTTGCCAGCGCTACCGGCACCACTTCCTCCGAAGTGGTAATAAAACGCCTTGGTTTATCTACAATATTGAAAATGGCGGAGATGCCTTCTTCCACAACATTCAGCCACTGCTCATCCACCACTTTATGAAGAACACGGTTCTTCTGCTGCAGAGTATTATCCCCCGCCTGTATCATTTCAAACAGATATTGGAAATAGCGGTCCTCCTCCAGGGAACCGCCCACTCCTTCTGCATATTTCGCATATAACTCATTAATTGAATCTGCCATGCTTTACTCCTTATATTTAGGTTTATTAGATGCCTTGCGGATTACTCCGTGCTTCGCGCTCTCACAATCCACACCTGCAATTCGCATATCGCGCAGCTTACGCCACGCTTTTATGCTCCTAGTTCAGGCACCGTTCTCCTCCCACCACTCGCAAAATGCATGGTAAAACCATGCTTCTTATCCTTGGAGAACGGAATAGTCATCTGTTAATAAAAGTTTTGTATCCTTCTCAGGTACGCTTTACTGTCTTCCATTCCAACTTTACCGAAGATCTTCTCGATGTAGCTGATCAGTCCTGTGATCTCGTCACGTACAAATGTGACGTTCATACTCTCAAATTTCTTCAGTACCTTACGTGCCACGATGTAATCCATCGCTTCCAGTTCTGTTCCGCCACAGGCTACATAGACTGGAATGAAGTCGTACATCTGCTTCATGATACGGTTACCGAAAGACATCTTAAATCTTGTGATCAGATAGCTGTCAAGCTTCTGCATGTTATCAAGAAGTTCGTCGCTGATCGGATAATCCACTTTCGCTTTCTGGAACAGATATTCCAGATGTTCTGCTGTGATATGTACTGCTTCTCTCGGTTCACACTCGAATTCATCTGCTCTCTCATTGAGCTCGATCGGCATTGCACGGTCATATACCTTATCGGTAATGGTAAATGTAGAGTCATCATTATTTGCTGTTCCGATGAACCAGGTACTGTCAGATACCTGAATCTTACCATCCGTCATTTTCTCCGGATCACCGTCCCAGGCAGTCGGCACCAGATCAAGTACCCATTCATCCTTGCTCGGCATTTCCAGTACAGAAAGCATCTCTGCAAAGTAATACTCAATACGGGCAAGGTTCATCTCATCCAGAACGATCAGTGTCGGATCCAGTCTGTAATTCGCTTCATACAGTGCACGAAGGAATTCTGTCTCATTAAAGCGCTTCGCAAATTCATTAAAATATCCTAAGAGTTCTGAACGATCCCGGAAAGACGGCTGTACTGACACGATGGTCGCCGGATTATCCAGATATCGGCTGAACGAATACGGAAGACTGGTCTTACCGGTACCAGAGATACCTTCCAGGATCAGCAGCTTACTTGATGCCATACCTGCCACGAATCTGCGGACGATCTCAGGTGTATAATAAAGCCCCATCTGACTGCAGGCAAAATAACGATAGCCCTCTGTAAAGTCTTCCAGCGAGATCTCATCATCATACATCGGAAGTTCAATATCTGCGTATTTTTCATCCACCAGCGTAAGCTTCGGAAAACGATGTTCAATGTTCTTATTCTCGGATAACACTGCATGTACCATAGGTGCTTTGGACAGATCGCCATTGGCTGCCGCAGCTGCTGCAGACAGTGCATTTTCACCACTGGTCACATTGCCAACCGTCGGTACCACATCATCGGTAAGAGCAGAAGCACCCATATATGGGATACGCTCTGTACCGCCCATGGCATTGACCTTAAGCGCAAGGATACTGTTCTTCTCTTCCATCAGATCCAGCACCTGCTTGTTCAGCCGACCGATTTCCTTATAAAGAGCCGCATTGTCACTGCTGTCTGCCTTCAGCTGATGATGCAGGATTGCCTTACGGATCAGAAGCACGATCGCCAGAATCGGAATCGCTGCAAGGATAAGCATCAGTAATACAGATAAAATCTTACCAATAATATTCAGTGTCGGAAAATAAGTCTTGAATATCAGAAAATATTCCACCCATCCGGTTATAAACAAGTTAACAAACGATGCCAGAAACGTCACAATGTTATACACCACCTGTGACAACAGTTCATAGGCAAACTTTAAAAATTCACTCACAGTACCTTATACCTCCCCGTCGTCACGGCCACCTTTTGCTTTCTTCAGTTCTTCCTCTGCTTTTGCGCGCATAGCCTCTGCTTCATCTCTCAGTCTCTTAGCTTCTTCCAGTGCGATCTCGGCCTCTGTCTGCTCCCTGGCATTCTCCACTGCTACTGCCTTCTTCAGTCGGATACTGATCATGATCAGATTGTATACCTGATAGATGAAGAAGATCAGCATCGGAAGTACGATTACAAGCAGGAATCCTGTGCTGCTTGACAGGAAATTCATCAGCTTGCCTGCTCCTGAGATATGTCCCACATATTTACCCACGATATCTCCGTCAGAGATGATATGCTGATCGGCTACACCTTTGTTGTTATCACCGACTGTAGTGTAACTTCTTGCCTCGCCATTTTCCGCAATACTCTGGATACGGTGAGTATTCAGTGCATATTCGTTATCAATGATCGTGTGGAAGCAGATGATATCTCCCTCTTCTAATTTGGACGTATCACATTTCTTCACAAAGATCAGGTCATCCTTCTTAAATGTCGGTGACATAGAATTTGATTCTACTACCAGAGGTGTATATCCAAAGAGGTTCGCCACATTCTGATTATCCTTTGTCGCCATCGTTGTAAATGCATACAAGGCGGCTACCAGAATAACTAACCACAGAAGTACGCTGATTATAATAGTTCCAACACGTTTGATTGCTTTCATTTTCTTTCTCCCTGTTTGTATATTGTCTTAGTAACATTTTTTATTCTGTGCATCCAGCTCTTCACCTGTGAAACGAAGCCGGATGGAATAATCTGCTGATTTCAGTGCATCTGTACAAGCCGGATCGGTTCCCTCCAGCCAGATATGTACCACCACTGTCTTGTCCTGTCCTTCTTTCAGACCAAACATGGCATTATCTGCAGTCATCTGCATCTGATCTGCGCCCGGCAGCCCGAATATCTTCGCCGATCCTGA
>ERZ1034980.1871-NODE-1871-length-11987-cov-5.424489_pt1 | contig 11987 bp, 9 predicted proteins | sample MGYA00520622_ERZ1034980 | MGnify/ENA primary metagenome ERZ1034980 (study PRJEB33766, sample SAMN09781791) | gut metagenome | biome: gut microbiome | host: Homo sapiens | place: Madagascar | study: EMG produced TPA metagenomics assembly of the PRJNA485056 data... | reverse complement strand
GACGGGCACGTAGAGCATCCAGCCCTTGCGGCCGGTGCACTTGCAGAACACGGCAAGCGTGATCATCGTCATGCCACCGAGCAGCTGGTTAGAGGCACCGAAGAGCGGCCAGATGTTGAGGTAGCCACCGAAGGTGAGGGCCAGGCCCGGAACCAGCGTGACGACCGTGGCGAACCAGGGGTTACCGAGGACCTTCATGGCACCGCTCTTGGAGTCGATGGCCAGAGCGTCGTTGGAGGAGGCAAAGAACTCGGAGAAGGAGGTGCGGGCGATGCGGGCAACGGCATCAAGCGAGGTCAGGCAGAGGGCGGAAACGTTCATCTGCATGAACACGGTGGCGACGGTGCTATCGACGCCGAAGGCAGTCATGCCCTTGGCGACGCCACGGGCGAAGACCTGGAAGGCCGTGCCCACCTCAGCGCCATCGGCACCAAGGGTGTTGACCGTAGACCACATGATGCCAGCGACGACGATGGCGAGGATGCCGACGAAGGACTCGAGGACCATCGCGCCATAGCCGACCTTCACGGCGTCGGCCTCGTTAGAGACCTGCTTGGAGGAGGTGCCAGAGGAGACGAGGCTGTGGAAGCCAGAGAGGGCGCCACAAGCGACGGAGACGAACAGGACGGGGAACATCATTCCGGACTTCGTGGAGAAGCCAGTGAACATCGGGGCGGTCATCGTAGCCTGACCGTTAACGCCAAGGACAACGATGCCGAAGACGGCGCAGACGATCATGGTGAGCATCATGATGGTCGTGAGGTAATCGCGCGGCTGCTTGAGCGTCTGGATGGGCATGGCGCCGGCAAAGACCAGGTAGACCATGACGATGGCGATCCAGGCGTTGGTGCCGAGACGCAGCGGGGCAACCATGCCGACGGCGAACATGGCAACGACCATGACGACGGCGACGACGAACTCGGCAGCACCCGTGAGGTTGAACTTGTTACGGGCCCAGCCAAAGGCGATAGCGACGAACGTGAACAGGATCGAGATCGTGCCCGTGGAGGCGGCAGCGTAGTTCACGGCGTCGGAAGCCTTGGCGGACTGGGCAAACGTGCCGCAGACCATCGAGGTGAAGGCAGCGATGACGATGATGCAGAAGAGCCAGCAGAAGAGCAGGAAGAGGCGGCGGCCAGTCTTGCCGATGTACTTGTCAACGAGCTGGGCGAGCGACTTGCCGTTGTTCTTCATCGAGGCATAGAGGGCGCCAAAGTCGTGGACGGCGCCGAAGAAGATACCGCCAACGAGAACCCACAGGACGACGGGCAGCCAGCCGAAGGCCATGGCGACGATGGTGCCCGTAACAGGGCCGGCGCCGCAGATCGAGCTGAACTGGTGCGAGAAGACGGTGAAGGCAGAGGCCGGGGAGAAGGCGTTGCCATCCTCCATACGACGAGCCGGAGTGACGGCGTCCACGTCGACGCCCCACTTATTGGCCAGCCAGCGGCCATAAAGCATGTAGCCGGCAAAGAGCACGGCTGCACAAACGACCATAACAGCGATTCCGTTCACAAAAAGCTCCTTCCGTACCAAGAGAAAATCGCGAGACAAGAAAAGGGGCCGCTGGGTTTATCACCCTGCGGCCCCTCATAAGGCCGCCCGAAGATTCGGGCGGCTCGCATTCAGCCACCCGTCTTAGATAATGACGACCTCAATAATGGATAGCTGCTTGTTCATTGCGATGTGCTCCTGATTCACCTTGGCGCGTATCCCCACGCGCCATCCCCAGTGGATGGTTCAGCATCTTCGTCGCGGGACCCGACAGTGTCAACAAAAAGATGCTTACTGAATAACATTGGAAACAGACGCGTAACATTATGCAGAAGTTATGTAGTTTCACGCGCCCTCAAGACTATCTCACGCGAGTCATGCGACTCGAGCGACCACTCTTGTCGCTCGGCGGGCGGCGACACCGAAACGAGAACTGCCAATGCCGCGCGGCAAAGGCGGGAGAAACGCCCGTCCCGCCGCAGGTCAAACGTTCTCCTTGCTACCATAAGATTCAAAGGAGGAGAGCATGTCCATCGATCCACATTTTGAAGACTATCAGCGCCTGAGCGTGCGCTTTGCCCGCGATCTCGACCCTCGAGATCCCTTTGGCGCCGCGCGCGCTGCGGCGGATTTCGCTCGTCGCTATCGCTCCAACAGGGACTCACTTCCGCAAACGGACACAGACCGCGCCTTCCACCTCGTGGTCAAGGCGAGTGACCTCATTGATTACCAGTTGCCCTTCGCCACGGATGATTCCGCCGCGCAGAAGATCATCCTCGAAGCGCGCAAATGCCTCAACGAGGCGCTCGACCTAGACCCCTCGTGCCATGACGCACGCCGCATGCTTGCCGCCGCGTCTAGCGGCTCCCCCACCGCCTACCACCGCTACCTTGCAGACAACGCCGCCGACGTTCGCGAGGCGTGCGAACGCGACGCAGCTTCATACGAGCTTCCCGAGGGCGACCTCAAGGATGTCGCCACGTTGCTTGCCTTCCGCCCCTATCTCCGTTGGATTGCCATCGAAGCATCCAACGCGCTCGTCTGCGGCCGCTACCGTCTTGGCATACGGCTCGCCAACGAGGCACTCGAGCTCGACCCGAGCGACCCTGTTGGCGTGCGCCTCACGCTCGCCATCGCATACGCAAAGCTCGAGGACGAAGAGGCGTTCGCGTCGCTTTACGCCGATGCCCGCAAGGCCACCGGCAACGGCCCCCTGCCCGGCGCCGCCTGGTATTCCCTCGCGCGCATGGCACTCGCCTTCAAGCGGGAGGACCGCGATGCCGCCGAGGAGGAGATTCGCGCGATCATAGCGGCATATCCCAACGCGGGGACCACGCTCACTCGCCAGGATGACCTACCGGACGGCATCTTCTGCCGCATCTGCGTCGCGCCCGGGAGCGAAGACGAGCTCATCCTCGCCACCTCCGAGGCGACGGTCCTGCTGCAGGAAGGCTTCGACGCCAATGAGCGTGGCACGCTCGGCTCATGGGTCTCCTCGAGGCCCGATGTCGCCGAGGCCTACGCTCGCGAGGTCGCAATCGACCCGACGCTCAAGGAGGGCCAGTCATGAAATACGCGGACGAGCTGATTGACCGCCTGTCATGGCGACGCGCTGAAAAACTCGGCAAGCTCTCGGAAGACGCCTTCGACGAGCTTAGGCTTGCCGTCACGAGAGACCCCGATTCATTCCTCGAACACAAGGGAGACGTCGCGTTCAAGCACCTTGCCGACGCACTCGCCGCCAACGACCTCGCCCAGGCGGAGGAGGAGTTTCTCGACGACGAGGGGTACGAATCCTCCCGCAATCGCAGGCTCGACAAGCTTCGTACGGCATGCGCAGAGGCGATCTCCATGGACGGGGATTGTCTCGACGCTCGCACGATCGCTGCCATGCTTGGCGCCAAGGATCCCGACGCCTCGCTTGCGGCGCTCCTGGAGCTCGCTAATGAGATTGAACTTGATACGGAGCCGAGGGAGAAGGAAGGCGACGCCTCCCCGTCCGCGCCGGGGGCAGATGATCCCATGTCAGACAGTGACGAGGCCCCTCTCGTCTGCGCCTCCGAGTGGGACGACGTCTTCGCGCGCCCTCGCCTGCGCCTACTGAGCTCCATCGCTCGCGCGAGGCTCGAGACCGCCCGCTACAAGAACGCCTGCAAAACGTGCGAGCGTCTCATCGAGCTCGATCCCACAGACCAGCTTGGCGCTCGATATACCTGGGCAATCGCGCTCGCGCGCCTTGAGGACGAGAAGGGCTTCGATGCCCTCGACGCACGATTCGGCAGGCAGGGCAACGCGTGGAACCACCTCGCACGCACGCTGCTCATGTTCAAACTCGACCGCATGCCCGCCGCTCGTCGCGCCCTTCGTGGGTATACGAGCCTGTGCCGCGGCGGCGCCTACGCCCTTCTTCGGCCGACGTTCGTCGAAGGGTACCTCCCCGATCGCCCCGCTTTTGAACCGGGCAGCTTTGAGGAGGCGGCGCTCGCCGTCCACGAGTGCGATTCCGTCGTGATGGACACGCCGGACTTCCTCGCGTGGGCGACCGCGCAGGATGGCTTCGCCGCGCAGGCCGAGAAGTTCGCACGCGACAACGACCTCGACTGGTAGAGCACCGAATTCGCACCAGAATCCTTCTGCGCACGCCAAAGCCGGGTCTCATTGCGAATTGCGTAAAGCGCAGCATAACAAGCCGCACGCTCTGATATACTCTCGTTCGCCGTCCCCATCGTCTAGCGGCCCAGGACGCCACCCTTTCAAGGTGGATATCGCGGGTTCGAATCCCGCTGGGGGCACCAGACATTGCAGCAGGTCAGAGGAATTCGAGCCTCTGGCCTGCTTCTTTTTTACGCGGTACGCCGCATGGACTTGCGGAGCGTCACGCCGCATGGCCTTGCAGAGCGTCACACCGCATGGAGTTGCAGAGCGTCACGCCGCGCGGACATTCGAAGCGTCACGCCGCGCTCCGCAAATCCAACATCCACCCGTTGACTCCCCCGGCGGTGACGCTATACTTCTCTGCTGTTAGATGTTTGTCTAATTATCTAATTACCGAGAGGAACACAAGCTCCTCACTAAGGAGGCGTTATGGCAGGAGAGGGATTCAAGGCACTCGCCGACCCAACGCGCAGACGCATTCTCGAGCTACTCAAGTCGGGCGACCTCACAGCGGGTGAGCTCGCCGAGAACTTTGACGTCAGCAAGCCAACGCTCAGCCACCACCTGGCAACGCTCAAGGCAGCCGGTCTCGTCACGGACGAGCGCCATGGCCAGAACATCGTCTATAGCCTCAACACCACCGTCATGCAGGACCTGATTGGCTGGTTCCTTGGCTTTACGGAGGACTCTCATGAATAGCACCAACAATGGCAGCACCCGGGACCTCATCTCGCGCACCTGTCTCATCGCACTCGCCGCGCTTTCCGTCGCGAACGTCATCGCGCATCTCGTCGCGCTCCCAAGCCTGCCCGCGCAAATTCCCACCCACTGGGGCGCTGGCGGCGAGATTAACGGCTGGGGGCCGAGCTGGACGGCAACCGCCTTGGGCGCGCTGCCCCTCGGGATGCTCGTCCTCTTCTGCGTGATTCCGCGCATCGACCCCAAGGGCAATGGCTATGCCCGCGCCGGGAAGTTCTACCAGCACTTCGTTGTCGGTTTTACCCTGCTCATGATCGCCGTCAGCTGGCTTCCCGAGCTTACCGTCTGGGGCGTGATCGCAGCCAAGGGTTCCACGAACGTCATCGTCTCCGTGCTGATTGGCGCGCTGCTCGTTGGCATCGGCAACTATATGCCCCGCATCGGCCAGAACTACACCATGGGAGTGAAGACCCCCTGGGCGCTCAATGACCCGGAGAACTGGCGCCGCACCCAGCGCTTTGGCGGCAAGTGCTTCGTGCTCATGGGCATAGCCGTCGCAGCATTTGGCTTCGCGGGACCCTACATCTCGGATGGTGTTGCCGCAGCGGCGATCAGCGTGATCTGCCTTGGGGGATGCATCGCGATGTACGCCTACTCCTACCTGCTGTTTATTGGCAAGATTCGCTAATCATTCGCCCATTCTCGCCACATAAGGACCGCGAGCCGCCCACTCCACCGCCATGCGATTCGGCGAACGGCGGCGGCTCGCGCAAATAAACCCCTACACAAACGGGAGAGAAACGGCTAAAGTACGCGCTTGTCGAATTGTATTTACGCCTGAGCGCACGTGCCACGCCATAAACGAACTCGCAATCACACCTCCACGAGTCGCCAGGTATCTGTCGTTTTAGAAGGACGGCAATGAAGCACATCCTCATGGCCTGCGGCACGGGCATTTGCACCTCGTCTGCGGTACGCGATCGCGTCTGTCAGATTCTCGATTCTCATGGGTTCGCCGGCACCTATGACGTCACCCCGTGCAAGATGGCTGATGTCCCGGCACTCGCCGAGTCGCACGACTTCCTCATCGCCGTCACGCTCATCCCCGGCACCCTCGATATCCCGTACGTGAACGGCACGCCGTTCCTCACGGGAGGCGACACCAGCGCGTCAGAGCGCTCCCTGCTCGCGCTCATGCGCGCACCCAGCCGCGCTCGCACGTCGGTTTGCTCTTAGCCCGCGCCCGGCGCGGACAACGGGAGCGCGGCGCCCACACCAAGGCCAGCAAGCGCGCGTGCCCCAAACTCGCTCCTCATGGAAAGCGGGACGACAGCCACAGAGCCGTCGTCCCGCTTTTTTCGTCTGGTAGGGGCGGTGGGATTCGAACCCACAAGCCTTCCGGCGAGGGCTTTTAAGGCCCCTGCGTCTGCCAATTCCGCCACGCCCCCATATCATGCGGCGCCATCGTCACGTGAAAGTGCTTGGCGCCCTTATCGCGCCGTCACGCATCATGCCGCAAAGTCGCGCGCTGACTACCTTAGCGCAAAGAGAAGAGTTGCGGCGTCCAAGAAACTGGGGCGGCAATCCCATTCGCCGCCGCAGCCGCGGAGAGCGACAGGCCGTAGAGCAGATCGCTCTCGCTCACGGTGAGCTCGCGCGCATGGCACGCGCGCATGAGCTCACTCACGCAAACGGCACCCGCCAAAATCACGCCGGCGCGCTTGGGCTGCAGGCCCACGACCCCGCGGCGCCGCTCCAGAGGAAGCGCGGCAAGTAGCCCGACCAGCTCATCCACCTCGTCAAGCGCGAGCGAATGAAGATGGACGAACGCCGGGTCATAGGGGTCGAGTCTCGCATCGATGGCGACAAGCGTCGTGACCGTACCACCCACGCAGACAAGGCGCTCCGGATCGCGCGCCTCGACGGGGAGGCCGGATTCGAAAGCCTCGCGGCAGAACGCGCGAGCCTCCTCCAACGCAGAGGCAGAGGGCGGATCCTCGCGAGAGAGGAAGAGGTCCGTCACGCGGCGACAGCCCACATCCAGCGAACGCACGACCTCGAGCGCCACGCCGGGTCGCTCGCCGTCGAGCACTCCCACGGCCACCTCGGTCGACCCGCCGCCGTTATCCGCAACGACGATGCGCGACGCCCGAAAGTCCTGGGCCACGCCGAGGAACGTGAGCGATCCCTCCACCTCGCCGGGAATGACCTGAGCGACAACGCCACGCTCCGCGAGGCCATCAAGCAGCACGTTCGAATTCGCAGCGTCTCGCGCGGCGCTCGTGAGCGTGCAGCAGGCCGCCTCGGCGCCGGATTCGCGAGCCTGGGCCAGATAGCCGTCGACGCACGAAAGCACACGCGCGCACGCATCCTCGCGAAGCATGCCCGTCTCGGCAACGCCCTCGCCAAGGCTGCAGATGGTCGATGTCTTGGCGCAGCGCTCGACGCGCGAGGCGACGACATCGGAGACGCCAAGACGCGCCGTCACGGTGCCGATATCGATAACGGCAACGCGGCTCACTGGGAAACCCCCTGATCGGCGGGGTTGTATCCAAAGATGAAGTCAAGGGCGGAGACGTACCAGGGGTCGCTTGCCGCCGGGGCGGACTCGTCCGTCGAGACGGTCGAATCACTCGAAGCACCGCCGGAATCCTCGACACCCGACATGTCTACCGGCGTATCGCCCTCCGCCACATAGCCGCGACGACGAGCCTCGTCCTCGATGCCCTCGCGGGTCATGAGGTTATCGACCTCTCCCTGGAGGGTGTCGTTGGTGGCGGTGACGGAACTGAGCTGGGTCGAGAGGAGCGCGCTGGTGCGCGATGCTCCATAGAGGGCCTTGATCGGCGGATAGAGCATGAGTATGAGCGCCACGATGACAACGAGCGCGATGGAAAGGGCGCGATGCCCCATCGCCCAGGCGAGCACTCCCTGTGCCTGCGAGGCGACGTTCGCGGCGCGGCGACCGCCCTCGCCCTCCCCCGCGGCGCGCTGATGGGTCTCGGACGCGGCGCGGCCGGACACCGAACGGCCACGAGAGGAGGCCTCGCGGGATGGCCTGTTCGCGGCGACGACACCGCGAGCGCGCTCTCGACGCGGTACGTCGCGATACGCTGCGGAGGCGCCGCCGGAGGACGCACGACGGCTCTCTGGCGAGGCGGACCCCGCCGATTCACGCGAGCGGCGACCCTCGTAAGAGCTGAAGCTCGGGCTCGACGCACTTGAGGAGCGCCCGTAGCCAGAGGAGGCACGGGTGTTCGTGCGGTTATAACGTCCTAGGACAATGGAATTACTTGCACTCATGTGGCGTCTGCTTCGTTTCTGCTGTGTTTGGGCACATGTTGCGGTTATGGTCGCGCCTTCGCGCGTTAATCGATTATGACAGATTAGGAGTCAGACCTACCCGCCCTCTTCGCTTCGACCCAGAGCTGCTCAAGCTCTTCACGAGAGACGTCGGCGAGCGACTGGTCCTTCTCGGCGGCGGCCTTCTCCATGGCAGCCCAGCGCTCGCGGAACTTCTCGCAGCTACGCCTCAGTGCCGTCTCGGCATCGATGTGCTCCTTGCGGGCAACGTTCACGACGGAGAACAGCACGTCGCCGAACTCCTCGAGCGCACCCTCGGAACCCGTCTCCTCCGCGGCGAACTCCGCGCGCTCCTCATCGACCTTGGCCCAGACGTCGGCCGTGGTCTCCCAGTCAAAGCCGCAGTTGGCAGCCTTCTTCGAGATCTTCTGCGCCTGCATGAGGGCGGGAAGCGCGCGAGGGACGGCATCGAGCAGGCTCGAGGTCGAGCCGGACTGCTCCGCGTCGCGGCGCTCGTCAAGCTTCACCTTGCTCCAGATGTCGAGCACCTCGGCGGAGTCATGCGCGGCCACGCCGGAGCCAAACACGTGCGGATGCCTGCGGACGAGCTTGTCGTCGAGGTCGCGGCAGACGTCGGCGAAGGTGAACTCGCCGGCATCCTCGGCAATCTGGGCGTGGAGGAGGACTTGCATGAGCACATCGCCAAGCTCCTCGCGCAGGTGCGCGGCGTCACCGGCCTCAATCGCATCGACCGCCTCGTAGGCCTCCTCGATCATGTTCTTCGCGATGCTCGCGTGGGTCTGCTCCCTATCCCAGGGGCAGCCGTCGTCCTGGCGAAGGCGCCAGATCGTCCTCACAGCCTGCTCGAGCTCGCGCTGGTCGCGCGGAGCGTCCGAGCGGAGTAGTGTCTGGGCATCCGCAAGCTCGCGAGGCTCATCGTGGCGGCCGCCAAGAGCGGCGACGAGCCCACGCTCCTCGAGGGCGCGAAGGACGCCCTCGGCCATGAGATGGGCGCCATCGGCGTTGGGGTGGAGCCTGCCGTCCGCATAGAGCGCGGGATCCGCCGGGACAAGCTCCGCACCATCGATGTACTCGATGCCAAGACGCGCACACTCGTCGCACATGATGCTGCGCACCCACGCGAGGGTGCGGCCGTGAGGTTGCTCGTTGTCGACGTCCGCGCGCCAGATGGGGCTCACGGCGAAGATGGGCGTATCGGGGAACTTGTCGACGAGCCTCTGGAGATACTTGGTCATATTCTCCACGAGGTCGCGCTCTCGCTCGGTATGGGCCCAATCGTTGGTGCCATAGGCGACGATGATCGCCGCAGGCGGGTTCTCGCGGAAGACCTTCATGCCGCGCAGGGTGCGGTCGTCGAAGTGATGGCCCGCGATGGCCTGGTTCATGAGGTCAAGGCCGAGGGCGCGGGAGACCTCCGCCGGCCAGGACGCGCTCGGCCTACCCACGACGTAGCCCTGGGTGATCGAGTCTCCGAGCGCGAGGAGGTAGCCGCGCTCGGCAGGCTGCTCGAGGCTGCCGTTGGTGGAGAGGTTGCCCACCGCGACGTTCATGAGGCAGGGCAGGTAAATCGTGACCGAAGCGGGCGCATGGGAGGGATTCTCGAACTCGAGCGTGACCGTGCCCTCACGGACGGGGGCGGTTTTCACGTAGACGCCGTCGACGACGAGGTCGATACCGTCGACCACGCCCTCCTCGGGAGCGCGGTCATCGCCGGCGGCGCGAGCGAGCTCGATGGTCTCGCGCACCGAGTTGCTCTCGAAGTGGATGCCCTCGATGATGGATAGGTCGAACGAGACTTCGTCCCCCGTGGTCACGAGGTTGATCGTGGCACCAGCGGTATAGCTCGCGGCTCGCTCGCGACCGGCGGCTGCCGCGGCCTCCGCCTGCTTGTTCGACATACGCGACGGCCTCACGAGGCCATCGGGACGGTAGATGAGGTGGCGGGCGCCTCGAATGAACGGCGCGATGTTAGCAGCAGTCATGTTTCTTCTTTCTCTCCCTTGGTTTTGCCCAAGTGTAGCGCTCGAGTCTGAAAAGGCGCCGACTCCTGACAGAGCGCTTACGCCCCACCATGCCAAAGAAGCGACGGCAGCAAAGCGCGTGCGGCCGCCGCTTGCGGAGCTGTTTTACGCCCGCTCTTCCTCGGGGTAGCGAATGCCCCACTGGCGACGGAGCATCGTCATAATGGCCATGACGTCAACGGTGTAGGCAATCATATTCTGCTCGACCTGGTCTCCGGCCACGGCGCGCTCGAGGTTCGCGGCCTCGTAACACAGCGCGTAGGCCTCCTCGCCCGCACGAATCTCCTCGCGGCGCCCGTCGGCCGTCCAGACGATGGTGGCGCGGTCCGCGCGCGGGTAGTTCGTGACCTCGATGTAGCAGTCGTCAAACGAGAGGACGGCGCGCTTGGGCTGCTTCGAGTGGAGCGACAGCGTGATGGTGGCCATCTGCATGTCGGGATTGCGCAGCACGATGCCGCTCGTGACGTCGACGCCCGTGGAGCAGGCATTGGCGATCGAGAGCACGTCCTCGGGCAGGCTCATCATGAACAGGCGCGCGAGGGTAATCGCGTAGACGCCGATGTCGAGCAGGGCGCCGCCCGCAAGGTCACGGTTGTAGAAGCGCGATTTGGGGTCGAACTCCTTGTAGGAGCCGAAGTTGATCTGCGCCAGGTTCATCTGGCCGAACTCGCCCGCCATGGCGCGGCGGATGATCTCGCGGTAGAGGGGCATGTGCAGGATGGTGGTGGCATCGACGAGCTGAACGTGGTTGGCGTCCGCAATCGTCAGCGCCTCGGCGAGCTCCTCGGAGTTCAGCGTGATGGACTTCTCGCACAACACATGCTTGCCCGAGCCAAGGGCGCCGCGGAGATACTTGATATGCGTGTTATGGGGCGTCGTGATGTAGATGGCGTCGATGTCGGGGTCAGCGTAGAGCTCCTCCGGCGTGTCATAGACGCGTGCGACGCCCCAACGCTCGGCGAACTCCTCCGCCTTGGCCCGCGTGCGATTCTGGACGCCGGCGAGCTTGCGGCCCGCGAGCGCGAAGGACTCTGCCATCTGGTTCGCGATGACACCGCAACCGATGACGGCCCAGCGCAGCTCGGGCGCGGTAAAGACATCCGAGGGGAAGGGCTTGCCGGCGACCTCGGCAAAGGCGGCGTCCGCAGCGGCCGCCGCATCGATCGGGGTGTTCGAACTGTTCTCGGCCATGATCTTCTCCGTTCGTTCGAGGGGATGGGTCTTGGCGGGGACATGGCATGGCGCCAGAGTCCTCACCAGCGATTATTCTTCTGACTCATCGTCGCCACCGGCCTCCTCGAGCACGGCCAGGGCGCAGGCGACGAGGTCCTCGGCGCCACGCTTGAAGGGGTAGGCGACCTTCTCGGTCTTGGGATAGATGATCGCCCCGCGCGCCTTGAACTTGAGCGTGAGGTCGCGAGAGCACTTGAGGCCCAGGTAGATGATGCGGCCGCTCGTGAGCGTGACGCTCGTGACACCCAGGCGCTGGGCGCGAATGCGGATGCGCGCGCGGTCGAAGAGGTTCTTCGCGGCGGCAGGCATCGCGCCAAAGTCGCGCTCGCACTCTTGCTCGAGCGCGTCGACCTCGGCAAGCTCCACGGCACCAGCGAGCTTGCGGTACACCAGGACGCGCTTGTCGACCTCGGGCAGGTACTCCTCCGCGAGGTAGAAGTCCGCGGAAAGGTTGATGTTGACCTCGCTCTGCGCAAGCTCGCCGCCTGCCTCGCCCTTCGCCTCGGCGACGGCCTCGCCAAGCATCTGGGTGAACAGGTCGAAGCCAACGCTCGAGAGGTT
>ERZ1034980.1869-NODE-1869-length-12005-cov-12.567782_pt1 | contig 12005 bp, 8 predicted proteins | sample MGYA00520622_ERZ1034980 | MGnify/ENA primary metagenome ERZ1034980 (study PRJEB33766, sample SAMN09781791) | gut metagenome | biome: gut microbiome | host: Homo sapiens | place: Madagascar | study: EMG produced TPA metagenomics assembly of the PRJNA485056 data... | reverse complement strand
TTCGTCTCCACCCTTGGATTTGATAAGCCGCTGACATTGTGTCGGCGGCTTTTTTGTGTCGCTACATTGCACGTGCAGCTTTAATCGCCTTTGTTCCGCATCCATCGCGTGAATTTGTTGCTCAACATTTATTGATCTTGCAGCGGTAAACTAAATTCGTCTGACTTGAAAGATGACCAGTGGTTATTCCTGCGAGAAAGGTGCGCTCGTGAGATCGGAGAATGAGCGAGTTCACTATAGAACTAGGTTTGAGCTTCGTCCTTGCAAGGCCAATTCGCTTGCAATTGTTCCAGCCTACAAATCGGTTTTTTATTGGGTCCTGAGTAAGGAGCAGCGTCGCCTGCGCACTTCGACGATCAGGAGACTTCTTAAGGACAGCGAAAACCAGCGTAAATTTCTGCAGGGCGGCTTCAGCTATCCAGAGGAATACTCGGGAGGGGCCACCTCTCTTGATTACACCGCGCTTTGCACGCGAGCGCTGTATTCGGGTGAAAAGAAAATACCTGATGCTTGGGTTCTTGAGTACGACGAGCCGGATGGCGCGACCGCCTTCAGGCATTGGCATACCTGCATCGGCTTTAAGTCGATGCAGGGCGGTGCTTGCGAAGTTAACGTCAAAGTTTCTTATTACACGCTGTCAAACTACGTTGGCCGCCCGCTGCCGGAGCCCCGACCCAATATTCCTCGTTTTGTCAGGGAGCTTTTCTCGCTTGATGGTTGTCGTTCGTTTATTGGAGAGACCGCAGTCGGTACCAAACTTGCCTATCTTGAGCAGCGGACGTTCGAACAATCTTTCGCTTCGCCTCTGTGCGATAAGCAGCGTGGACTTCCCTTTGTCGTTATCACGAGCGACCATTGTGGGCATTTCCCAGTTTCGGACATGGAGGATCTCGCTCGAAATCTAGTGGGCATCGCCAACGTGTATGCAGTCAATCTTTCCAATGACCGCATGCGAACCTGCTTGTTTGACCTCTTTGGCTACGAGGGCGCTTCTTTTCAGTACAAATGCCCTTCTGAGTCTTTGACCATTTATAGGTCGGGTATTGAGCTCGCCAATGAAAAGTACCTTTCAAACCGAATGGTCATCAACAAGTCCAAGCTTGCGAGTTATGGCCCCTCGCTGCTGGATGTCCTCAACCGCAGTCTTGGTCGCAGCTATCTAAAGGGCACCGCAGAGTTCTTGGACACGAGCGATATCGAATGGCACAAAAGCAGGGCAGAGCTATCGCAACTCAAGTCGCGCCTGGAGCAACTTAGGAATGAAGGGCAACGCCATGCCGAGGAGGCTACAAAACGTGAGGCCGAGCTTGCTTCAAGTGTAAGCCAGGAGTCGATTGACGAGCTGCTCCAGCTCCTTAAGACCGAGCGTGAAAGTGTAGCGGAATGGCAAGGCCTTGCCGAGCTGTACTCGGCATCAAACGACGAGCTCCAGCTGAGAATAAGCGCCTTGGAAAGCAATGATGATCGTGCGGAGCTTGAGGATAAGGTCTCGAGCCTTCAGTTTCGGTGCGAGCAAGCAGAAAGCCGCGCCGATCAGCTGGCCGGCGAGAATGCTGCTCTCAAAAAGGAGGAGGCCGCGATCGATTCGCTTACAGCGTTTCCCAAGTCGCTTGAAGAGCAACTTCGCCTGGCGTCCCAGCTTTGGGCCACAAGAATCGTTGTCCTTCCCGAGGCCTTCGATTCTGCCAAACGCTACACAAACGGCGATGCCGATGAGCAGTGGAGAGTCCTTGCTTCTGCGGCGACTGCATTATGGAGGCTCAAGTTTCAAGAAGGGTGCACGACGGACATCTGCTCTACCTTTACCAATCAAACGGGTATCGAGATGACGCTCACCGAGACCAAGGCGACTAAGGCTAATCAGGATTGTGTGAGGTTAAGGCAGCGTTCCTATAAAGGAAGGGCCATCGACATTACTCCGCACCTCAAGGGCAAAGGCAAGAGCAAGATGGATCCGTTCCGCTTACATTTTTATTTTGATGAAGAGGGCCAGAAGATTGTCATCGGCCACTGCGGGTGTCACTTGCTGACGGCAGGAACAGGCAAAGTTAAATAAAAGGCGTCTCGTAAGGACGGTATACTGGCATAGACGAATGAAGCGGAGGGCCTCATGAATTTTGAATTTATTAAGTCGGTCCCTGGGCTCGGCAATTTATATGACACTTGTAAAAACGCTGAGCTTCTTGCACTTAGCGTGCCTGCAATGAGCTGCGTTTCTTCTCGTAGTGCGCTCGAGTTTATCGTCCGGCTTATCTATCGTTCTGTTGTTGGGGACGATCGTGGCATGGACTTATTTAGCTTGGTTACTGACGAGAACTTTGTTCGCTACATTAATGACCAGACGATTATCGATGCGATTCATGTCGTTCGCGTTAATGGCAACAACGGCGCGCATGGCAGGACTGTGGCTTCTCCCGTTGCATGCCAAACGCTTGAGCAGCTTCAGTATGTGCTGGGCGAGACGCTCATGAACATGAACGTGATTGATGACTACCCGCCTTTCGTTTCTCCTCTTGAAGTCGCCCGCGCACGTCAGGCATCGCGCCTTGCGGATACTCCTGCCGTGGCCCCCAATAACACCGAGCCATCTATTGCCGCCGAGTCGGTAACGCCTGTGACGCCTTTGGATAAAGATAAAGAGCGCAGCCCCCAGCACGCTGATGGAGCTATCGAACTCACCGAAGAGGTCGTCGCGCGCTTCGCTCCTTCTCTTAGGAAGACGAAGTTCGTTGTTGCTAAGGGTCACGATCCTCGCGAAAACAGGAAGCTCTATCTTGATGCGCTGCTTTGTGAAGGCAACTGGAAGATTGCGCTCAACGCCAATCAACAGTATCCCGAGACAGCTTCCATTGATATGACGTTGGATGACGGTACTTCGGTTGATTACGTTCTTTGTGGAAGGGACGGTCGGCCCCTTGCTGTAGTCGAATACTCAGCTGATGAGGGCAATCCGCTTGCCAACAGGGAGCGCGCCAATCATGCCGTAGACGTGCTCGAGAAAAAATACGGCTATCGCCCTACGGCATACTACTCAACTGGATACCGCTTGTTCTGCATCGACCCTCTTGGATTCCCGCCGCGTCGTGTTGCGGGATTCCACACCATTGACGAGCTTGAGCTGCTCAAGCAACGCGTTGACTCGAGGGCCGATATCTCCAATCCGGTGATTGATGATGCGATTACCAATCGCGACTATCAAAAAGAAGCAATCAAGAACGTCTGCAATGCGTTCATGAATGGCCGCCGTCGAAGCGTCGTGGTCATGGCTACTGGTACGGGCAAAACTCGTGTCGCCATCTCGCTCGTTGACGTGCTGCTAAGGGGCGGCTGGATTAAAAACGTCCTGTTTTTAGCCGATCGAACGAGTCTTGTTCGCCAGGCACATAAAAACTTTACCAAGCTACTGCCCAACATTACGACGTCGATTATTTCGGGAGGTAGTCTCAATCGCGACCTGAATGCTCGAATTATCTTCTCGACGTATCAGACGATGATTAAGAAAATCGACGAGGACTCTCGCGATTTTAGTATTGGGCGCTTTGACCTGGTAATCATCGATGAGGCTCATCGTTCCATTTTTGGTAAATACCGTGCGCTCTTTGAGTACTTTGACTCTTTGATGGTTGGCTTAACCGCCACGCCTCGTAGCGAAGAGTTCAAGAGTACGTTTGAGATGTTTGGTGCGGAAAACGGCGAGCCTGATTATGCCTACGAGCTGGAGCAGGCGGTTCATGATGGCTATCTGGTGGGCTATACCGTTTTGGATAGGACAACCGAGGCCCTACGCCATGGCATTGTTTACGACGATCTTTCCGTCGAGGACAAAGAGAAGGTCGACAGCGAATTTGGCCTTGCGGGTGATGACGCCGATGGTTCTTTGGGCCAGGATCTTTCCGGTTCCGTAATTAAGATTAGCGGCAAGATCATCAATAAGAGCACGATTGATGCCATGCTTGGCGAACTCATGGAAAAGGGCATCAAGGTCGATGCTGGCGACAAACTCGGTAAAACCATTATCTTTGCAAAGAGCCACTATGAGGCCCTGATGATCGCGGAGCGTTTTAACGTTCTGTTCCCCAATGAAGGCGCTGATTTCTGCAAATGCATCGACAGCCAGATTGACGGGGCTCTCGAGTTGATTGACTCGTTCTCTGAGCGTGACAAGATGCCCCAGGTTGCCGTGAGCGTCGATATGCTGGACACCGGTATTGATGTCCCCGATGCCGTTAATCTCGTTTTCTTTAAGGCCACCAGTTCAAAAATTAAGTTCTTGCAGATGCTTGGACGTGGAACGCGTTTGTCTCCTGATCTGTTTGGACCGGGTGAGGACAAGACTGGCTTTTATTGCTTCGACTTTTACGACAACTTTAGGTACTTTGGTACAACATCCTCTTGGTCTGCAGAAGACGGATTCTTCGAATCCTCCAAACCTGTCAAGAGCGCGTCCGTTCGAATCAACGAGCTCAAGTTCGACATATTCCGACAGCTGCAGGCTGAGCCGAATCTAAGCGGATTTGATAAGACATACTTCGATGAGCTCTACTCCTATTTTTCGCATGGCGTTGCGGATCTCAATAACGATGCGTTCGATGTCAATCGCAATATCGCCTACGTAAACAAGTATCGTGCAGAGGACAAGCTGCTTTGCCTCGACAAGGACGAGGTCGATGAGTTCAAGGCCCATGTCCTCCCACTGCTTCCGCGCGAATCATGCTCTCTTAAGGTGAGGAGCTTCGACGCTCTTGTCTTGACCGTCGAGTCTGAATACAAGAAGAGGCTTGATGAAGGTAAAGACCCCGCCTCCATTCGCTTTGGCCTCTCTCAGTTGAGCAATGCCTTTTCTGAGCGCATGAGGGCCCTGCTGAAACTAAAAACCATTCCTGCTGTTATGGCCAAGGAGCAGCTTATTACCTCGATGATGGCGGGGGAATACCTCCTGTCGGACTTTTCCTTCGAGAGCGCTGAGTATGTGCGAAAAGAGCTCAGGGGACTTATGAACTATATTCAAGCGGACGACAATAATCATGTGATTGATCTGCCCGACCATATCATTGATAACGACGAACGTACCGGATTCGCTACCGAGCTGAACTATGCTGATAAGGTTAGCGAGTACCTGCAATCCAACAACGATGTCGCCCTGGCAAAGCTCCGTACGCTCGATGTTCTCACACCGGATGACATTGAGGCGCTTAAGCAAGTCTTTACGTCTCACCTGGGTACAGCCGGCGAATTTGCCTCATGGGCTGGCGTCTCTTGGGGTGATACCGCCGCTTTGGCTTTTTTGCGTAAGCACGTGGGCCTTTCGGAAACTGCGGTTGAGGACAAACTCGGTTCGATTTTGCACGATGAACGCCTTAACGACAATCAGGTGATATATCTTAGCCAGATGGTCGAATATGCTCGCGTCAATGGCGACATTACGACCAAGGCGCTTCTTGACGAGGCGCCCTTTAAGGGCAGAGATTTAATGGGCTTATTTGGACAAGAGCTGTTCCCGCTGGTAAAGCAGGTCGTTAACATCATTCACGGCGCTCTGGGTCAGTAGTTGCATATGGATATTCGTGAACTACTGCTAAAGCAAAAAAATGAGTTGCTCGACGTTGATCTTGGCTGTCTCGAGGAAGAACTCGATACGGGTGAATACGATAGACCGTATATCGAGGAGTGCCGAGAGCTCATTGGAACCATTCGAGATGAAAGGCGACAGACTATTGATCGCGCATCAAGGGGTACGCGGCGGAGGGAGCAAGGTCATGAGAGCGAGGGTCCGGCTTCGAAGCCTTCTCGATTATGTGCCGCCGCTTCTGCTGGTGGCATGACTAGCGATTCCAATGCCATTGCGGATATCGATGCAATATCTGCAAACTCAAATGCTCGCGAGTTGCTCAAATCTTATATCGAGAGCCGACCTGAGCTCGATCAACCATTCGTGGAGCAGCATATCGGATCGCTTACTGCTGATGCCATTGGGGTGTTTCTGGAGCTTCGGGTATTTGATGAAGCTTTTCTCGATAGGTATTTTGATGTTCTCGACCACGCGAAGATTGCTCGATTCCAGACGTTTAGCGAAGAGTTTTTTATTAAGCACTATGGCGATCTCAACGAAACGATTGTTTTAAAACAGGGTGTTAATCCGTGGAAGAAGAAGGCGGATCGTTCGAGAAAGCTCAACACGTTTCTTAGACTTAAGGGTGTGCAGTTTTGATAACCGTTCAAAGGGCAAAGCGACTGGTAAAGCGTGCGCTTTTGGCTAACGTTGCTACGCAAAAGAAGGGCATGTCGATTACTCCGCTTCTTTCGGGAAGACATGGTATCGGCAAGACCGCCATCCTTAGGGATATCGCTCGTGACTTGGATGGTACCGTCATTACGATTGAGGGCGGTACTCTTAAGGAGGGCGAAATCACGGGCCTTCCTTATCAGTATCAGGCCCCTGATGGCTCAATCGCATTCAAGTTCTTGCCGTACTATGCGGTCGATCGAATTCAACGACAGGAGCGGGCACTTTTTGAGTCGCTTCACGGTGTCGGTGAGCAAGATGATCAGCTGGTTGGTTTTGAGAATCGTTACTCCATGAACGATATTGATCCCCAGCAAAAGATTGATTACTTACTGTCCGGTGCGGTTAAGCCGGTTATTGTCCTCATTGACGAGATAAATCGAACCGAGAACACGGTTTATCGCGAGCTCATGAACATTCTGCTTACTAAGGAAGTCAACGGTTATCGCTTTCCTTGGTGGGTATTTTTTGTTGGTGCCATGAATCCCAGCACGCAAAATAGTGCCTACGCTACCAATGAGATGGATCCGGCGCAGCTCGATCGTTTTATAAAACTTAAGGTTGGGGCAGATGTTAACGAATGGCTTGAGTACGGCGACGCTGAGGGCATCAACTCTTCCATTCTGTCGTTTGTGCGCGATAATCCCGCCTGTTTAGTTGACAATCTGCGCGAGCTTGAGGACGAGGAGAGGGCAGCACCTTCTCCTCGCGGTTGGGATATGGTGGACACCATTCTTTCGAGTGAGCCCATGCTTCGGCCGTTCTTTTGCGATGCGGAAAATGACCCGGCAATCGTTCGCGAGGACATGAAGGAGCTAGTATCTGCAAAGCTCGGCAGCACGGTTGCTGCTATGTACTTTGCAAGCTTGGTTGCCCAGGAAAGACCGCTGGATCCTTCCGAAGTCTTGGGGTCCAGCCTTCCCCTTGAGGGGATGGATAGCCGAGTGTCTGCCATGTCTGTCGCCAAAAGGGTTCAGACGTGCGATCTGCTTCTGGACTATCTCAAGGATAATGCGGGCTTTATGCGTCTTGATGCGAACGGATTTGATCAGTCAAAAAAGAGGCTGTCTTCGTTCGTGTCGGCGCTTGACCCGTCAACTAAGTTGTTGTTTGCCCAGAAGGTTGCTGGGGCTACGTCAAATGAGGGCGATAATTTGCTTGAGCTCTTCTATGACGTATTTGAACGTGACTTGATTTCTGCCCTTGATCTTTCCGATCGGACACGTAAGGCCATAGAGACGGAATGATGCCATGGGGGATTCGGACAATATTGTCAAGGTGCTTGATGACGCCAAAGCTCTCATCGAGCAATTTGAGACAACTTTAGATCGCACTCTTCTGGCGGAAATAGAAGCGCTGTTTGGCCAGTTTGCACAGCTTGTGACCACATTTCTAATCTCTGAGCGAGACTTGTATTACGGTTACTTCTTCTTGTCCATGCGTTTCAGGGCCGTTTTTAATGAGCAGCTTATCGCTGGTATTCGGTTGAACGAATACCCTGCAACGTTTGCAGCAAATCCGCTCCTGCTGTTCAAGTTCTCCCTCAAGGAGATCATCTATATCTTCTGCCATGAGGTCGACCACGTTGTGTTTAACCATCCGGCGGAGATGTCTAAAGCGATGCGGTCAACCGAGGCCGACGTTCGCGAGCGCTTTAACAACGCTGCTGACGCATCCGTCAACGACATGCTCAATCATGAGATTGCACGAGGCAAGAAGTTTTTGAAGGCTCCCGAGGGGGCCGTCACGTCTAAGACGCTTAAGGGCAAGTTCGGTCTCGCGAATGTTGCACCTATGCAGTCGTATCGTTACTACTTTGACCTGATTAAGGACCTGGAGATTACAAGCGGAGACGACGGCCCGTCGCGCGGTGTGGCTCCGGTGCCCGGTATGTGCGACAGGCTTGTAGCTGGCAGGGTTGACGCTTCTGCTAAAGAGGGCGTCCCGCGCGATCTTGAGTCTGCTCGGGATGCTCAGGATAGTACTCAGTCGAGTTCGTCGTCGCTGACGGATCATGACTGGGTGATGTCCGGTACGGACGGCTATGAGATGGAATCATCGGAAGATATCTCCGAAATGACTCGCCAACTTTTGCGTGACGTAAACGAAATGATGAGCGAGGAGGCGCGTTCGCTCATGCCCGGTCGCTTTTCGTGTGCTGTTGCACGGGCTTACGAACCGCCGCAGATTGACTGGGCTGCCATGTTTAAGCGTTATGTTGGAACCGTCTCGGCCGAGAAGGTTAAGACGCGTTCTCGCTTAAACCGAAGGCAGCCACTCCGCTTTGACCTGTCCGGTTCTCGTGACAATAAGGTCGTTAAGGTTGTTGTTGCCATTGACACGTCGGCATCGATGAGCGATGACCAGCTAAAAGCGGTATTTGCTGAGATCTTGGGCATTCTGTCACGGCATCCGTTTGAGCTGACCGTAATTGAGTGTGATTCTGTCGTCCAGCGTGTCTATCGCCTCGATGGTGCTGCAGACATTCCCGCAAGCGTCATGGGTAGAGGGGGCACGGCATTTACGCCGGCTATTCGTTATGTTAACGAGCACCGTTGTTATCGCGATGCATTGTTGGTCTACTTTACCGACGGATTTGGGGAGCGTCGCATCCCGCGGCCTCTGACCTATCGCAACTTGTGGGTCGTCACAGGTGATAAGGATAACCTTTCTGTTGAGGAGCCCTACGGAACGGTGCTTTCACTTGAAGGAAGGCAGTGATGGATTGGGATTGCCAGCGGGTTTTGAGCCCGCAAGAGTATGTTGAGCAGCAGCTTACCCGCGCTTACGGGGAAGTTCCTTGCGGTGAATCTCCTGATGCCGAGCCCCCGTTTGTCGAAGGCTCACGCTGCGCGGTCGAGCTCGATCGGTTTGAGCGGAGCAGAGGAGCACGCGAAGCGTGCATCGCTGCCCATGGTGCGGTCTGTTCCATATGCGGATTTGATTTTGGCAAGGCTTACGGCCCTCGCTTCAGCGGCATTGTTCAAGTACACCATATCGTCCCGCTGTCTGTTGTGGATGGCGAGCACGACGTTGACCCGGTGACAGACTTGATACCGGTATGTCCAAACTGTCATGTCGCGCTTCATTCCAAGCCCGGAGGTGTCTATATGCCTCAGGAGCTTCGAGACATTATGGGGGCCGTTGGTCGAACCGATATAGCGTAAGTAGCTTGTAATAAACGATAATGGCATCGGGCCATTTAGGAATAATAAATGACGTTGGGAGTTTTATATGATTACCGGTGAGCTTAAAAACAAGGTCGATGGTATTTGGGATTTTTTTTGGTCGGACGGCGTGGCGAATCCGCTTACCGTCATCGAGCAGCTGACCTATCTCATGTTCATTAAAATTCTTGATGACAACGAGCTTAAAAAGGAATCGAACGCGGCCCTCTTGGACATGCCAGTCAGCAATCCCATCTTTGATGCCGATCATCAAAATTGCCGTTGGAGCAAGTTCAGAAACTACGAGCCCCAGGCAATGTTCGACAACATGCAGCAAAACGTATTCCCCTTTATCAAAGAGGGTCTTGGTTCCGATAAGGACGCTGCATTTGCAAAGTACATGAAGGACGCAACCTTTGTAGTGCGAAGTGCCCGTACGCTAACGAAGGTTGTCGACAAGCTCGAGGAGATTGACCTGGCAAATAAAGACATTATGGGCGATGTCTACGAGTATCTGCTCTCTAAGCTGTCGACGAGTGGCACTAACGGTCAGTTTCGTACGCCTCGTCATATCATCAGCATGATGGTTGAACTTATGGAGCCGACTCCCGAGGACGCAATTTGCGACCCCGCCATGGGCAGCGCTGGCTTTATCTGCGGTGCCGCTCAGTACATTAAAGAGCATTACGCGACCGAGCTTATGGACTCTGCCGTGCAGGAGCGCTTCCAGACTACAATGTTCTCGGGTCACGATACCGATTCGACGATGATGCGCATCGGCGCCATGAACATGATGCTGCATGGCGTTGAGGCCCCGAATATTACACAGCTCGACTCGCTGTCCGAGGATAACAACGTCCGCGATGCGTATACGCTCATTATGGCCAATCCGCCCTTTAAGGGCAGTCTGGACAACGAGGCGGTCTCAAAGGATCTGTTGAGTACAGTTTCAACTAAAAAGACCGAGCTGCTCTTCTTGGCGCTCTTCCTTAAGAGCCTCAAAATTGGCGGTCGCTGTGCTTCGATTGTTCCCGATGGCGTCTTATTTGGTTCCCAGAAGGCGCATAAGAGTATCCGAAAGGAAATCATCGAGAACAACCGTCTGCAAGCGGTGATCTCGATGCCTTCCGGCGTCTTTAAGCCGTATGCGGGAGTGTCCACTGCCATCCTTATCTTTACGCGTACCGACAACGGCGGTACCGATAACGTGTGGTTCTATGACATGCAGGCCGATGGCTTTAGTCTGGATGACAAACGTGATCCTATCGAAGCCAATGATATTCCCGACATCATCGAGCGTTTCCACCATTTGGATGCCGAGATGGACCGGGCCCGTACCGACAAGAGCTTTATGGTGCCGGTTCAGGAGATTATCGATAACGACTATGACTTGTCGATTAATAAATACAAAGAAATTGTCTACGAGAAAATCGAGTATCCGCCCACCAGTGAGATCCTTGCTGACCTCAAGGACCTCAACGAGAAGATTGCTGCCGGCCTAAAAGAGCTTGAGGCGATGTTGTAATGGCGACCGCGAAGGAAAAAGCCAAAGAGTGGAATTGCAGTCCCCGAACGGTTGCCGAATACTGTTCGTCGGGAATTATCCCGCCCGCCGAGAAAAATGGGCGCTTTGGCGGATGGGAGATACCTGAGAATTGGCCAAGGCCTCCCATGAGAAGGCATCGACTCTGTTTTTTACTCGATACAATCTATCAACTCAATTCCGGGGTTAGCTATAGCGCTCTTAAATGGGGTGTTTCCGATAGCGATGTTATAGCGGGCTTTGACTATTTGATAAGCGCTGCATTCATGAGCACAATTGACACCGGCAATCTCGCGCACGAGTTAAGACGCGCTACCGTCACCCCGCGAGGGCAACAGCTAATCGAAGCGGATAATCGAGCTAATAACGGTAAGACGCACTACCGCACGCATATAAATGCAGAAGCTGGTATTGGGTTGGCGAAGGTGAACGTCGGAGGGGAAATCTCCAATGGATAAGAACAATTGCGGCAAACCCCGATTTAGCGGGGAAAGGGGTGAAAAGATTAGGCTTAACGAGCTGTGTTCGAAAGGAAGTTCGTCCCTTCGTCAGAAGGATGTTTCCAACGATGGGCCCTATGCAGTTTATGGCGCATCGGGCCTTGTGGGGACCATGGGTAGCTTTCAAAACTCTGTGCCCTATGTCGCTGTGATAAAGGATGGCGCTGGGGTCGGTAGGGCAAGCGCGTGTGAAGCGAATACTTCAGTCCTCGGAACCATGCAGGCGCTTATCCCCAGCAAAGGCGTCAACCGCGACTATCTTCTTCATCTTGTAAGGTCTCTTCATCTTGGAGACGGTTTCTCCGGTTCGACCATACCCCATATCTACTTCAAGGATTACGGCAAACTGCCTGTCCCATTCCATAGTCCTGCCGAACAGCAGCGAATCGTCGACAACCTCTCCGCTGTTGAACAGCAAATCGAAGTTTCGAAACAGCAGCTTGCTGAGCTCGACTCTCTCGTCAAATCCCGGTTTATCGAGATGTTTGGGGACCCGGTATATGGCAAGAGAT
>ERZ1034980.1865-NODE-1865-length-12045-cov-31.133361_pt1 | contig 12045 bp, 10 predicted proteins | sample MGYA00520622_ERZ1034980 | MGnify/ENA primary metagenome ERZ1034980 (study PRJEB33766, sample SAMN09781791) | gut metagenome | biome: gut microbiome | host: Homo sapiens | place: Madagascar | study: EMG produced TPA metagenomics assembly of the PRJNA485056 data... | reverse complement strand
TGGTCAGTACATAATCTTCCAAATGCTCTCTCTTCATAACGTCTCCTCGCTTTTCGTTTCAAACTATACCGGCGATTACTCGCTTTACAGACGGATCGGGGCCTGCAAAGAAGCCCCGTCGCATCATCGTTTAATTCTTATGGTACTTTGCTGCATAGCTCATGATCGCTGCGACGGTCTTTCCATCCGTCATCTTCCCATCATAGATCAGCTGCTGCAGATCCTTGAGCTCCCAGGCCTCGACCCCGAGCTCCTCATCCTCATCCCAGTGAACCTTTCCCTTTTCGAGATGATCCGCCACATAGATGCCGATCTTTTCATCGAGAAAGGCGATGGTCGTATTGACATACAGCAGGAAATCGAGGTGATCCGTCTTATATCCGGTCTCCTCCTCGAGCTCACGCATCGCACACTCCTCAAACGGCTCGTCCTCCCGATCGCGCTTTCCAGCCGGAATCTCCAGGGTATAGCGGTCGAGTGCATGACGGAACTGACGTACCATCAGGATACGCCCATCCGGGAGCACCGGCAGTACCGCAGCCGCGCCCTTATGATGGATGAAGTCCCAGTGGGTCTTATGCCCGCCGACATCCACATAGTCATCATAAACGGTGATGACCTTGCCCTGATAGGCAAGCTTTCGCTCGATCAGCTTTACCGGTTTCTCTGCATTATTTTCGTTCAACATAACTGTTCTCCTGTGCTTCCGCACCCTCCTTCACCTTCTTCCGGACGATCGTCTTTCCGATGCGCCGGTTCTTGATGTAGGCGACATCGACGTTCAGTTCATCCGTCTCGAGATGGAAGGAGCTGCCATCATCCGGCACGGTGCCGATGATGCCCATCAGATAACCACCGAAGGTATCCGCATCCTCCGTCGGGATGTTCACCTTCAGCTTTTCGTTGACGTCCTCGATATCCGCCGTACCGAGAACGATCCACTCGTTCTCGCCGATGGCCTCGATCGGATCCGGCTCCGGTACTTCATCCTCATCCTGCAGATCACCCACGAGGGCCTCGATCAGGTCATGTACGGTGACGATACCGGTCATGCCGCCGTATTCATCGATGACGATGGCGTAGTACTTCCGTGTGCGCTTCATCGTCGCGAAAAGATCTGACACCTTCATGTTCTGCGACACGAAGAACGGCTTGTCGACCGCGTTTTTCATGACGTTTCCACGGGACTGATCCGGCAGGCGGAAATAGTCCTTCGTATCGAGTACACCGACGATATCGTCGTCATCCTCGCCACAGATCGGATAGATCGCATAGCGGTGGCTGTAGATCGTCTTCCGCCACTGACGGTCCGTGTCCTCGAGGTACAGCATCGCCACATCCGGACGGTGTGTGCAGACATCCTCCACGGTCAGGTCGTTAAACTCGAAGACGTTCTGGATCATCTCGTTTTCCGTCGTTTCGATCGTACCCTTCTCGGTACCCTCATCGAGCATCAGCTTGATATCCTCCTCGGACACCTTATCCTCGACATCCTCCGGCCGGATGCCCATCATGCGCAGTACACGATTGGTCGAGGCGGTAAGGAGCCATACGAAAGGGGCGAAAATCGTCGATGCAAGATCCAGGATACCGGCGATGCTGAGTGCGATCTTCTCGGTATAGGCCTGTGCCAGCCGCTTCGGAATCAGCTCGCCGAACACGATGCTGACATAGGAAAGAATCATGGTGATCAGGATGATCGCGACGTTCTCGATGACATCCCGTGCGACCGGAAGTCCGGTCAGCAGAACCACATCGGTGAGTGGCTTCGCGAAGCTGTCAGCCGCAAACGCCGACGACAGGAATCCGGCCAGCGTGATCGCCACCTGAATCGTCGAGAGAAACTTCGCCGGCTCTACAGTCAGCCTGAGCAGCTTGTCTGCCCGTTTATTGCCATCCTCACTCAGCTTGCGAAGCTTCGCATCGCCGACCTGCAGCACGGCAATCTCTGCGCAGGAAAAAAGTCCATTAATCAGAATCAGCACAATCAGCAGTAACAATCGTCCAACCATAAATTCACTTACCACCCTCCGCGTGGCACTACACAACGTTCCCGTGCCCGTTTTCCGGCACTCATCTATCCACCATATCGCAAAGGGCACAGAAATACAAGCCCCTTCTTGCGTACAGCCGCTCAGACGGGGAACCCGGAGGGCCCTGCCAGCGTCAGATGGCGTACTTCTCGTACATGGCCCGGAGATAAGCGCAGTCCGCTGCATAGCGGTCCGGAGAAGAATTCTCGAGGGTACCGATGATGTACGGCTTCCACTGTGCGACCTGCCGCATCAGCTCTTCATAGCAGAAGATGCCCTCGCCCGGATGACGGTACTTCTGGTCCTCGCCCTCGAAGACACAGTCCTTCAGATGGAGCGTCGTGATGCGGTCGCCATAGAGCGTAAAGGCCTGACGGATCAGGGCATTCTGCCCGGCAGGGTCGTGCTGAAGCTCCGGGGTGATGAGATTCACCGCATCCAGGATGACGTCGAAGTTTACGGAATCGATGTCATCGAGGAAGCGACGCATCATCTCCGGTGAGCGTAAGGTGTGGTTATACACGCTCTCAACGCCGACCATCACGCCGAGCTTTTCCGCTGCATCCCGGATCCGCTTAAAGCTGTCCAGCACACGGAGGTAGTTTTCCTCGGTATAGGTTTCCGGTACGACCTTCATCTCCGGATCGGCGCGTCCGGTTTCGGTCCCCACCATGTCTGCGCCGATCAGCTTCGCATACTTCATATGCTCGATGAAGCGCTGTACCTCACGAAGCCGCTTCTCCTCATCCGGATGGGCCGGATTGATATAGCAGCCGAGGATGGAGACGTGGAGGTCCCGCTTCCGTAGCTCCGAAGCGACATAATCGCCGAGGCCTGCACTGAAATGGCCGACGGAGGTATCCACATCGGAAAAGCTTTTATTCATCGCGAGGTGAATGTAGTGGATATGAAGCTTCTGCACTTCATCCAGCACCTCGCACACACTGCCCTTCGGACAGATGTCATGTACACGCATACCAAACTGAATCATTTTTTCTCCTTTATACTGGTGACGACGTTTTTACGATACTGCACCGGCGTCTGGCCGGTGGCCTCCTTAAATACCTTTTCGAAATAAGTGATGTTACCGAAGCCGCAGAGATCAGCGATTTCAGTGATGGACCGGTCGGACTCCCGAAGGAGCTGCTGCGCCTTCTGGATCCGGATGTAGGTCATATACTCGACGACGGAGAAACCGGTGATGTTCCGGAAGCTCCGGGTCAGATAGGAGCGACTCATGAAGAAGCGCTGGGCCAGCTCCTCGAGCGAAACGCTCTCATGGATATGGGTCTGCAGATAGAGCGCGACCTCATGTACCTTCTGATGCACACCCGTCTTCACGACGGTTTCCGGTACGGCTTTCTGGTTTGCCTCGAGCTCCGTATGGAGCAGTCGGCGTCTCGCCTTTGCGAAGATGCTGGCCAGTTCGAGCGCCTGAAGATATAAAAAGGCATGGGCGTCCTCCATGGAGACAGCCGCTCCCATTTTATCCTCTTCACACATTGCTTTAAATTCGGATATCACAGAAAGAATCAGCTGCCACTCGCTGTCATCGAACGTTGCGACGCCGTTAAAGCGCTCACCGAAATCATCGAAGCCCCGAAGCCCGGCGACCCGCAGGATCTGATCGAAGCGTGAACGGTCCAGCTGCAAGATGAAATTATGATGATCCGGCGGAAAGCCGGGTGCCGTCGAGGTCCTATGGATGAGATTATGATTGACGACGATGGCGGAGTGCGGCGACAGACTGTAGGTCTCCCGGTCTACGAACATGAGCCGCTGTCCCTCGAGATTGAAGTGCAGCTCGATGGTCTCGTGTACATGACGACTCCGCATGATGAAGCGATGATGACGCACTGCCTCGGATACGCGAAGACCCGGAATTCGCTTTTCAAACACGAGCTCCAGTCGCGAGTTATGAAGGTTGACATCCCGGTGCTCAGCCATGGTTTCCTCCTCTTTGTGTCAGAATCGTCATCGGACGGTTCGATCTACTGCTTCCTCCGGGCACACGATGCTACGCCGCCCATGGATATGTCTTTCCCTGTGTTTTCGGAATGTCGAAAAAAGGGCATGCATGGAAGCCATGCACACCCTTTAGTTTATCGTAGCATCTCGGTGTAGGCAAGAAGCAGCGGGCCGACGCCCTTCGCATCATTCTGAACCACCGGTTCAGAAAGATAGTAGGCGACGGAGCCATCTCGATGCTGCTCTCCTCCGAGACCAGCGACGAGGCAGATGCCCGTCACACATGGTGTCCCATCTGCGTTTTTCGTCAGGCGATGATCGACGATGCCATAGAAGGCCTTTTCGCCTATCGCACGGAAGCTCTCCGGCAGGAAGCCGAGGCGTACGGCCTTCAGCAGTGCGGCGCTGATCAGCGCGGTGCCGGAGGTTTCGAGGTAATTTTCCTCGAGCTCCGGAAGTGCAATCAGCTGATACCAGAGTCCGCTCGGATCCTGATACTTCGAGAGTGCTCTTGCGAGATCCAGCAGCATATGCTGGAGATGTACGCTTTCGGCCTGCATCGGGAGATCCTTCATGATCTCCAGTACATCGACGAGGCCCCGGATGAACCAGCCCTCGGCACGCAGCCAGAAGTTCGGGCTGCAGCCGGTGTCCGGATCTGCCCAGTACATCTTCCGGGAGGCATCATAGCCGTGATAGTAGAGACCGGTTTTCGGGTCCCGCATCCTGATCTCAACATTGGCGATCTGACGACAGATATCCTGACAGTCCTTCTGTGCATCGAAGCGCTTTTCGTACTCCATATAGAACGGAAGGGCCATATAGATGCCGTCGAGCCAGACCTGGTTCGGATAGATCAGCTTATGCCAGAAGTTCCCCTCCGGGGTCCGTGGCATAGTGCTGAGCTGGGAGCGTACGAGCTCGATGGCCTTCCGGTACTTCTCTTTTCCGGTGAGGCCATACATCGTAATAAGATTCTTCGCCGGGTTCACATTATCCAGCGAATACTCCTCGACATCATAGGTCCGGATGCTTCCATCCTCCTCGACGAAGCCGCTCAGAAAACGGTCAGCGAAGTCGAGGTAGCGGGCCTCACCGGTGATCTCATAGAGCTCAAGAATGCCGGTGATCATACAGCCATCGATATAATTCCACTTGTTGTTTTTCCCACTTCGGATCATCTCGAGATTCCATGCCGGATGCTCGGAATCCGAATGGTCCATCAGATAGTTGATGTACTCGTCGAGAAGCTGTTCTGTGGCAGCTCGTTCACCCTGAAGGTGATGTCGTTTCTGATCCATAGCTTAACCCTTTACAGAACCCGCGGTAACACCATCGATGAACTGATCCTGCGCCAGGAAGAAGACAACGAGGGACGGGATGATCGAGATCAGGGACAGTGCGAGGATACGATTCCAGGAGAAGCCGGTATCCGCATCCATGGACATCTTTACGAAGATGGCAGCCGGATAGCGCTTCGGCGTGGAAACGTAAAGCAGCGGTCCCATGAAGTCGTTGGAGGACCACATGAACTGGAACAGTGCTGCGGAGGTCATGGCCGGCTTCAGCACCGGAACGATGACATGCCAGAGGGTACCGAGGGCAGAACAGCCATCGATCTTCGCTGCTTCATCGAGCTCCTTCGGAATATTGCGGAGGAACTGAATCAGCATGAAGACGAAGTATGTGTCCTGTGCGAAGAGCGTCGGTACGATCAGCGGAAGGTACAGCGGGGAATCTACCCAGCCCCACTTGTTGAACATGATGAACTGCGGTACGTTCAGTACGACGTTCGGAAGGAAGAGGGTCGCCATCAGAAGCATGAACATGAAGTCATGGCCCTTGAACTTGAAACGTGCGAAGCCATATGCCGTAAAGGTGCAGGATACGATAGTCAGAACGACCTTTGGGATGACGATCTTATAGGTGTTCAGCATGGAAGTCCAGATATTGATATCTCCGCCGTAGCCCTTCAACGCATCGATATAGCCCTGCGTGGTCGGGTGCTTCGGGATGAAGCCGATGCCGGAGAAGATCTCCGAGTTTGTCTTAAAGGACGCACCCACCATCCATACGAGTGGATAGATCATGATGACGCCCACCAGAATCAGGACGACATACTTGATGACGGTCATAATTTGTCTTTTTCTCTCGAGTGTCATGCTTATGCCTCCTCATCTGAATAGTAAACCCAATGCTTCTGGCTGTACTGCAGGATGGCGGTAAAGATCATCAGGATGATGAAGAGTACCCATGCCTGTGCACTGGCGAGACCCATATCGTACTTCTTAAATGCGTTGTTGTAGATCAGCAGGGATACGAGGGTGGTAGCACCACGCGGTCCTCCCTGGGTGATGATGTACGGTCCGTTGAACTCCTGGAATGCCTGTACGAGCTGTGTTACGAGGTTATAGAAGATAACCGGGGTGATCAGCGGTACGGTGATCGTAAAGAACTGTCTCCACTTGCCGGCACCATCGAGGGAAGCGGCCTCATAGAGATCCGGGGATACACCCTTGAGGGCGGCCAGGAAGATAACCATGGTGGAACCGAACTGCCATACACGTAAGAGACAGATGATGAACAGCGAGGCAGTCTTGTTCGACAGCCAGTGTGGTCCGGCGACACCGAAGAAGCCGAGGATCATGTTGACGATACCGTCATCCTTGAAAATGGCCTTCCAGAGAACCGCGATGGCTACGGAAGAACCGAGGATGGACGGAATATAGTAAACCGTACGGAACATCTTTACACCCTTGATCTTGAAGTTCAGGATGTAGGCGATGAACAGTGCGAAGACGAGCTTCAGCGGTACGGTCATGAATGCATACTTGAAGGTGGTCATAAAACCGGTCTTAATCTTACGATCGGTGAAGATCTTCACGTAGTTGAATACACCCCACCGGGAAATACCCTCGAAGAGTGATTCATCACTGAAGCTGTAGACCAGCGACGAAAGGAATGGATATCCCTTGAATACGAGAAATCCGATCAGCCATGGAAGGATGAAGAGGAGTCCCCTGTTCTCTTTCCAGAACTTGCCTGAAGGCTTCACTGCTTTTGTATTGGACATAATGTCTACCCCATAAATGATATGAAATGGTTACGATTCAGCACATTCGCTGGCAGTCGTATCTGATCTATCGTACGTGCTGAATTTTTCATAAGAGCAGGGTCCGGATTTTGAAAGGTCTGGGCCCCCTCTTCATGTTTCATCTGTTGATTACGTAGATGTGATTAAGCCTTGGAAGCCTCAACCTCATCGACGGCATCGATCATCTCCTGTGCGAGGTCCTTCGAATCCTCATCGTCATAGGACATGTTGTTCATGATCTCCTGGTAAGCACCCTCTGCGTCATCCTTAAGTGCTGAATCCTCATAGTACGGAGAAAGCTTGAACGGAGCATTGGCTGTCGCTAGCTGGTTTGCATCGTATACGAGACCCTCGAGCATACCCTCAGACTTCAGTGTCTCCTGTGCTGCCTTGGAAGCCGGAATACCTCTCTCAAGCGCGAGTGTCTTCACGCCATCACCGTTGAGCATATAGTTAAGAAGCTTCGCAGCCTCTGCCTGATGCTGGGAGTTCGGAGAAATCGCGAAGCCCATGGAAACCTTGTAAACCGTTGCCGGTGTGCCATAATCTGCCGGATACTCACCGATCACGAGCTCCTGGTTCTCATCGAGGGCCTTCTGCATCTTCTTTACAGAGGAATCCCACTCGATCAGACCTGCGTAGTGTCCATCGATGAAGTTCGGGTTCTTATCGAAAGAATCGGCACCATCACCCTTCAGCTTCTCCTGTGTCGGGATCACGTGGTTCTCCTCGAGGCTCTTCAGGAAATCGAAGCCATCGGCGAGCTCATCGACGGTGTAGTTCAGCTTTCCATCCTCTACCCATGCCTTATTGTACTTCTCCTGCATGTAGTAGGTGAGAAGGATGGTCAGGTCGAGTGTGCTACATGCCATCGGATAGTAATCATCACCGAGCTTCTCCTTGAAGACAGGACCTGCTGCGAGGAGGTCTGCGAAGCTCTTCGGAACATCGAGGCCGGCCTTCTCATAGGTCGCCTTGTTGTAGTAGAATACACGACCGGTCGAAGCTACCGGAACACCGAGTACATGTCCATCGATGGTCATCATATCCACGATCGCTGGATCATACTGGGAAAGATCGAAGTCCGGAAGGGTCTGGATATCGACGAAACGGGTTCCATCCGGGCTGAACTGCCACAGCCAGTTCCAGTTGATCTGGAAAAGATCCGGCTCGGAGTTACCGGCGATCTGGGTTGCGATCTTATCCTGCCAGCCGGACCATGCGCCGTACTCGGACTCGATCTTCACGCCAGGGTTGGCTGCCATATACTCATCGAGCATCTGAAGGGTTGCCTTATGTCTTGCGTCACCACCCCACCATGAAATTCGAAGCGTTGCATCGCCACTTGCTGCCGTCGTCGCAGCTGCAGCCTCAGCAGCTTTTGTGGTCTCTGCTGCGGCCTGCGTGGTGGATCCGGAATCAGAAGAACCACATGCGGCAAGTCCGAGCACCATGGATGCGGCGAGAGAACCTGCAAGTACCTTTGTGAATGACTTTTTCATTTTACCTCCTTGGGCGCTGCTCTGCAGCCCCTCTATATATAGACCTTTCGGTCCAGGTTGATCTTTTTATGGTCTCAGTTGATCGAGACGTGGACGCTGTCATAATCCAGCACATCCTGAAGCACCGGCTCGGTATCGTCGGAACCTGTGATCTCAACATGCTCGAGGGTGAGACGTTTTACATTTCTCGCATAGATGGCTCTTCCGCTCATCTCCGGGAAATGATCCATCATGATGGTCTGGCGCGGCTTTCTCTCCGATTTCGGGAGGAAGTCGACCTTTATGTTCCTGAGAACGATGTTCTCGATGTAGCGTTCCGGTAATCCATACGCCACCAGCATACAGGCATCGGCACCGGTACATGTGATGTTCTCGGCCCGGATCGTTCCGATCGTCGGTGTCTTATCATCCACCGGATGGAAGCTCTGGTTCTGTACGTAGTCGCTGTGGCCGTCCGGATCGCAGAAATAGAACATATTGAAGGTGAACGGCATGTGCACGTCCTTCATGATGATGTCGTGGAAATATACCCCATCATACCGTGTTTCCGGTCCGCGACCGCGACGGGTCTTGATCCGAAGTCCCCGGTCCGTCCCATCGAAGATGCACTGTGCCACCTCGACGTTGATCACACCACCGGCTGCTTCCGAGCCCACCGTCACACTGCCGTGTCCTCTTTCGAGGAAGGAGTTCCGAATCGTGAAGTGATCCGAGATCTTATGATGGTTCTGACTCATATAGTACTTTCCGGACTTCAGGGCGATACAGTCATCGCCGACGGAGATCTTCGTACCGAGGATCAGGATATCATCACAGCTCTCCGGATCGAAGCCGTCTGTATTCGGCGAATCGGATGGGTTCCAGATCGTGATGTTGTATACGCCGATATGATCGGTATAGTACGGATGCACCGTCCAGCTCGGGGAATTCTTCACCGTGATGGACTGGAGCCGTACATGTCGGCAGCGGTTCAGAAAGATGGTATTCGGTCGCCATGCAGTTCGCATCACCTTCGGATTCTGCCACCAGTCGCCCTCGGCACCGCTGCCATCGATGTGACCCCGGCCGACGATGTCGAAGTGCTCTGCACCGATCGCCGAAATGAGGGAGGCGAAGGAAGTCTCCGGGTTTCCTTCCCAGCTCGCGAGATTATACTCGTCCGTTCCATCCGTCGTCTTCGTCATACCCGGCATGAGTGGATAGTGATTCCGGTTCGGATCCCCCTTCAGCACGGCCCCCTCATCGAGCCATAGGCTCATGTAGCTCTTCAGGAAGAGCGGTCTCGACAGGTAGGTTCCTGCCGGCACATACACGGTTCCATCCTTCGGGCAGGCACTGATCGCCGCCTGCAAGTAAATCGTGTCATCGGTCTCGCCGTCGCCATGGGCGCCGAAGCTCCGGACATCGAGCAGCACCGACTCGGCTTCCGTATGGAAGGACTGTGTCTCCTCTCCATCCGCCGTCTTTAAGCTCAGGGTATAATCGCTATCCGGCTGAAGACCGTCGATCGTGAGAACGTTCAGCCTCGATCGCGCACGTTCCTCACCATCGAGGAGCACACTGTACTCCTCCGGTGCGTAGCAGATCGTCTGATTGTCACATTCGATGGTGACGCTCCGCTTAAACACCGCTCTGATCGTGAATTTCATGTCTCTTCTCCTGTAATCAACTAGTCAAATCTTTAACGTTATGAAATATCACCAACAAGTTTCGCAACTTGGCTTAAGTATACGAGCAAACATCACAGAATGCTTATATAAAAGGACCTTTTTTTGCACGTACTTATCTGATCGGACACTAATCTATCGTTAATTCATCATTTGTAAGCGCTTTTTTATGAATTTTCATATCCGAAATCTTGAGCAAGTATGACAAAGTCTTATAATAGACAGGACAATGTCTAAGAAATTTATACAAATGGCGCTGCCGCCGAATATGCGCTTGAAAAGGTCGTCTCTTTTGCAGTAAAGAGGGAAAAAGTATGATATACTGACAAATCGGGGCCGGCATCACGCCTATCTCTGGAAATCCCTCGTCGGTACAGCGTACCGAGGCCCGTCTGAATCATCATATATAGTATGCCATGCCTCAGATTCATCCTCTGCAGGTATGCACCGTTTTGAAGGAGAAGCTATGGGAAAGAAGCTTTTAGTCGCACAGTCCGGTGGACCGACGTCTGCCATCAACGCCACGCTGGCCGGCATCATCGAAGCCGCCATCCAGAACCCGGAGGTAAGCGATGTGCTCGGTGCACGCTATGGTATCCAGGGCGTGCTGCGTGAGCAGTTCCTGGATCTGAGCGGTATCGAACACATCGAGGACATGCTCGCCACCCTGGCCGTGACCCCGGCCGCCGCACTCGGCTCCTGCCGCTTCAAGCTGAAGGATCCGGCACAGGACCCGTCGGAGTTCGAGGAGCTCATCCGCATCTTCCAGAAGCATGAGATCGGCTATTTCGTCTATATCGGCGGAAACGACTCGATGGATACCGTCTGGAAGCTCTCCGATTATATTAAGGAGCATCATATTCCGAACATCGTCGTGGTCGGTGCACCGAAAACCATCGATAACGATCTCTACGGTATCGATCACTGTCCTGGCTTCGGTTCTGCCGCGAAGTATATCGCAACCTCCATCTCCGAGCTGGAGCGCGAGCTCGAGGTATACGATACACCATACGTCATCGTCGTCGAGATGATGGGCAGAAATGCCGGCTGGTTGACGGCAGCGGCCGCACTCGCTGAGAGCGCAAACAGCAACGTTCCGTATCTCATCTATCTGGAGGAGCGTCCGTTCGATCTGAACGACTTCATCTCCGATCTCCGGGGTGAGCTCGCGGTCGGCAAGGATGTCATCGTCGCCATCAGTGAGGGTATCCGTGACCGCAGCGGTAAGATGATCTGCGATTATGCCGATCGTGACCAGTCGACGGATGCCTTCGGTCATACCATCGCGACCGGTGCCGGCAAGGTGCTGGAGAACGCGATCCGCTCAAATATCGGCTGCAAGGTGCGCTACATCGAGCTGAATCTCCTGCAGCGCTGTGCAGGCCATCTCCTCTCCGAGACCGACATCACGGAGTCGACCGAGCTCGGTCGTAATGCCGTCCGCCTCGCTGTCGATGGGCAGAATGGCGTGATGTCGACGCTGACCCGTACTTCGAATCACCCGTACAGTGTAGCCTACGGTGCCGCGGACATCGCTGACATCGCAGATCGGGAGAAGAAGGTCCCGGACAGCTGGATCACCTCCGAGGGCAACGGTGTCACCGAAGAAATGCTCGAGTATCTGCGTCCGCTCGTACAGGGTGAGCGCTCCTGCAAGTTCGAGAACGGTATTCCGAAGTACGTTGTCTTCGATAAATAACATTTAACATAAAAACAGGGGCCCTTTGGGCAATGTCATTAAGTTTACATTGAGCAATTAAGCGGTTCGTCCAAAACATAAA
>ERZ1034980.1861-NODE-1861-length-12076-cov-4.835371_pt1 | contig 12076 bp, 12 predicted proteins | sample MGYA00520622_ERZ1034980 | MGnify/ENA primary metagenome ERZ1034980 (study PRJEB33766, sample SAMN09781791) | gut metagenome | biome: gut microbiome | host: Homo sapiens | place: Madagascar | study: EMG produced TPA metagenomics assembly of the PRJNA485056 data... | reverse complement strand
ACGTCTTCCTCTGCACCACCGGCGCCGAGGCCCTCTACTCCGACATGGGTCACGTCGGCAAGGCCAACGTCTACGCCTCCTGGCCGTTCGTGAAGGCATGCCTCATCCTCAACTACCTCGGCCAGGGCGCCTGGATCCTTGCCAACAACACCAACGCCGAGCTCGCCGCCATACACGAGCTCAACCCGTTCTTCCAAATGCTTCCGGAGAACCTCCGCGTCTTCGCCGTCGTCCTCTCGACCTTCGCCGCCATCATCGCGTCGCAGGCCCTGATCACCGGCTCCTACTCGATCATCTCCGAGGCCATTCGCCTCAACCTGATGCCGCACATGCGCATCGCCTACCCGAGCGAGACCAAGGGCCAGATCTACATCCCGCTGGTCAACAACATCATGTGGGTCTCCTGCATCGGCGTCGTGCTGTACTTCCGCAGCTCCTCCCACATGGAGGCCGCCTACGGCCTGGCCATCACCGTCACGATGCTGATGACCACGATGCTGCTGTTCACGTACCTCATGCGCGTCCGCAAGCGCAAGGTCGCCGCTTGGCCGTTCCTCCTCTTCTTCATGGCCATCGAGCTGGCTTTCTTCTTCTCGAGCCTCACGAAGTTCCTGCATGGCGGCTACGTCACCGTCGTCATCGCGGCCCTCATCTTCGTCGTCATGTACATCTGGCGCCGCGGCACCGCCATCGAGCGCACGCAGAGCGTCTATCTGCCCACCAAGCAGTACATCGACCAGCTCGCCGAGCTCCGCCAGGACGATGAGATCCCGTACCTCGCCGACAACCTCGTCTTCCTCACGAACGACTCCTCGCCCGACAGGCTCGACCGTGACATCCTCTACTCGATCCTGGATAAGCGTCCGAAGCGCGCCCGCGCCTACTTCTTCCTGAACATCCAGGTCACCGACGAGCCGTACACCCACGAGTTCTCGGTCAACACCTTTGGCACCGACTTCATCTTCAAGGTGCAGATCCGCCTTGGCTTCCGCGTGAACCAGCGCGTTAACGAGTACCTCTACCAGATCGTCGAGAAGCTCGTTCAGGACAACATGATCGCGCCGCAGCATCACAAGTACTCGATCTACAAGAAGAAGAGCTCGGTCGGCGACTTCCGCTTCTGCCTCGTACGCAAGGTGCCGTCCAGCTCCGCCGACATTTCGACGTTCGACCGCAACATCATCAACGCGAAGTACATCATCCGTCGCGTCTGCGGCTCGCCCGCGCACTGGTATGGCCTCCAGAACTCCTCCGTCATCTTCGAGTACGTGCCGCTGTTCGCCCGCACGAAGCGTCAGCACACCCTCGACTACGTCGAGCTCCCCGACGCCCTCAGGCGCGCCGGTCTTGCCTACGATGAGAACAACGACGAGTATGTCGCCCTTCGCACGGGCCGCAGGGTCCAGCTTGATGACGCCGAGAAGTACTTCAACGAAGAGGAAGACGTCGACCTCTTCGACGCCGCCGTCCGCAAGGCCCACGATGATGAGGCCCGCTACGTCGAGGACAGCATCATTGGTGGCGACACCGCGGTCTTCCGCCCCGTCTCCGCCGATGACGAAGAGGACGAGAGCACCGAGGAGAACGAGGACTAGCGTCTCCGTCTAACCCGTCTCAAGCAAAGCGGCGGCATCCCGAGCGAGGGGTGCCGCCGCTTATCGTTGTATGTGGGAATCTCTACTCCCCGCGTTCCTCGATGGGCACATAGTCCTTGCGGCCAACGACGGAGTTGTACGCCGGGCGGATGATGCGGCCGCAGCCGTAGAGCTCCTCCATGCGATGAGCTGTCCAGCCAGCAAGACGCGCCATGGCGAAGATGGGCGTGTAGAGATCAGCCGGCACGCCCAGCATCGAATAGACAAAGCCCGTGTACAGATCGATGTTGGCGCAAATGGGCTTGTTCGTCCCGCGCACGCCATGGATGACCTCGGGAGTCAGACGCTCGATGCCCTCAATGAGAGCAAGCTTGTCCTCGCAGCCCTTTGTGGCAGCCAGATTGCGCGCATAGCGCTTCACGAGACGAGCACGCGGATCGCTCTTGGTATAGACCGCGTGACCCATGCCATAGATGAGCCCCGTCCGATCGAACGCCCGCTTCGTCGCGAGCTTCTCGAGATAGCTCGCAAGCTCGTCGTCATCATCCCAGCGCTCGACGTGGGCGGCCACGTCCTCGATCATGGCGCCCACCTTGGAGTTGGCGCCACCGTGCTTGGGACCCTTGAGCGAGCCCATGGCAGCGGCATAGGTCGAATAGGCATCCGTGCCCGAGCTCGAGAGTACGCGACAGGTGAACGTCGAGTTGTTGCCGCCGCCGTGCTCCGCATGGAGCATGAGCATGACGTCGAGCATCATGGCTTCCTCGCGCGTGAAGCCATCGGCGCCACGCAGAACATCCAGGACCGTCTCCGCCATGGAATAACCCTCGCGGACGGGGGGAACGAGCAGTTTCTCTCCGGCGCGCGCGGAGACGGAAGCCTCGTGGGCGATAGCCGCGATACGCGGCAGGCGCGCGAGAAGCGACAGGGCCACATCGACCTCATGCTGGTGCCCCGTGTCGTCGGGACACTCGTCGAAGGCGTAGAGCAGTAGCGTCGAACGCGCGAGCACGTTCATGACGGAGCTCGACTCCGTCGTGCGCGGGAACAGGCTCAGATAGCCGGTGGGCAGTTCGCGACGGGAATCGATGCGAGCGTTGAAGTCCGCAAGCTCACCCGCGCTAGGCAGGCGACCGGAGATGAGCAGGTACGCTATCTCCTCGTAGCCGAAGCGACCGGCACCATGCGTCTGCGAGACGAGGTCTTCGAGGTGGTAGCCGCGGATGATAAGGTCACCCTCATCAGGAATGACCTTGCCATCAACCTTGTTGTAGCCGTGAACGTCCGAGATGGTCGTGAGGCCCACGAGCACGCCCGAGCCGTCGGCGTTGCGCAGGCCGCGCTTGACGTCGTACTCGCGGAACATCTCCTCCGGCAGCTTGTCGACCTTGGCATAGCCCTCGTAGAGACCCTCGCTCTCTACGGGACGGCCGAGCGCAGCCTCGTCCGAAGGCATGGGAGTGACATCCGTGGCACTCAGGAGTGCCGAGGTGTCGCTCGTCGACAGGATGCGGCGCGCGACTCGCTCGCGAGCGCTGCGGGGCGTTAGGTGCGATGAGAAAATCGCCATGACACTTCCTTACAGGCGATACATGAACTTGAAGACGTCCTCGCGCTGAATCGTGATCTGCACGCCAAGCTGCTTGGCAAGCTCATCGAGACCGACATGGATTTCCGCGAAGTCGGCATCACCTAGGTCGACGAGGGTCGTCATCGTAAACAGACCCTGGAGGATCGTCTGGGAGATGTCGAGGATGTTGACATTGCGCTCTGCGAGCAGACCTGCGACTGCGGCAACGATGCCGGACTGGTCTGCGCCAAGAACGGAGACAATGGCGCGGTTGGACGTGGTGTTAGCGTTCGTGGTCTCGTCACTCATGGTGTCCCTCACATTCTGGTGGCCGATGTAGCTCGCAATTGTAACGCAGTAGGGTTTCCAGCTCGTGACGAGGTGGCGTTCTCGAAGGCAGCGCGAGCCCGGCGTCGCACGTTGCAAGCCACGTTCTGCGCGTGCGCCGTCGCCGCCCGCCGCGTTCTGCGCGAGCCACTCGGCACTCGGCCTCCTCCGCAAGGCTCTCCGCGTGAGACGTGTTCGGCACTCGGTTCCCAGTCGCGCGGCCCTCGTTAGTTGACCTTGTCTAACTTTACGGCTACTCTTTGCACCATAGTTAACCGTGGCTGACTATTTTGAGGGAGCAGGCATGACGTTGGATGGAAATGGATTCGAGCGCGCCATCGTCAAACATTGCTCGCCCACGCTAGTGGGCATCAAGCCCGCATGCCTGTTTAACGTGCCCGGCGACTTCGCACAGCACGAGAAACAACAATCAACCGGCGAGCAGGATCGCTCGCGGCAGGCGCCCGGCACGCGGGGTGCATCGGGCCAGTCAACCGGCAAGCAGGACCCATCACGGCTGCGCAACGCCCGGCTCGACGCACTCGTCGCGCGCGCAAATCGCCAGCTTGCAGGCACGAGCGTTCATGTGCGCGTACTCGCTCGCAGGAGCTGCGGCGCGCTCGTGCTCGTATATCGGCCACAGCTTCTCGCGCGCGAGCTCTCTGCACCGCGCGCCGCCGCGACGATGTTCTCGTGGGGCTATGAGACGACAGGCTCCGGCTGGCTCGAAGCGGCAATCGCACATCTGGGCCGCAAGCTCGAGAACCGTCAGCGGTGCAGTGCCAACGGAGGATTCCCCCACGAGGTGGGGCTCTTCCTCGGCTATCCCTATGACGACGTCATGGCCTTCATCGAGCATGAGGGCCGCGACTACCTGTGTTGCGGCTGCTGGAAGGTCTACTCCGATCAGGAAAGCGCCGAGGCGTGCTTCGCGAGATATAAGCGCTGCACAAGGGATTGTGAGGCGATGCTTGGTCGCGGGGCAACGCTCGCGGAGCTGACAAGCATGACCGTCGCGGCATAGGCCTCCAGCCACATCAACGAATCCAAACCCGACAGGCGGGTTGGCATACGAAAGGACAGACCATGAGCAAGATCGCAGTCGTCTTCTGGAGCGGCACGGGCAACACCGAGACCATGGCGGGCGCCGTCGCGGATGGGGCGCGCGGCGCCGGCACCGAGGTCGAGGAGATTCAAGCGGCGGACTTCTCCGCAGATGCCCTGGCAGGTTTTGACGCCGTCGCATTCGGATGCCCGGCCATGGGCGACGAATCCCTCGAGGAGGACGAGTTCGAGCCCATGTTCGAAAGCGTCGAAGACGAGCTCTCCGGCAAGAAGGTCGGCCTGTTTGGCAGCTACGACTGGGGCACCGGCGACTGGATGGACGCCTGGCGCGAGCGCACCGAGGGAGACGGTGCCGAGGTCGTTGACACTGTCATCGCCAACCTCGAGCCTGACGACGAAGCCCTCGAGGCCTGCCGCGCCCTTGGCGCCGCCCTCGCGTAGGCGAAAGCCCCTCCCCTACTGCAAATCGTCCTCGTAGGGCAGGACCTGTGCGAGATACCCCTTCTCGCGCAGGGCCTGCTCTATTTCATCGAGCTGCGTCTCGGTCTCCGCGGCGATGCGGTGGAAGTGATAGCCGCTCGTCACCGTCATGAGCGGGAAGCTCTTCCCCGTGCGGATGCTCTCGAGGTAGCGCTCGACGTCGCGACGATTCCTGACGTCGAGGTCCGCCGTGATCTTGCCGTAGACGCGATGGTTGACCATGACGTTCAGCACGGCACCGCCAAGGTCGACGATCGTCGTGAGCTCATCCTCCAGGTCATCGAGGCCATGGTGGACCTTGAGAAGGCGCGTGGGCACCTGCGAGGCCCCCTTACCCTCCTGCAACACGTAGCCGCGACTCGTGGCCACGATGTCATGTCCGTCCGCCCGAAGCAGCGCGATGTCCTGGACGACGACCTGCCGGCTCACGCCAACAGCCTTCGCGAGCGCGCTGCCAGAAACCGGCTGGGTCGCGGCAGCAAGCTCGGAGATGATGGAGGCCCTGCGCTCGGCGCCGCCCACGCTAGCGGCCCTCGGCATCGTCCAGCATCCTCAGGTGCTTGAGGGACAGGTCGAGGATTGGCGCGGAGTGCGTGAGGGCGCCAGAGCTGATGAAGTCAACGCCGAGATCGGCGAGGGCTCGGATGTTCTCGGCGTCCACGTTGCCGGAGGCCTCGGTCTTGGCGCGTCCGCCGATGAGGGCGATTGCCTCGGCCATGTCGTCGTGAGCCATGTTGTCGAGCATGATGATGTCAGCCCCGGCCTCGACGGCCTCGCGGACCATCTCGAGGTTCTCGCACTCAACCTCAACGGTGCAGGTAAAGGACGCGTGGGCACGTGCGGCCTCGATGGCCTGTGTGACGCCGCCAGCCGCGTCGATGTGGTTGTCCTTGAGCATGACGGCGGTCGAGAGGTTATAGCGGTGATTGCGGCCACCGCCAATCTCCACCGCGGCCTTCTCGAACACGCGCAGGCAAGGCGTGGTCTTACGCGTGTCAACGAGAACGGTGTCCGTGCCCTCGAGCGTCGTGGCCATGCGGCGCGTATACGTCGCGATGCCACTCATGCGCTGCAGGAAGTTGAGCGCGACACGCTCGCCGGCAAGCAGCACGCGAGCGTCACCGTAGACCGTGGCGAGGTGCTGGCCCGCAGACACGACGTCGCCGTCCGCAACCGTCGCCTCGACGCGGGTTGCAGGGTCGAGAAGGGCAAACGCGCGGGCAAACACGTCGAGGCCGGCGATGACGCCCTCCGCCTTTGCGATGAGCTGTACTTCCGCGGCGCGAGGTTCTGGGCACACGGAGGCAGTGCTCACGTCCTCAAACGTGATGTCCTCCCTGAGCGCCCGGAGGATGATGTCGTCTCCCACGAGCTTCATGGCGATAGGATCCATCGTCTACGCCTCCTTCTCGGGCATAATCGAGTCAAAGTCGACGGGGGCGTCACCAAAGACGGCGGCATCCTCCGTTGTCGTACCATCCTCGGCACAAAGCTCGTCGATGGCAAGCGTGCCGTCGCCATTGACGCGATGCATACCGTCAAGCGCCGGAGACCCCGCGAGCTCGACGGGCAGGCTCTCGCCCGCGAGCATCGTATGCGCGGCGCGGCGCGCGAAGACGAGCGACTCAAGCAGGCTGTTGCTCGCGAGACGGTTGTGGCCGTGAACGCCGTTGCAACTGGCCTCACCAGCGGCGAAGAGGTGGGGCATGGTCGTCGCGGAGTCGCGGTCAACCCGCACGCCGCCCATGAAGTAGTGCTGCGTGGGCACAACGGGAATCGGCTCGCAGAGGATATCGCGGCCGTCCTCGAGGCAACGCTCGCGAATGTTGGCGAAGTGACCCGTGATGACCTCGGACTCAACCGGGGCAAAGCTCAGCCACTCGTGCTCCATGCCATCTTTCTTCATCTGGGCGCGGATGGCAGCGGCCACGACGTCGCGCGGCTGAAGCTCGTCAGTGAAGCGACGGCAGTCGCGGTTGAGCAGCACGGCGCCCTCGCCACGGCAGCTCTCGGAGATGAGGAAGGTGCGGCCAGGCTGGGGTGAGAAGAGGCCCGTGGGGTGGATCTGCACGTAATCGAGGTGCTCGCACGTAATACCGTGTTCTATGGCGACGTAGCAGGCATCACCCGTGAGCTGCGGATAGTTGGTCGAATGCTCATACACGCCGCCGATGCCGCCGGTTGCCCAGAGCGTGTTGGACGCTCGAATCTCGAACTTCTCGCGGCTGTTCGAGAGCTCGTCGGCGGGGGCGAGGGAGCTCTCCTCGTCCACCGGACGCGCGATGATGCCAGCACAGGCTCCGTCGCGCTCGATGATGTCGACCATCGCGACATGCTCGAGGATTCTCACGTTGGGGAGGCGACGCACCGCGGCAAGGAGCTTCGTCGTGATCTCCTTGCCCGTGATGTCGGCGTGATAGGCGATGCGCGGGCGGCTGTGCGCGCCCTCGCGCGTGAAGCCGAGGCTACCATCCTCCTCGCGCTCGAAGTCAACGCCCAGAGCCACGAGGTCATTAATCACTGAGCGGCTCGAGCGGATCATGACGTCAACGCTCTCGCGGCGGTTCTCCCAGTGGCCCGCGGCCATCGTGTCGCGGAAGAAGGCCTCGTAGTCCTCCCCCTCCGGCAGCACGCAGATGCCGCCCTGAGCAAGCATCGAGTCGCACTCGTCAACCTTGCTCTTGGAGAGCATCACGACGTCGAGCGCCTGCGGCAGGTTGAGCGCGGCATACAACCCGGCCACGCCACACCCGCAGATCACCACGTCGCAGTTCATGTCCTCATACTTCTTGGAAGCCATCCGGCCCTCCCAGCACTTAGAAACCTGCAAAACCTGAAAAAGGGACTGTCCCTTTTTCAGGTATTTGACTACTTCGCGGCGTACTCGAGCATGCGGTCGAGCGTGAGCTTGGCCTGAGCCGCGGCTTCTTCCGAGAGGCCGATCTCGACCTCGCCGGAACCAGAGGCAAGGCAGGCGACAAGCTTGCGAAGGCTGATCATGTCCATGTTGATGCAGGTAGGACGCGTCTTCGGGAAGTAGAACCTCTTGCCAGTCCCCTGCGTGCGACGCTCGAGCTCGAACAGGACGCCGGCAACCGTCACGATGATGAACTCGGAAGCCTCGCTTTTCTCGGCATAGGTGATGATGCCGGCCGTGGAGCCGATGTAATCCGCCTCCGCCAGCACCTCCGCCTTGCACTCGGGATGCGCAAGCACGAGCGCGCCGGGGTGCGCGGCAACCGCTTCCTCGATCTGCTCCGCGGTGATGACGTGGTGACGCGGGCAATAGCCCTTGTTGAGGATGACGTTCTTCTCGGGCACCTGCTCTGCCACATAGTGGCCCAGGTTCTGGTCCGGGATGAACAGGATGTTGTGCTGGGGCAGCTTGGAGACGATGTCCACGGCATTGGAGGAGGTCACGCAGACGTCGCTCCAGCTCTTGATTTCCATGGTCGAGTTCACATAGCACACGACGGCAAGGTCATCGCCATACTGCTCGCGCGCGGCATCCACCGTCTCGCGCTTAACCATGTGCGCCATGGGACAATCCGCCGTGGGTTCGGGGAGGAGGACGTGCTTGTCCGGGTTGAGGAGCTTCGCGCTCTCGCCCATGAACTCGACGCCTGCGAGCACAATCGTGCTCTGCGGCAGCGACTTCGCGAGCTTTGCCAGATAGAACGAGTCGCCCACGTAGTCCGCCACCGCCTGGACCTCGGGAGCCACATAGTAGTGCGCGAGGATCACGGCATCTCGCTTCGCCTTGAGACGCTCAATGGCGGAGGAAAGCTCGGCGGGAATCAACGCGGCGCGCTCGGCAGCCGTGGTGCACGACCCCACGCCATCCGCCACAAGCTGCGCCAGAGCCTGCGCGTCCGCACTGTCAATTGCATGTATGCTGGCCAATCCGGCCCCTCTCGTTGGGCGCGGGCACCCCACCCGCGCGGAATTTCAACAGCCCACTATGCTACATGTCTTTACAGCTGACAAGACACCTGTAAAGACATGTTAACAAGAGATGTAGTCAATTGATGTGTTGGGGCGTTTAGCAGCGGCTTCGCAGCCCGTTACGAAGCCGGCGGAACGGATCGCGGGGCGAGGGCCGCACGCGGAACGTGGCACGGGGCAACAGCGGCACGCAGAACGTAGCCCACGGCGGACGCCCGCGCGCAGAACGTAGCCCACGGCGGACGCCCGCGCGCAGAACGTGGCGCGGGGCGAACAGCCCCACGCGAAACGTGGCGCGGGGCAACGACGTGGGCGCGCGGGCTACGGCGTCACGCCACCAGCCCAGCTACCATCGTTCTTGGCGGCGCGGTTGCGCAGGTTGGTCACCGTGGCCTCCATGCCATGCGGCGCGTAGCCGTCATAGGCGGAGAGGTCCTCGGCGATGTAGGAGGCGAGGCTCATCTCGGCCGTCTGTACGGGATTCTCGGGCTCAGGCCCCGGCACGGCGATATACGAGCACACACGCGCGCCCTTGGCGCCCAGCTTCACCTCGTACTCGCTCGTGGGATCGTCGGGACGATCGGCACGGGCGTCAAGGCTGCTCCACACGGCCTCATAGCCGGCGATGGGCAGTTGCGTGAGCGCGAAATCGAACAGCGGCTGGCTATCGGTGCGCAGGCGCACCTCTCCCCCATCGCGCAGAACGCGGCGATAGTCCATGAGGCGCTCGAGGTTCACGAGCCGCTTGTGCGAGTCCTTCTTGCGCGGGAACGGCGTGGGAAAGTTGAGGTAAATGCATGCGAGCTCGCCAGGAGCAAACATCTCCTTGATGCGCATAGCCGTTCCAGGCACGAACAAAACGTTGGGAAGGCCGCTCTCGCAGCCCGCCTGAGCCGCGTAGGCTATGCAGATGGGCTCTGCGTCCATGCCAATGAACAGCACGTCCGGCTCGCGGCGTGCCATCTCCACGGTGAAGGAGCCTCGGCCACAGCCCAGGTCGAGACGGACCTCCTTAAAAGCAGGGCCATCCACCGGTGCGCAGTCACGTGCCCAACGTCCCGCCCACCCATACGGGTTGGTCTCGATGGCGGCGGAATAGCGCTCGAGGCGCTCCTCAAGCACGAAGTTCTTAGGCAGGCGAATGTGCAGTCCGTGCGGCATGGGGTCCCAAATCTCGCGAAGTCCGGGCGCCGGCCGCATCCGGCCGCGCAATCAAACGCAGCCTATTATCGGGGCAAAGCGGAAAGGCGGAGCGTTCTACTCCAAAAGTGCAGCGTTCCTAAACAAATAGAGGCTAAACGTCCTCATCGCACTCGTAATCAAGAAGATCACCGGGCTTACACTCAAGCTCCTTGCAGAGAGCCTCGAGCGTGGAGAACCTGATTCCCCTCACTTTACCGGTCTTGATGCGAGACAGATTGACGGGCGAGATGCCGACTTTTTCCGCAAGCTCGTTTGAACTGATCTTGCGTTCAACCAGCATGCGGTCGAGATGAACGGTGATGGGCATGAATCTCCAAGAAGATGATTGTATGTGCGGGCATTTTAACAATTCCCCGGTTGGCAACATGGTCGAGCCCCGCGGTATACGAGGCACGCAATGACAACTTGCTAAATGGCACTTCAAGCTAGACGATGGTGTCCAAGTCCTGGTAGAGCTCGTTGGCGTAGTGAAACATGACGGCAAGACATACCAAGAACACTCCGAATCCAACGTAAAGAAGCCAGCTTCCCGGATAAGAGAACATGGTCGAAACAGGGTCAATCGTGTACATCAACCTCGGGAAGCTGTTAATCCAATCCGAGCCAAACTCACCGATGAAGCCATAGGCAGCGATGAGCATCCCGTTAACTGACAGCAGCGTGACCTGCGTGCGCCCGAATGGAGACGGGGACTTCTTCCCACAAGCCCAGAAGAAAGCATCAAACAGGGCAAACACCACGAATCTATACGTACTCATGAAGGCCTTATACGCCAGCGGCGGCCGGGCAGTTTCCATAAACCAGTCGCCATACATACGTACGATATCGTGGATGGCGAAATATAGCACGGCTAGAGAAATCACGGCCATAACAGTCGCGCAGCACCTGGCGACCTTGGTAACGAGGATCTTGTTTTGTTCAATGGAAGATACGACCATGATAAACGCCTCCGTCAGAAAATAATGTTTGACATTATCTGGTTATCATCTTACATTAATTTCAGAGCGAGACAAGGCCTTGTCGTACTTTTCTCCCCAGCCCTTTTTAGAGAATGGGAGATCGAATGAAAGCCTTCAAAAAGATGCTCGTCGCTTGCCTAGCCACCGCAACCTTATTCACCGGAACCATCACGCCGGCACTCGCCCATGAGGGCTACCACTCAGCGGCGATTGAAGTCGCCACGCAGACGCAACGTCGTTCTTTCCTGCAGCTTCAGGAAATCATTAGCTATAACTGCGGCATCTACCTGCGCGTAAACTACACCTTTAACGATGCCTACGGGACTATCTCCGGCATTAACAGCATCAAAATGACGAAATGCCCCGCGGGTATTACAAATGTGAGCTGGACTTACACGAGGATGAACGGCGGAGAGTACTACCTCATAATTGTGCATTACACGAAGGGCGGAAATAGAATCTCCGAAACCGCGAAGCTGTGGGCTTAATTGCTTTTAGCCAAGCGTAGCAGCACCTAGACAAAAAGACCGGCCCGAAGCTCCCCCCAGAGCTTCGGGCCGGTGTGGTGTGCTCGGGCGGGTGAGGCGGCCTCGCCTCGCCCGAGCCGTGAAAACACTTGTCAGACAGCCAGCCGACGGGCTAGCCAACTGATGCGGACGAACTACTCGTTGTCGCCGGCGGTCATCTGGGTAGCGGAGAGCTCACCCTCGGTGGCGGCGGCAGCGTCCGGCCAGACCCAGCTGGTGAACTCGGGCACGTCGTAGCCCTCATCCACGGCGAACTGGAAGGCGTCCTGACGGAACTTCTCCCACTCGGCGATCTTGTCGGCGTACTTCTCGGCGTCGATGATGCGGAGAGCATCGGCAGCGAGAGCCCAGCGATCCATGTTGTTCAGACGAAGCATGTCGAACGGCGTGGTCGTGGAGCCCTTC
>ERZ1034980.1858-NODE-1858-length-12091-cov-29.867979_pt1 | contig 12091 bp, 9 predicted proteins | sample MGYA00520622_ERZ1034980 | MGnify/ENA primary metagenome ERZ1034980 (study PRJEB33766, sample SAMN09781791) | gut metagenome | biome: gut microbiome | host: Homo sapiens | place: Madagascar | study: EMG produced TPA metagenomics assembly of the PRJNA485056 data... | reverse complement strand
AAATCGTATTAGCTTATAATTTAAGATATTTTGAAATTAACTAGCACCACGAGTATATATATATTAAATTTCGTCCGAAATGTGAAATAAATTTAGAAAAGGAGAGGCAATGAAGAAAAAAGGCAGTATATTTTTAGTTCTAATTCTACTTATGAACACAATTTTACAAGGAGTGAGTGGTGTTTCTCTTGCCTTCGCACAAGAACAGACCAGCCCGTCTTCTGCTCTGGTAAGTAATCCTGCTGAAACTGCCAAAAAAGAAGGCTCGGAAAGTACAAGTAGTGAAACTCAGAAAAGCACTGTCAATAAGAGTCAGGAAACCCCTAGTAGTTCTAGTCAAGAAAGTAGCAGCTCAACGAGTCAAACAACTCCAGCTGCGACTACATCAGAAGATGATGACGATGCATTACCACCAGGCCCTCCTCCTACACCGACGGCAACAGTTCCAACTGTCACGATAAAGCCAAATGCAAATACGGCTTATCGTACAGATGAACAGATTACCACTTATGTGGATATTGATGGAACTAGTTTAACCTCAGACATAGAAGAACCTTATCTAGATATTGAAATGCCAACCACTCTATATCAGGGCGGTAAGGTGCTGAACACAGATGCTTATCTAGATAACTTTACAGTTCCGACCGAAGGTATCACTCTAATCAAAAGTGCAGAAAAAGTAGTGGAAAATGGGAAGACGATTTATCGTATTCGTTTCAATTCCATTACATCAACAACCAAGATTAGCATACCTTATGTTTTTAGCTTTACAAACGGGTTAGTTCCAAAAGACTATAAGCTACAACCAAAGGTTACTCTTAAGAGTAAAGATGGCACAGTTTTATATACAGGCGATGATAAGGAGTATACTCCAACTTATCCAAATATGAACCTAACAAAGGTAGTTGCTACTAGTAGCGAAGATGGTCAGCTTCTCTACGGAGGAACAGCTAAGACAGAAGATCCGACTAGAATTTCTGAAACCGGTGCAGAGCCTATACCGTTCAGTTTCACATATCAAGTACAGGCAAATTCAGGTCAGCAGCGGATGATGAAAAAAGTCGTCATCAAGGATACGCTACCGACTTATACGAATAGTCAGGGTCAAAAGGTTACTGCTAAATTTGACCAAGCCCTTAATCCTGGCTGGACTTACGATAGTAGCACTGGCACAGTGACATATACAAAGGAATTCTTAGAAAGTGAATTTGATACGGACTTCCGTCACAATATTGACGTCAGTAAGGCTATGTTGTACCTATCTTTTCCAGATGCTAAGTACAAAGACGGCAACAACAAACCTAATTTTACAAATAAGGCGGATATCACAGCAACTCCTTTCAATCCATCGCCAAATGAAGAATATAAAAATAGTGACGATATAACTTTTAATCTCATTGCAGATGATTTCAGTGGGACGGGGCTTCTTTCCAAGAGGACAGAACACCAGACGGTGCAACACGATGTAGCTGGACTTTACGCACAGCGACTAGACTATACAGTCAAGGTAGAAAACAAGCTATCAAAACCGATGCAAGAGATCACTCTGGTTGAAGATGCCAGCAAGTTTGACTCAAGACTGTATTTCACTAGTGTTGATTCTTTCTTTGAAAGACAAGGCTCAAATAGTAAACCTATCAATGATAAGATGGAAATACGTGCCTATAAGAGCGATGGAACTTATGACACTTTTGCTCCGGGTGATCAAATTAATAAGGATGCACAAGACGAACTAAATACTGCGGCTGAAAAGATCCGAAATGGTGAGTTAACGGAAGCAGCAGTACCGGCGGTTACTCCAAAATATACTAAAATAACCATCCACTTTATTAAGGGCTATGAATTACCAGTTGGAAAGTACATTGATGGTTTCGTCTATATGGCTTTTAAAGACCCTTATCATGTTCCTTATTCTGCTGCAAAGGATATAAAAAATGTGGTCGGCCTTAAAGCTAAAGTGAAAAACTCTCAAAATCAAGATGTTCCAATTAATATATCCGATGAATGGAACAAACAGTTTGTACCATTTGTAGAAAAGATTCGTCTATCAAAGAATACAGATGGACAAACTTCAGGTATTGAGGGAGAATCAGTCTTCTTCCTATTGGGATTGAATTTTGAACAGCTTTCTAAAGCACGCTACCTAAAGAATCCAACGCTTGTTGATCTTCTTCCTAAAGGGGTTAGTATTGCACCAGGTGTAGACAAAACAAAAGCGGAAGATATGCTCGAAGCAATTGGGCTAGCAAATCTGGACATGATTGATAAATTTTCAGTCATTGAAAACTACAATGGTAGTGGTCGGACAGCAATCAAAATCAAATTAAAATCAGGTCTGGTAAAAGACTTAAATAACGGGACAGGTTATGCTTTCAAACTAAAGGGATTAAAAATCAATAGTGACATTATCCCTAGTAAGGCAGAGACCCCAACTTTCAATAACACGAATGAACTTTATTTCTACCAAGACAATGGTCAACCGTTCCCAGATGCCATTCATTCCGATTCAAACCAGATTGTGGATGACGAAAGAGACATCAATATGAATGGTGACACTAAGGACAAGGTCGTAAAGGCTACTTCAAAGGTTATAGGGAATGTAACAGAAAGTCTGCAGAGTGTTAAGATGATCCGTAGCACAGAACCACTGGTTGAAGGTGGGCATCAATATTATGGTCGAGACTTCAGTAAAGACGGTATTGAAACAGAGTACGGTGGGTTAACTTCCACTTCGGGACATTTCCAATATGACCTGCAAGTGCGAAATTACTACGATCGTGATCTGACAAGAGTAGAAATCTACGATGTTCTTCCTCATGTTGGAGACAGCGATCGAACGACAGCGGGTGGTGCCGAATCTGCCTTTTCAAACACCTTGACAGGCCCAATCACTGTGAAAGTCGGTGATGAAGATAAGACGGCAGATTTTGATATTTACTATCGAACGGATAAATATCCAACCATGAATGCTGACACAGAGGTAAATAGTTCACATTGGACAACAAGTCCAACCGACTACGAAAAAGTAACAGCGATCAAGATTGTTTCTAAACCAACAACGGTCATTCATAAGTACACCATTTTGCATGCAATCCTGAATATGAAAGCTCCGGCTTATGACAAGGATAATAATATTGGTGGCAAGACGGCTGTTAATACTTTCCAAGTAAAATACAATAACGATCCCCGATTTGGTGAATCTAATGTAGTTACCAATAAAGTCAACAAGCGGATTACCATTCCGGTTGAGAAGAAGTGGCGTGACTCTGAAACAACACATTCTAAAATAACGGCACAGCTCTACGCTACTTGGAAGGAAGACGGTGTTGCAAGAGAAAAGCTTAAAGAAGAAAAAGAGCTCTCTGAAAACAATAACTGGAAAGATACCTTTAGTCCACTACCAGATGAAGAATCTGCCGCTAAATTATTACAAAAAGAAGCAGCAGAGAAGAAAATCACCGACTTTAAGTACGTGGTCAGGGAAAAGGTGATTCCGTCTGGATATGATGTCGACTATAGCGGTGACGCTCAGAATGGATTTGTCATCACCAACACGAGGTATCCGTCAATCAAGATCCAGAAGCTCTGGTATGACAAGGACGGCAATCAGATTACAAATGACCAGCTACCTAAGAAACTAGAGGTTAAGTTGTACCGGACAACGGATGGACAAACTCAAAATGGGGAGCTTGTTGAAACGATTCAGTTAGAACGGACGGCAACTGCTCCATATCTCTGGGAAGCTACAAAACGCTACCCACCTAAGGATAAGACCACTGGTAAGTACTACACCTACTACATTGAAGAGGTTGTTCCACAAGGCTATCTAGAGACTAGTGACCCAAATCAAAAGAAAGTCACTTTCTCAGATTCCGAAATTAGTAAGTCACATACCTTAACCGTCAAGAATAAGGTCAATCCAGTTTATCCATCAACAGGTGGTTTGGGTATCTTACCATATCTCGTGCTAGGTATTATTTCATTATTTACGGCAGTAATTATATATTATATGCAAAAAACAAAAAGGTTTTTAGGAGGAAAATAATATGAAAAAACTTTCATATTTTCTATTCACTGCTCTTGCAGCCCTAGCGATGATTTTCTCATCATTAGGAACTGTAACAGCATTCGCAACAACAGAGCTAACTTATGACATTGTTTTGACTAAGGTCAAATTGTCAGAAGATAGTTTGAAGAACTTCCCTAAAGGTGAAGGAAAAGACTCTTACACTGGTGCTAAGTTAGACAGCGGCACTTACTTTGGTACAGAAGATACCCTTCCAGGAGTATTCTTCAAAGTTTACCAATACAGTGATTCTGCAGCAGATCATATCGGTGCAGCCGCACAAGGTACTGTCGTTGAAGGAAGAACTGACGCTAACGGTCAAATTACTTTTAAAGGTCTTAGAGAAGGTAAGTACATCATCGTTGAAGACAAGACAAAATCAACGATTGCTGGAAAAGAAGAACTTGCTAACTCAAAGGCTGTACCAGTTGTTGTTGAACTTCCAGTTTATAAAGCTGAAGGTGGAACATTTACAACTGGAGATGATGCCCTCTATGTTTATCCAAAGAATACAGTTGACAAACCAAGTATTGACAAATTCGTTAGCGAAGATGCTAAACATGATACTGCTCTTATTGGTGAAACTAAGACCTTCAAGGTCACTTCTACAATGCCAGAAGGTATTAAAGACTATAAGAAGTTAACATTCACCGATAAATTCTCAGCAGGTTTGACTTACACAGGTAACCTTGTTGTCAAAAAAGGTGGCACTGTTGTAGATCCTTCTAACTATTCAACTGATGGTACAGCTGCAGTTGGTACCAAAGCAGCAGCAATCAGCATTGCCTTCAAAGAAGATTACATCAAAACATTAAATCCAAAAGATGTTATTACCATCACTTATGACGCAGTCATCAATGAAGAAGCGGTTATGGGTGCAGCCAACCCCAATGATGTTAAGTTGACTTATGGTACTAATCCAGATTTAACAAAAGAAGTTAAACCTAATGAAAAACCAGAACTCCACACTGGTGGTGCTAAGTTTGAAAAAGTTGACAAAGCGACATCAGCTAAACTTGCAGGGGCTAAGTTTGTTGTTACAAATGAAGCTGGCGACAAGTATTTGAAACAAACAGCTGCATCAGGAACAACTCCTGCTAAAAATGAGTGGGTTGCTAATAAAGCAGATGCAACTGTCTTCACTTCAGCAACTGATGGTACTTTTGAAGTTAAAGGTCTTCCTTATGGTGAAAAAGGAAATGACAACACCACTGGTGAAACTAATTACAATTTGGTCGAAGTTGAAGCACCAAAAGGTTACGCTTTGTTGCAACAACCAGTTGAGTTCACTATCTCATCAACAACTTACACTGGTAAAGTTAACCAAGTAGACAACAACAAAGTCACTATCCCACAAACGGGTGGTATCGGTTCAGCTCTCGTGATTGCAGCGGGTGTCTTGGTTGTTGGTTTAGGTTTCATTGCGAAACGTCGTTCAGCTAAGTAATAAAATGAAGAAGTAAGGACAATCCTTACCTCTTCACTAGGGTATTTAAAAGAGTTGAATATCCTAGTGAAGAGTGCAAGTGCTATGTTTTAGGAGGATACTATGACAAGAAAAAGAATATTGAGCAGTCTGCTATCCATACTTACGGTCATTGTTATTTTGGTAACTTTGCGGCCATTTACAACCGTCTCATCTCAGGAAAATCAAGCCTCATCAGATGCAACCTACGATATTGTGTTAACCTTGGTTAAGTTAAAAGATTTGAATGGTTGGCCTAAAGGTGGAGGAAAAGATAGCTATTCTGGACAGCCTTTAGACATTGAGAATTATTTTGGTAGTGGAGCTTCAACCATTGATGGCGTTGCCTTTGATATTCACAAGGATAAGGCGGATGGAGAGCTTGTTCAAACCAAGATAACTGAAAATGGCGGTCGGCTCATCTTTAGTGGTTTAAAGGCTGGGAAATACTATATTGTTGTCAATAAAGAAAAAACAAAGCTGGCAGGAAATCAGATGTTGGGTGATGCGACGCCTGTTCCATTAGAAGTGGAATTGCCTGTGACCAAACCCGACGGTAGCTATTTTACGGTAGGAAATGACGCTGTCCATGTCTATCCCAAACAGGTTTTAAAGCAGAGAGAAGACAAGACCAGCTTTAAAGTTCAGAAAGAATGGAAAGGTAAAAAGTTAAATAGTATCACTGTTCATCTCAAACAAAATGGGCAAGTCATTGATGAAATTGAGCTGAGTGACAGCAATAACTGGGAACATACCTTTATGAACTTGGAAAAAGCAGATGCGGCAGGGAAAGATTACACCTACACAGCTGAAGAAGATGTTCCTAATGGCTATACAGCGACTTATAAAAACATGACAGATAAAACTGGTATTGTGATTACCAATACTCTGGTGCCACCGACATCACCAAGAACACCGACATCACCAAGAACACCGATTATCAAAACGGGGACCTTAGCCATTTATTGGTTTTTAGGAATTGCCATCGTTTTAATCGGACTAGGATATAAGCTTTATAAAAGCGAGAAAAAACACTGATTCATCAGTGTTTTTTTATGATATTCCATAGTCGCTTGGTGAAAAAGAGAAAAATCGCTGTTCCGACAATCACAATCAAATAAGGGGCAAGCCTTTGTAATTTGAAACCAAGTTTGATATGTTGGTTGCTAACAAAGGAAATCAAGGGATTAGCAGATACGTTTTGCTTTTTTTCACTATCTGAAACAACTCTTTTTGCATTGACAAGGAGCCGTTTGTCATAGCTTGGTTCGTTCACACAGGTCATGAGTGTGACCATATCCTCGTTTTCAATCGGTTTGAGTTTTTCGCTTTCGTATTCATCGATGACCTCGCTATCGGTCACTTCGTATTCTAGATTTTTTCCAAGAATATCGAAATAAATTTTATCTCCTTTTTTGAGAGAGGGGAGAAAGTAGAAAGACATGCCATTATAATTAATTCTATGTCCTGCAATAATCGGTCGCTGCCCTTTTATACCCAGAGGAGCAGATGTTCCGACAAGGGTGGCTACTCCCTTTAGGAGTTTATCATAGTCGGCGTCAAGATAGAGGTCGAATTGTTGTCCCAAAGCAGGGATGCTCATGCGTCCGGCGACTTGATTGGTATCTAGCAGATCTGAGTAGGGCGTTTTTTGCTTGGTATCAGTATCTTTTTTTGTTAGGAAAATATCTTGGATAGCTCCGGTGACGGTGGTTTGTTCCACAGCTGTTCGTTGTTTTTGGAATGTTTTTTCGCTGGTCTGCTGATAGGTGCGCTGGGCACGAGATTGCCAAATGTCCTCTTTAATCATAGATAAAAAAGGAAAGAGGAAGAGCGCAATTCCAATTAATAGAAGGCTCAGCCCAAGTAATTGTTTTTTCTTTTTCATGAAAGTGATGTTTCTTTTCCTTTCTTTCTTAACATTTTAAAGAGCAGAAAGCCTATGAGTAGAAGGACGAGTCCAGCAGCAAGAAGGATAAACCATTTGTATTGGGCAAAAAAGTCAATTTTTGTTTTTTCCTTCTTTTCAGCTTCGTGGAAAGGAATGCGCTTGCCTTGAACGAGTAGGCGATGAGAATTGATCATATAAGGCGTGCAAGTCAAAAGAGTGGCACGATCTTCGCCCCCTTTAACCAGTATTGGTTTGAAATCAGTGGGCTCAACGGTTAAAATCTTATCCACCTGATAAGCCAAGGTTTCCTTGATATTAGTGATGTAAAAGACATCTCCAACCTTCACCTTATTCAGGTCAGTGAAAAGTCTGGCTGTGGGCAGTCCCCTGTGGGCGGTGATGACCGTATGGGTGCTAACTCCACCGACAGGGAGGCTAGTTCCTTCTAAGTGGCCTGCTCCATTTTGCAAGACATTCTCAGATGAACCTGCTCGGATGGGAATTTTTTGATTGATAGAAGGGATAGTGACATAGCCGATCTTTTCATGCAGTTGCAACATGCGAGCATATTCGGCTACACCTTCCTCTTTTTTTCTGCTTGAGAAAGAGTCTCCTATTTTTTCTGGGGACAAGGTGCTGTTATAGGCTTTAGCGAGTTCAATGCGTTTTTCAACATCTTGATCAACTAATTTACCTTTCTCGTCGTCAAATTGCTTTGTTTCCTGCATAGTCACATATTGGTAATAAATCTGACTGACAAAGGGATAACAGATCATCAAGCAACCCAGAATGGTAAGTATCTTATAGGTTAGTTGTAACCATTTTTTGTTTTTCTTTTTTCTTGACATGATAGTTCTTTCTATGCTTTTTTCGATTTCCACTTATTCCAAGCCAAAATAATGAAAATGAGGAATAGAATTGCGAAAACGACTAGATAAAGCGGTGGAATAGAGATATGACTAATCGGACTTTTCACTTTTTCTTCACTTGGTTTGTAAGGGATACGGTGGCCTCGCACAAGTAAACGGTGTGAATTGATCATATAAGGAGTACAAGTCAGCAAAGTCACATAGTCTTTGTCAGGTACGATATTTAAGGAATCAAATTGAGTCGGTTCAATCACCGTTATGGAATCAACCTCGTAGGCAAGTGTTTCAGCGATATTTTGAATGAAAAACTTATCACCCACCTTCATTTTATCCAAGTCAGTGAAAAGGCGGTTGTTAGGCAAGCCCGTGTGGGCAGTTAGAACAGTGTGGGTGTTCTGACCGCCAATCGGCAAACTGGTTCCTTCAAGGTGTCCCACCCCTTTTTGTAAAACTTCTTCGCTTGAACCGGCATAGATTGGTAAGTCAACATCAATTTTGGGAATGGAAATTCTACCTATTTTTTCATGAACCGTCAGCATTCGAGCATATTCTGCCTGCCCCTTAGCGTTTTCTTCTTTGGTATAGGGATCCGTTACTGTCAAATTTTGTAAAGAGCGGTTGTAAGCAGTAGCTAGTTTTATCCGTTCCGTCACGTCTTCAGAAGTTAATTTTTGTGCAGACGAATCAAAGTCCTTAACCTCTTGTTTGGTCTGGTAATTGTAATAAATTTGGCTAATAACAGGGTAGCTGATAATGAGGATACCGGCTATAATCGTTAAGTTTATCAATAAATTAAAAAATTTTTTCATTATATTCCTTTGATGTTAGCAGTTATTTTTGTCGCTGGTAAGATTATTATATTTTTATCTATTTGACCATTATATCATAAATAGCGGTTCTATTTTCTGATTCGTTACTAAAATAATCGTCAGCTCCAATCTTTACCTCCTTTTTCAAAAAATGCTATACTGGTCATAAGGAAATAAGTGAGGTGTTTTATGTACGAATTTCAAAATCCTAGTGATTACATGATTCAGACCTATTTGGAGACGAGTAAAGTGATTGCAGTAGTTGGACTTTCTGACCGCGAAGAAACGACTAGCAATCGTATTTCAAGGGTCATGCAGGAGCTGGGTTATCAGATCATTCCGGTCAATCCCAAGTTAGTGGGTCAAAAGATTTTAGGCGAGACGGCTTATGCGCGTTTACAAGATATTCCTGTTTCCGTGGATATTGTCAATGTCTTTCGGCGGAGCGAATTTTTACCGGGTGTGGCGCATGATTTTATTGAGATAGATGCTAAGATTTTTTGGGCGCAGTTGGGACTTCAAAGTCAAGAGGCGGAAGAGCTTTTGAGGGTGGCAGGTTGTGATCATATCGTTATGAACCGTTGCATCAAGCGTGAGTACAATCGTCTGGTGAAGGAGATTGACTAATGGCGCAACTAGTCATCATTCGGGGGAATTCCGGCTCTGGGAAAACCAGCCTAGCTAAAAAATTACAAAATCATTTTGGTCGTGGGACGCTTGTGATTTCATAGGATCTTGTCCGGCGTGAGATGCTAAAGGAAAAGGGGAAACCAGATAACTTATCTATTTTTCTAACAGAAACGATTGCACATTATGGATACGGGCATGATTTGTTGGTTATTTTAGAAGGATTTTACGAAACGAATATTTACGGTGATATGCTAGAGTGCTTGCGTCGGCTTTTTGATAACAAGGTTTTAGCATATTACTACGACTTGTCTTTTGAGGAAACAGTTCGTCGGCATGCAACACGTTCAAAAGTAGCTGAATTTGGCCCTGCTGACATGAGGCGTTGGTGGCTTGACAAAGACGTTCTCGGTTGGAAAGAGGAAATCCTTTTTACAGATGACGTGACTTTGGAACAAGCTTTTGAGCAGATATGTCAGCAGATAGAACGATAAAAGAGGTTACAAAGTAACCTCTTTGTTTTATTGAACAACTGCATGATCCATTGTTGAATGATCATTGCTAGACTCAAGTGCAGGTTCCATTTCTTTTGTTGAACGTAATTCTTCGTAAAAAACAGTTGCAGCAAGCGTCTGATAAGGAATAACATAAATTCCTACTAAACCTAAGGTCAGCCCGGTCAGGATATACCAACCGATAAAACTGAAATCCAATTTGAACCGTTTCCACTTGTAGCCTTTCATCAATGATTTACTTTCGCGAATAACTCCAAGCGGCCCTGCATAACGTCCCTCGGCAATCTGATCGTAAAGTACGTACCCACTCTGTTTGAGAATAAGCATAACATTTAGGCAGGTAGATAGATAACCCAATAATGGCGAACGGAATACTAACAACAATTGCAATGATTGCTACGGCAAGCAACCCGTTGTTGAAAAGGTAATCGCTGTTAAATGTATTAGGGAGTTGATCAAAAGATTGGCTGACTATGCTGCCCCAGTGTTCAATTCCGCCATTGATTGCTACAATAAACCACATCAATACATAGATGAATACTTCAACGATAAAAACTGTGATAGACAGTGTCCATATTAAGCGCCACAGGAAAAGTAGGAGTGATTGACAAGCACTGTTACAAAGACTTTCCCGATTAAATCACTTTGAAAGCCACGAAGAGAGTCCTTAAAGCTGACAATTTCTGTTTGCTTACGAACAAGCTCAATTGTTCGTAAAATAATAGATGCCAGTGCAATCGCCAGAATAAAACTGATAACAAGAGAAAAACTAGTGGTTCTAAAAAAACAAAGTATACCCGTGGTGCTAGTTAATTTCAGAATACCATAAAAAGCCCAAAAGGACTATACTGTAAGTGACTAAACAAACAGAGAGGACGTCCCAATGAGCCACTTACAGTATACCGCTAAATCCCATCACTTACAATGGAATTTGAAGCAATTATCAAAAATATGCCATCAGCTGTATAGGAATTACTGTCCTGAATCTTTCAAACATCGTCGAAATGTTAACCTATCTAAGGTTTCAGACTAATCTCTATTAGTCTTTCTTCTCTTGCAAGCTGAACTAGGCATTAAGTCACAACGTCATTTCTATCGTATCTGTCAATTCTGGCTCTATAATTTCTGTAGTGGGTAAATCCACCACAGAGATTATGGAGCTTTTTCAGTGTATCAAAAAAGCCCCATAAGATTTATAATGAAAAGCGACCAAACCATCATTAGGAAGACCTTATGGAACAACTTAAGAATACCACAGAACTCATCGGATTAAAAGACAAAAATATCAAAATCAAGACGGTTTTTAAGGCTGATACCCACATCACGATTGAGGCTAGCCTAGACTATCAGCCTCCACTCTGCCCTCACTGCAAAAGTCAGATGAGCAAGTATGACTTTCAACGAGCCTCTACCATCCCAATCCTTGACGTCCAAGGCATGCCAACGGTCCTCAAACTCAAGAAGCATTGCCAAATCTCAAAGCCTGTCCGCCAGAAAATCACACAATACCATACCGAAAAGTTAACTAATACTGCCATCGCTAAGAGACTCCACCTTTCAGTATCTCTTGTCCAACGTCAGCTGGAAGCTTTCACCTTCAAGGAAGACTTTACTCGTCTTCCTGAGGTTCTATCAGTAGATGAATTTTCTCGGAACAAGGGACAACTAGCTTTCATCGCTCAAGATTTTGAGACCAGAAAGATTGTCACTCTCCTTGAAAACAACCGACAAACCACCATCAAAAACTACTTTTATCGCTATCCTAGAGCTGTTCGTGAGACCGTCAAAGTGGTCACTGTGGACATGTCTGGGTCTTATATTCCAATCCTAAGACCCTTCGCTCTCCTAT
>ERZ1034980.1853-NODE-1853-length-12108-cov-23.231727_pt1 | contig 12108 bp, 8 predicted proteins | sample MGYA00520622_ERZ1034980 | MGnify/ENA primary metagenome ERZ1034980 (study PRJEB33766, sample SAMN09781791) | gut metagenome | biome: gut microbiome | host: Homo sapiens | place: Madagascar | study: EMG produced TPA metagenomics assembly of the PRJNA485056 data... | reverse complement strand
CATATAAAGAAAACGAAAACTCATTTTCAACAATTACAATAGACAAATATAGAGAGGAAGTAAACCTAATTAATAGAATTACATCAGCTATAAACACTTCATCTTCACCTATTGAAAAAATCATGTATATATATAATTTTTGCAAGAAGTTAAATTATAAAGATAATGCATCAACTACATTACTTGATATATTAAAAACAAATGAAAGCAATAAGAGTGGCTATGCATATGTATTTAATGAATTATTAAATACAATTGGAATTAAGTCATTTATGGCTGAATCAATTACTGATAATTCAAATTCATTTGTAAATCTTGTAAAAGTTGATGATGATAAATACAAAATACATGGGATTTACTTATTTGATTCATATTCAGATTCAATTTCTAAAGACGAAATAAATGAAAAATTAAGAGGAATAAACTATAATTACTTTTTAATTACAATACCTACTTATTTAAATACAGTATTTAGTGATAAATTACTTGGAGTTGCATCTTGTTTTACACATGACTATGAATATGATCTAGAAAGGTTAAGAAGAACTTCACCTAAGGAATTTAATACATTACTAGAAACATTTGATATGGACTTTTTAAATATTTATAAAAAAGTAAATGATACCAAAAAAGTAGATGATGAGATTAAACTTAATATTATTAAGAATAATACTAGTGAAGAATTACAAAAAATAACTATAGAAAATTATTTTATAAGGGAAGAAAAAATCTCTAAATATCCTTTTAAAAAGATAGCGTAATATGATATATTATTAAAGAAAGTAAGTGGTGAATAGTATGAATATTGATTTTGTTGTTAACGATTATTTACTAGCGTGGTATGTACTTTTTAAACCATCATTTTGTGAAGAAGTACAAGAATTAAAAGAAAAACTATGGAGTAATTATCAAAAACAATATATTGCGATGCAAAAAGACAATATAGAAATACTTAAATATACAAAAGACTTTATACCTGATGATGATACCATTTATAATTTGATTTTTGATACAGAACTCTTTAAAGAACTAAAAAAAGAAACGGAAAAATATAGACAAAAGTTATTAGAAGCATGGGATAAAAATAAAAAAGCAATAAACGAAGAATTAAAGACTTTAGCAAGAATAGATATTAAATCATATACAATTCTTGCGGTAAGTCCAAAATTAGATGTTATTGAATATATAAAATCTAATCCAAAAAAGAATATTGCATGGGGTAAAAAAGAAGCAGAAGTTAATTATCTTGAATCACTAATGCATATTTTATATACAATTGTAAAATATGAAATAGGAGATTTTCAAAAAGAAAATAGTGAAATAGTTACTGCTATACTAGATTTATTAGTAACTAATGAATTATATACTAGAATAACAGGAATTAGTAAATATTCATTAGGATATAAAAAGCTAAGATTACTTAGAAGACAATTATATCCTTATTGGCTTATGTATTTAGGCTGTGATAAGGAAGAACTTGTCTCTTATATGATGAGAGATCAAATAGCGTTCGATATAGATAAATATACAATTGAAAGAGGGTTAAGAAAAGTAAATATTTATGACTTCATTGATTTCTGTTGTAGAAATCAAAAGTACATAATTAGACTTGATGATTTAAATATTGTTTAGGGAGGTTTTATGGATACAAAGTTAGAAAGCATTTTAAAGAAAATTAACTATAAAAATGATTATTTTGTAGAATTTATAGATGCTAAGGTTGATAGAGTAAATGCAAACGGTAGTAAGTTAGATATTGTTATCCATAATAAAACTAACCTAACTACAGAAGCATATAATGAACTAGAAAAATCTTTTAAAGATTTTTTTAATATTGAAGAAATATATTTATATATAATAGTAGATGAAATAGATAATGATAAACTATTAAATGAATATAAAAATATTATTGGACTATTAAAAAAAGAAAAATCATTACTTGAGATATTTGAAGATAGTCTAGCATTTGAAGAAGAAAAATATTTAATTAAGGCAGCACATGAATTTGAAAAAGCAACAATAGAAAAATATATTCCTAGGATAACAGAATACTTAGAAAAAAGAGGATTTGATATAGATATAGATGTTGTTTTATCACTAGAAGAAAGAGAAAATATTAAAAATACAATTAATAATGATTTAGAAATAAAAATACCAACTACTAAAGTAATAAAGCAAGAGGAAAAAGCACCAACAAAAACTAATTTTACTAATTTTGGAAAGCCAAAATACGAAAAAAAAGAAGTTAATGAGGACACTATTAAAGGTAGAGTTATAAAAGATGATGCAGTCTCTATTAAAACAATAGTAGGAGAAGAAGAATCAGTAACAATAGAGGGAGAAGCATTTGGAACAGAAGAGTTTGAACCATCCAGCAAAGCATTTAAAATACTTACTATAAAATTAACAGATTACTCCGATAGTATTTATTGTAAGATATTCTCACGTGATGAAGAAGAGTTTGCATCATTAAAGAAAAATTGTAAAGTAGGCGCTTGGTTAAAAATAAGAGGTAGTACAAAACTAGATAAATATGCAGGTAATGAAATAGTATTAAATATAAGAGACATCAATAAAATACCACCAAAGAGAACAAAAAAAATTGTAGATGATGCACCTGTAAAAAGAGTTGAACTTCATGCACATACTATGATGAGTCAAATGGATGGAGTTACAAAATTAGACCTTGGTAAACATACTTGTGAACTTGTAAGTAATGCAATTGAAGCTGGTTATAGAGGAGTCGCAATAACTGACCATAATGGATGTCAAGCTTTTCCTATTTCATATCAATTAATACGTGCCCATAATAAAAAAATTGAAAATGTAAAAGATCATTTCAAAGGATTATATGGAACAGAATTAACACTTGTTGATGATACAGTATATGTTGTAGTAAGACCAAATGATTTGCCACTTGAAGGAACAACATATGTAGTATTCGATACAGAAACAACAGGATTTAATGCAGCTGGTGGAGATCAGATGATTGAAATTGGTGCGGTTAAATTAAAAGATGGAGAAATAATAGATAGATTTGATGAATTAATTAATCCTGGATATCATATCCCAGACCATATATCAGAACTTACTTGTATTACAGATGATATGGTTAAAGATTCTGATACCGAAGAAGAAGTAACAAAAAGATTCTTATCTTGGGTAGGAGCTTGTCCACTTGTTGCACATAATGCTAAATTTGATATTTCTTTCGTTTCAATGGCAATGAAAAAATACAACCTAGGGGAATTTAATTATACAGTATTAGATACCCTAGAACTTTCACACATTCTAGATCAAGCCTATGCAAGACATAGTCTATCAGCTTTGGTAAAAAGATATAATGTACCTTGGGAAGAGGATGCACACCACAGAGCGGATTATGATGCAGAAGGAACAGCTTATGTGTTTGCTAAAATGTTACAAAAGTTAATAGCACAAAACTATGATACTATTAGAGATTTAGAAAGACTAATACCAAAAGATGAAATACATAAATTTGGTAGAACATATCATTTTAATGCAATCGCAATAAATAAAACAGGACTTAAAAATTTATTTAAAATAATTTCACTTGCAAATACAGTATACCTTTATAAAACACCTAGAATATTAAGAAGTAAACTAGAAGAATTAAGAGAAGGACTCCTTATTGGTAGTGGTTGTTATGAATCTGAAGTGTTCATACAATCAAGAAGTAAAGAGGGAGAAGAACTAACAAATGTAATTAATTTTTATGATTATGTTGAGGTACAACCTCCTGAAGTATATGGACATTTAATTCAAACAAGCGATTTTAAAAATGAATATGAAGTACAAGCCCATATAAGTAAAATAGTAAGGGCAACAAAAGACGCAGGTAAGATTATAGTTGCGACCGGTGATGTACATCATTTCTATAGAGAAGATAAAATATTTAGAGAAATAATAGTTAATCAAAAAGTTCCGGGTGGAGGAAGACACCCATTAGCTAAACGTGATATTACATCTATTCCATCTCAACATTTTAGAACTACTAACGAAATGTTAAAAGATTTTGAATTCTTAGGAAAAGACTTAGCCTATGAAATAGTAGTTACTAACACAAATAAAGTATTAGATATGGTAGATGAAATAGAGGTAATTATAGATACTAAAGGTATACCGTTTTCACCAAGAGTTAAAAGTGATGATGGCGCTTCTTACTTAGATTGCCCTAGAGTAGTTGCGGATTTAGTTTATTCAAAAGCCGCATCTTGGTATGGTAATCCACTTCCATATAATATAGAAGAACGTATCGCGAAAGAATTATATGGAGACATTGTATATAAGTGTTTTAGTGATAAAGTATCTGAAGAAGATAAAGATATTAGTAAAGAAGAGTTTGATAAAAAAGTATTTGGTATGGTGCATGATGCCATAATAGCTGGATTTGATAATGTTAAAAAAATATTAAGAGAGTATTTAAAAAGTAAATGGACCGAAGAAGATGGAGAATTAAATGATGATTCCTTAAATAAAAAAGTAAAAAAAGAATTAGGAGGAATCATAGGTGGAGGATTCGATCCAATATATCTAATTGCTCAAAGACTTGTTAAACACTCTAATGATGATGGATATTTAGTTGGTTCTCGTGGTTCGGTTGGTTCAAGCTTCGTAGCTACAATGATGGGTATTACAGAAGTTAATCCATTGCCAGCACATTATAGATGTTTAAACTGTCAAACTAGTATATTTAATGATGATAATGGAAATCCACTTGGTAGTGAATATTCTAGTGGATTTGATTTACCAGATAAAAAATGTCCAAAGTGTGGAAGCCTTATGTATAAAGATGGACAAGATATGCCATTTGCCACTTTCTTAGGCTTTAATGCAGATAAAGTACCAGATATAGATTTAAACTTCTCAGATTTAAATCAAGCATCAGCTCATGAATATACAAAAGTATTATTTGGGGTTGATAATGTTTATCGTGCAGGTACCATAGGAACAGTCGCAGATAAAACTGCATTTGGTTATGTAAAAGGTTATTGTGAAGATAAAAATGTAATGATGCGTACAGCAGAAGTAGAAAGACTAGCAGCTGGATGTACAGGGGTAAAAAGAACAACAGGTCAACACCCTGGTGGAATAGTTGTTGTCCCAGATTACATGGATGTTTCAGATTTTACACCATTCCAATTCCCTGCGGATGATCCTACAAGTCCTTGGAGAACAACTCACTTTGATTACCACTCAATCGAAGAGGATTTATTAAAACTTGATATATTAGGTCATTCAGATCCAACACAATTGCGTATGATTCAAGATTTAACTAAGACAGATATATTGAAAGTACCAATGGATGATAAAGATACAATGAGTATATTTACATCTACAAAAGCACTTGGAGTTACAAATGAACAAATCATGTGTCCAACAGGAACACTAGGTATACCAGAATTTGGTACTCCATTTACTATTTCAATGGTATCTGAAACTAAACCAACAACATTCGCAGAACTTATTAAAATATCAGGACTTTCACATGGTACTGATGTTTGGCTAGGTAATGCGCAAGAACTTATTAAAAATAATATTGTTCCATTTAAAGAAGTAATTGGATGTCGTGATGATATTATGGTTTACTTAATGTACCATGGAGTTGCACCAATTAAAGCATTCAAGATAATGGAGTTTGTAAGAAAGGGTAGAGCAAGTAAAGATCCAGAAACATGGCAAACACATAGAAAAACTATGGAAGAAGCAGGCATTGAACCATGGTTTATAGATTCATGTCAAAAGATTAAATACATGTTCCCAAAAGCCCATGCAGCAGCATATGTTATAAGTGCATTTAGAATAGCATGGTATAAAGTTCATATGCCAGTATATTTTTATGCATCGTGGTTAACATCAAAAGCAACTGATGTTGATGTAGAAACTATGATCAAAGGTTATGATGCAATAAAATCTAAAATAGAAGATATACAACTTAAGGGGTATGAAGCTACTAATAAAGAACAGGGTATTCTAGAAAGTCTAAAAGTATGCTTAGAAGCAACTGCTAGAGGAATAAAATTTGTACCAATTGAGCTAGATAAAAGCAATGCAACAGTCTGGAATGTAAAAGATGAAACTTCAATATATCCACCATTTGCATCAATTGATGGACTAGGTGATACAGTTGCAAATAACATAGTTAAAGAACGTAAAAAGCAGAACTTCTTAAGTATTGAAGATTTACAAAATAGATGTAAAATATCTGCAACATTAATAGATAAAATGAAATCAATGAAAATACTTGATGGTATGGATGAATCAAGTCAATTAAGCCTATTCTAATGAATGGGCTTTTTATATGTAAAATTATGTAAAAATGATGCTGTTTGATGCCATTAAGTCTTGGAAAAATACTAGGGGGGTGGGGTAACATTTGCTTTAGTTAAGACACTTAAACCAGTAGAAGAATCTGGAAAAAAAGCTGAAGCAAATAAATTCGCAGTAGTAAAAAATTCTAATACTTGTTATACAGTATATGCACCAACCAATGCCAAATATTTGGGAGTACATGTATATTATAAACAAGCAGGCTCAAGTTCTTTTGGAAACAGAAAAATTTAAAGCCTTAGTAAACATCATGACAATGACGGAGTAAAATCTCAAAAAATATGTTTCACAAAGCAAGCATATCAAAATGAAACCTTCAGAATTCTAGTAAGATGAAATCAAGGTTCAAATAATAGAGTATATAAAACAGCAAGTTCTTGGAAGCTAGTTGGATATTATTCAAACAATGCAATTGTACACAGACAACAGATGTGAGAAACAAGTAGATCTTAAAAGAACTAGCAATTATACTTACTGCAATCCTTCTGTGCGTCCAACCGTTAGAAAAGCATGTCAAAAAAATGGATATGTATATGTGAAAGGTTCTGATAATGGAAAAATAGAATCAGTTGATTGGACTATTTCTTATGGTGGATGTACTATAATTCAAAAACAATGAGCAATTTTATGATTAAAAGAAAATATACTAATAGCGGTAAAAAATATGTTTGTGTATGAGATGAGGATAATAATCTTACAATAAGAAATGTAGATGGCGGCTGTTAATGTAAAATTAGTAGTTAACATAAAACATGTTAACTGTTTTTTTTATTTTGCACTAAAAATGTAATTTTCTTGATTTAGTAATACAGTAATGCTAAAATTATAGTGGTGACGTAAATGAAAAAGATAATAACTGATTATTTAAATGAAACAGCAGTAAAATATCCTAATAAGGTAGCATTTGCTACTGATAAAGAGGAAATAAATTATGATGAATTTACTAATAAAAGTAAATCCATAGGTACTTATCTAGCAGGCTTAGCAACATTTAAACAACCAATTGCTATTTATATTGATAAAAGCATAAACCTTGCTTTGTCTATGATTGGTACAATATATAGTGGAGGTTTTTATACAGTACTAGATACAAAATCTCCAATGGATAGGATAAATCAAATAATTACTACTCTTGATTGTAAGTATATAATAACTGATGACAAAAATATGTCGAAAATTGTTGAAGAATTTCCGAATGTTACAATAATCAATATTAACGAAGCTAAAGCAACTAATGTTAACCAAGAATTACTTGATAATGTACATGAAAGAATTATTGATACAGATACAATGTATATTTTATTCACATCCGGTTCTACTGGAGTACCAAAAGGGACTGTATTATCTCATAAAGCAGTCATAAGTTACGTAAATTGGTTTATAAAAGCTTTTGATATTACAAGTGAAACCACTTTTGGAAGTCAAACTCCATTTTATTTCAGTATGTCAGTAAGTGATGTGTTTTCTACTATATTAACAGGAGCTACATTCTATATAATTCCAAAAATGTATTTTTCTTTTCCAGTTAAACTAATAGAGTTCCTTGAAGAGAAAAAAGTAAATACAATTTATTGGGTTCCATCAGCACTTTGTATACTAGCAAATCTAGGGGCGCTAACAACAGATAATCTAAAAAATTTAAAGAAAGTATTATTTGCAGGCGAAGTAATGCCTACTAAACAACTTAATATGTGGATGGATAAAGTTGATGCAATGTATGCTAATCTTTATGGGCCAACTGAAACAGTTGATATTTGTACCTATTATATTGTAAACAGAAGATTAAGTAATGACGAATCAGTACCAATAGGAAAGCCATGTGACAATTGTGATGTATTAATTGTAAAAGAAGATAACACATTAGCACAAGATGGTGAAGCAGGAGAACTACTAGTAAGAGGAAGCTTCCTTGCCAGTGGCTATTATAAAAATAAAGAAAAAACGAACCAAGTATTTGTTCAAAACCCAGTTAATCCAGATTATAATGAACTTGTATATAGAACAGGTGATATAGTAAAGAAAAATGAATTAGGCGAAATAATTTATTTATCTAGAAAAGATTATCAAATAAAACACATGGGATATAGAATAGAACTTGGAGAAATTGAGTCGAAAATTTCTGCAATTGATGGTATAATACTATGTTGTAGTATTTATGATGAAAAAGAGGATAAAATCATTTTATACTATCAAACAAATTCCTTAGAAGAAGATAACTTAATATCTTTAATAAGAGAAAAATTGCCAACATATATGGTTCCAAATGTTTATATTAAATTAGACAGAATGCCATATAATGCAAATGGTAAAATAGATAGAAAGGAACTTAAAAATAAGTATTTAAGTAAGTAAAGAGGTATGAAAGAATTATTGAGTATTTTAGAAGAAGTAAAACCAGGAATTGATTTTAATAGTGAAAAGGAATTAATAACAGATGGAATATTAGATTCATTTGATATAGTTACATTAGTATCAGAAATAAATGATGCTTTTGATATAGAATTCCCAGTAAGTGAAATTATTCCAGAAAATTTTGAAAATATTGATGCTTTATATAAAACAATTGAAAAAGTAAAAGAAAATAGTTAATATGTTAATTAATTCAATAAAGTTTGTGGTTTTTGCGGCACTAGTAGTATTTTTGTATTACATAGTGCCTTTAAAAAAAAGATGGATTGTTTTATTAGTATCAAGTTATATATTTTATTTTTTATCAAGTAAATATTTAATTGTATTTATATTATTAAGTACATTATCAATTTACTTATCTGGAATTTTAATAGGGAAACAAGATGACTTGTTAGCTTTATGTGAAGATAAAGAGAAGAAAAAAGAGTTAAAAATTAAAGTAAAAAAGAGAAAGAAACTTATTTTAACACTAGGAATACTATTTAATGTGGGTATATTACTAGTTCTTAAATATAGTAATTTCTTTATTACAACTGTAAATAGTATAGTAAAAAGCAATATTCCATTAGTTAAATTTTTATTACCTTTAGGAATATCATATTATACATTACAAGCAATTAGTTATATTGCAGATGTTTATCGTGGAAAATATAAACCAAGTAAAAATATATTTGAAGTTAGTTTATTCTTAATATATTTTCCTATTATTACAGAAGGGCCTATATCTAGGTTTGATGAATTAGCACCCCAATTATATAATGGAAATAAACTAAAGTATGAAAATCTAATAAATGGTGGAGGAAAAGTACTTTGGGGATTCTTTAAAAAAATGGTTATCGCAGATAGATGTGGTATATATGTTAGTAGCGTATTTAAACCAGGCATAACAGGACTACCAATATTAGTAGGTGTAGTATTATATACTATTCAATTATATGCAGAATTCTCCGGATGTATTGATATAGTAAGTGGATTATCAGAGACCATGGGTATTAAATTGCCAGTTAACTTTGAAAGGCCATTCTTTTCAAAGAGTATTCAAGAATTTTGGAGAAGATGGCATAAAACACTTGGTGCTTGGTTAAAAGATTATGTATTCTACCCAGTATCATTATCAAAAGCATCAATGAATGTTACTAAATTTGCTAGAAAAAATTTAAGTAAGAATTTAGCTAAATTTGTGCCAATAGCATTTTCACTATTCTTTGTTTGGTTTTTAAATGGATTTTGGCATGGAGCAAGTCTTAAATATATATTCTATGGATTATATTATTACATAATAATGATGCTCGGAATGTACGCGGAGCCGCTTATAGCGAAATTCTTTTCCGCGCTTAAAATAAAGCGTGAGTCGGCACCTTTAAATATATTCAGAATATTCAGGACTTTAATTTTGGTAATAGGCGGAATGATGCTTTTCCGTGCAGACACCGTGTGCGACTGGCTCTTTATGATAAAGCGCATAGTTACCGATTTCGGCGGCGGCACATTTTTAAAGGACGCGCTGCTGTGCGGTATGGATAAGGCGGATTTCCTTATAACCGCCATAGGCGCGGCGGTAATTTTCACCGTCAGTCTTTTGCAGGAAAAGGGCATTGAAATAAGGGAAAGCATAGCGCAGTGGGCATTACCCGCGCGCTGGGCGGTATATTTGGCGCTCGTGCTTTCGGTTATAATCTTCGGCGCTTACGGCATAGGCTATGAGGCTGTGGACTTTATTTACGGACAGTTTTAAGAGGTGATTTTTATGAAAAAGGGTGCTAAAAACCTTATACGCGCGGTAAGCTTTTTTGCCGTGCTTGTGCTTTCTGTGGTGTCGTTTTCATATATGCTCGCCCCGAAGGATAACACAAAGGAGGCAGGCATAGTAAACCCCAGCGCACACGGCTTTTACTCCGAACCGAAAAATACAATTGACGTTGCCGTTATAGGCAATTCCGATGCATACAGCGGCTTTTCGCCTATGGAGCTTTGGAAAAATTACGGCTACACATCATATGTAAGCGGCGAGGGGCGACAGACCGTGGCGCAGGCGTATGTAATGCTGAACGATATTTTAAAATACCACAAGCCTAAGGTGGTGATTTTAGAGACCGACGGTTTTTTTACAAAATCAAAGGTGGTGGAAAGCGCTGCGAAAATTATAAACACCTCGCTCGGCTCCTGCTTTTCGGTTTTTCAGTATCACGATCGTTGGAAAAGAGTAAAACCCGATGAGCTTTTGAAAAAGCCGCGCTTTACCGCGCACTGTGCACCCAAGGGTCAGTGGCTCAGCAACGATGTAAAGGGCTATATGGGCGGGGAGTATATGGTTAAAAGCGAAGAAAAAGCGGAAATACCGCTTGCCGCAAAAACTGCAGCTAACGCCTTTATTAAAGCCTGCCGCGCAAACGGCATTAAGGTAATACTGTTAGAGCTGCCTTCGCAAAGCTCATGGAGCTACCGAAAGCACAACGCGGTAAAGGAATTTGCCGAGAAAAACGACGTTCCGTTTATTGATATGAACATAGACCGCGCGCGGTTTGATTTTAACTGGAAAACCGACACGCGCGACGGCGGCAACCACCTTAACAACCGCGGCGCGAGAAAATGCACACTGTTTTTAGGAGATTATTTGAGTCGCAATTACGAGCTCACCGACCGTCGCACCGACAAGAGCTTTTCTCTTTGGAACAGGGATTATGATGAATACCGTAAAAAGGTTAAAATATGATTTGAAATAAGCAACCGCGCCGCATCCGATCAAACGGGTGCGGCGTGATGTTTTGCGGCTTAAAATTATTCCTTTGTTAAAAGCTCTATTATTTTGGAATATATACTGCTGTCGTTTAAAAAACGGTTTTTAATAAACAGCGCTTGCTCCTCGTCTCCAACAAGCAGCTTTACCGTCATAAACGGTTGACCGTTATCGATTGCCGAGCAGGTTATAAATGTTCTGCCGTCTTCCTTTGAAATTTTAATGTCGTTTTCCTTTGCATTCTTAAAGCGCGCGACCATTTTGAGCGCGGCGGTATACGCCCTGTCCCTTACACTTATTGCAAGTGAGGTTTTGAGTGTTTCGGCGATGCTTTTACCGCTTTCGGTGGCAATGTAGGTATCGTCGCACTCGTCGACAAGCGAAAGCTGGCCGTTTTTCAAAAGCGCGGCTATGGAATCGTTAACCTCAAAACAGTTGGCAATACCTTCATAATGCAAAATATCGGCTAACAGTCTGCCGGGAACAGGCTCGCCTATGGATGAAATTATATAGCAGATAAGTATTCGTATATCCGCCGTGCCGAAAAGACCGCCTATGCGGGAAACTCCGGCGGCAAGTGCATCGTTTTCCATATTCGCGCCTCCTTATTT
>ERZ1034980.1850-NODE-1850-length-12114-cov-11.273655_pt1 | contig 12114 bp, 12 predicted proteins | sample MGYA00520622_ERZ1034980 | MGnify/ENA primary metagenome ERZ1034980 (study PRJEB33766, sample SAMN09781791) | gut metagenome | biome: gut microbiome | host: Homo sapiens | place: Madagascar | study: EMG produced TPA metagenomics assembly of the PRJNA485056 data... | reverse complement strand
ATTAAAATTTGCCTGTGATTTTATTTCATATTTTTGAGATTTGTAAATAAATTTTAGTTCATTTGCATGGAGCATTAGTCGCGTTGCGCCGGTTAAATTTATGCGCTCTTGTAGGCTTAGTTTGTTATCGATTAAATCGCCGGCTTGTTCTTTGCTAAGCCCATAAAGCGGCTCGCCTAAAATGCAATGTTTTATGTGAAACAAATGCAATCTAATTTGGTGCTGCCTGCCAGTAAGTGGCAAACATTCAAGCAAGCTGGCATTACAATTAAGCTCTTTGGCGGATTTAAGCACGCGAATTAGCGTAAGCGCGCGCTTGCCATCATCTGCTATAACCATCTTTTGCTTTAAAGCAGTAGCATACCCGCCTAATTTCATGGCTTTATCGATAAAATAACCCTTAAAATCTTTAATAAATTCAAACTTTTGCTTAAACTCACGAAAAATTTCGCTATCAAGACTACTTTTAGCAAATTTGCGTAAATCTCCGCGCTCTACTAAAATATCTGCGCAAAAATCGCCCTTTACATAGGCTAAATAGCTTTTAAAAACCGCGCGATTTTCAAAAAGTTCTTTTAGTTTTGTTGTAGCTTGGGGTGATTTTGCTACTAGTAAAAGTCCGCTAGTTTGGGCATCTAAGCGGTGCGCCACGCATGCTTGTTTGCCGTATAAATGCCAAATTTCATCATACATATTATAAGGACTTTTTCGCCCGCTAGGATGACTTAAAAGCCCACTAGGCTTATCAAATACAGCAAAATCATCGCATTCAAAAATCGGTTTTAATCCGCGTGGCTCACACACATAATCAATCATAAAAAGCTCGCCATCTATGATATCATTTTTGGCTAGTAACGCACCAGAACTATTTTGCAATCTGCCTTTATCGCATAATCTTTGGGCTTGCTTTATGTTATATCCTAGGCTTTTTAATGCGACAAAGACCTTTTTTTGTGAAAATTCACCGATTTTTACTAATTCATATGGCATATTTTTGCCTTTTGAGTTTAAAATTTTATTTTAGGTAATGATTTTGGGAGCAGGGGATTAAAATTTATAAACATTTTACAGCTTTATTTGCTAATTATCATCGCGCCTATTTCGCGCGAATGCGTGAGTTTTACCATTTTGTTAGTATCTGCGTATTTGCTTATGATTTTAGCGCATAGCTTTTCATCTACGCTAGCTAAACTCATTTTGCATTGTATTTTTGTGCGGTTTATGGCATCATCTAGGCTTAGCATTTTTGTAAAATTTCGTTTGAAATATTTGTAGGTTATAGGTGATTTACCGGCGTTTTCTAGCCATTTTAGCGCATCTGGCAAGCCTTTTGGTAAAATCAGATTTGCGCCGTGAGCTTCTAAAACCTCTTGGGTTAGCCCGTCTTGTCTATATCTGCCCCAGCCCACATAGCAAAAATACTCTTTTGTAAGATTTAGAGCATTTAAAAAGCTTTTTTCGTTATTAAGTGCTGGTGTCATAGCGCCAAAAACTATATCAAAAGCACCTAAATCTTTATAGCTTTCATCAAAATCAGCGCATTTTATGCTAATATTTTTTAGCCCTAGACTAAGGCAGTCGCTATGTAAATCATCAAGCATATTTTTAGAAATATCCAAGCAAAGCACGCTACTTGCGCTGTTTGCAAGTTCAAGGGCAAAACGCCCATTACCACAACCTATATCAATTATGCTTTTATTATTAAAATTTACGCCAAATTCTTTAAAAAAATTTAAAATTTCCAAGGTGTCACTATTATTTTGCTTGAAGCGTTCAAAAGTTTTTGCCTTTTCGTCCCAAATTTCTCTTTGCTTGTTATTCATCTACGCCCTTAAATACACGCTCAAATATAGCATCTACATTTTTGGTGTAATAGCTATAATCAAAACAAGCCTTAATCTCATCATCGCTTAATTTTGCGCGCAAATCGCTATCGTTTAAGAGATATTGTAAAAATAACGAATTGCCATTTTCATCAAGCGCACTTTTACCCTCGCTTAAATCAGCCCAAACTTTCATAGCATTTGTTTGAACGATTTTATAGGCATCTTCGCGGCTAATCCCTCGCTTAGGTAGCTCTAAAAGCACGCGCCCAGAAAATACCAAGCCACCTGTTAAGTTTAGGTTTTTCATCATATTTTGTGGGTAGATTACTAAATTTTTAATTAAACTTGTAAGGCGAGCTAGCATAAAATCAGCCGTAATAAATGCATCTGGCAAAATAAATCTCTCCACTGAACTATGACTAATATCGCGCTCGTGCCAAAGTGCTACATTCTCCATAACCGGCGTTACATAGCTTCTTAAAACCCGACAAAGCCCGGTGATATTTTCGCTTAGCACGGGATTTCTTTTGTGTGGCATAGCACTTGATCCTTTTTGTCCTGGGCTAAAATATTCTTCGGTTTCATAAACTTCTGTGCGTTGATAATGTCGCAGGGCTATGGCGATTTTTTCACAGCTACTAGCTAGCATGGCAATAGCGGTTATTACTTGTGCGTAACGATCGCGCTGAATAATTTGGTTGCTAGCTGGGGCAGGATTTAGTCCTAAATATTCGCATACTAAATTTTCAAGCTCTAATGGAGCGTGCGCAAAATTTCCCATTGCTCCACTAATTTTGCCAGTTGAAATAGTGGATTTTGCGTGCTTTAAAAGCTCTAAGGCGCGGTTTATTTCATCATACCATATCGCAAGCACCAAGCCAAAGGTTATTGGCTCGCCGTGAATGCCGTGGCTTCTGCCGACCATAAGTGTGGATTTATGCTCAAATGCGCGCGTTTTTATGGCTTTTTTTAGATCTTTTACATCGCTTAAAATTAAATCCATTGAATCTATGATTTGGAGGGCGTTTGCTGTATCTATACAATCGCTACTTGTCATACCATAATGGACAAATCGGCTTTCATCGCCCAAGCTTTTGCTTAGGCTAGTTAAAAACGCTATCACATCGTGCTTTGTTGTTTTTTCTATTTCATCGATTTGTGCTACATCAAATTTTGCGTTTTTTTGTATTTTTTCGCAATCATCATCTGGGATTAAACCTAATTTATTCCAGGCTTTGACAGCAGCTAGTTCGACTTTTAACCAAGCATCGTATTTGGCTTGTTGCGTCCATTTGCTTTTCATTTCATCTCGTGCGTATCGTTCTACCATATTTACTCCTTGTTGTGTTTCGTGTGAAACAAAACTTCATTGCTTGTTTTATAAGACATTAAAATTTTAATGCTTCAAAAGCCTTAAACGCTTGTTATAAGCCACATAAACTTAAATTTTAATTACAGCCTTATTTAAACGGCATAAAATTTATTAACATTATTTTAATTGTTCTAAGCGTTCTTTTTTGCTACCAATTTCTGTGATTTGTACGCCAAAATTACCATCTATTATCACCACTTCGCCAAGAGCCACTGGTTTATCGCCTATTAGCACTTCAAGCGGATCATTTGCTAGCTGATTTAGCTCGATTACTGAGCCTATATCCATAGACAGCACATCTTTTAAAAGCATTTTTTTAGAACCAATTCTCACACGAATAGGTAAGCGAACATCCATTATAAGCCCGATATTTCGTATTTCATCGCCTAATTCTGCTTTATTTTGACTTTGGGCTTGATTTTGGCTTGGATCAATGGCCCTTAAAAATGCCCTATCTACCGCAAAAGCCAAATGACCCATTATGCCATCAAGGCTTACGCTATACACAAAAATTTTATCAAATTCACTTAAATTTAATGGCTCATTTTGTCCTATAAATGCGATATTTTCAATTTCAAAATTTAATTTTGGTAAATCATTTTGGGCATTAAGAGCGGTGCTAATAGCAGCTAAAATATTAGAAAAAATCTCTTTACACGCGTCTATTTCATCGTTTGTGATTTCTTCATTCATTGTAGGTTTTTCTTCACCTAGCATTAAATCATTTATCGCTGTTACTAATAAAGGCGTTGCACAAATCCTTATTTTGCCCTCACCAGCATTTACTAACGCACTTATTACAGGCGGATTTATGCCAGTTTGAACCCTGGCTTCAAACTCGTTTGCTTCGCCTATTACAGGCGCTTTACCAGTTAGCCCTTCGATAGTAGAACTACTCTCAGAGCTAAAAATTTCTAAAAATTTATTCATCTTCATATTCTTCGCTTTCTTGCCCTTGCTCTTCATCATAGGCTTGGATTTTGGCTATTCTGTCTTCTTCATAGCTTTCTAAAATCGCCTTTATTTCATCTTTATCGGTTTTTATTAATTCTTCGATTTGTATGCTTTTATGATAGCGGTATAAGCCAACTTGTGCTAAAAAAACATCTTTTTTGTCTATGCTTACTATGGCTTTATCATCAGCGCTTCTATTTAGTTTTAAAATATCGCCTGGTTTAAGCTCTAAGAATTCATGCACGCTAATATTTGTGCGTCCCAAAATAGCCTCATAAAGCACCTCAGCACGACCTACTAGTGTTTTTAGCTCTTTATTGCGTGATTTTTTAGCACTTGTTTCGCCTAGCATTACATCGCGGTTAGCAAGCCTTGAAAGTATAGGTTCAAGGTATATCACAGGATAGCAAAAGTTTATCATACCGCTACTTGCGCCTATGATTATCTCCATTACAGCCATAATTATAATTTCATTTTGGCTTACTACTTGAACGACATTTGGGCTTGATTCTTTGGCTTCTACATTTGGATACATATCAGTTACCATGCTCCAGCTCTCGCGCAAGCGTTGCATCATAATGCGCAAAATCGCATCTAATAAATTTATTTCTATTTCGGTTAATTCACGATTACTATCAAAACCATCGCCATTGCCACCTAGCAAGCGATCTATCATAGGAAAGGCTATGCTTGGGTTGATTTCTAGCACGCAATTGCCATCAAGCGGTTTAATGCTAAATACATTAAAGCTAGTAGGGCTTGGCAAGCTCATTAAAAACTCGCCATAAGTCATTTGATCTACGCTATGGAGCTTGATTTCTACGATAGAGCGCATAATTGATGAAATTTGGCTTGCTAGATTACGCGCTAGTTTATCGTGTATGCCTTTGATGGCGCGAAGTTGCTCTTTGCTTACGCGATTTGGGCGTTTAAAATCATAGATGATGATTTGTTTATCATCGGGCAATTTAGATGATTTTTTTGATGCTATCGTATCGCTATTTTGAGCCTCGTCATCATCTACAGCTTGTAAAAGAGCGTCTATTTCTTCTTGACTTAAAATATCTGCCATTAAAAGCCTAACCTTTCTCTAATTTTTAAAATAAGTTGTTTGTTTATTTGTGAAATGCGCGATTGTGTGATGTTTAAAATTTCGCTAATTTCACGCAAATTTAATTCTTCAAAATAATAAAGCTGTAAAATTTGCTGTTCTTTTGGTTTAAATTCTTTTAAAATTTCTTTAATTTTTTCAATCAATTCATCTTTTTCTATGCTTTCAAGCACGCTGTTTTTATTTGATGCGCCTAAATAACTATATTGCTCATCAAGCGGTAAAAGCATTGTTATTTCATTCATAGCGCGCGCATCGCGTATTTGTTTTATGTCTAGGTTTAGCTTTTTGGCTAACCATTCATCGCTTGGTTCTTCTTCGTGTTCGTTAAAATAGCTATTTATGGCTTCGTTTATTTGCTTTATTAGTTTTCTATCGCCCCTGCTTAGCACATCAAGCCCGCGCAAAAAATCTAGCATCGCGCCATGCACGCGCGTTCTAGCATAGCCCCAAAAATTATCATTTATTTCTTTATCATATGAGCGCGAGAGCTTTACCATAGCCGTTACACCAGCGCCTATTAAATCATTTAGCTCCACGCAAGCTGGCAGGCGAGATTTTAACCGCAAAGCAAGTCCGCGTAAGGCCGGCATATAATTTAACACCAAATCATCTTGGCTTTTTTTAATTTCGCTTTTGTAAATATCAAGCTGCTTGCGCTTTTGTTCGTTCATTATTTTTAACGCCCTTTTTGCGTTTTAAAGTGCTTTTAGGCACTAATTTTTCGCGTTTAATTTCTATTATTGCATCCATTCTTCTTTCTCTATCGTTTAGTTCATCGATTAAATAATCGTTTATTTCTTCATATCGTTCTTTATCAAAGCACCACATAGCCTTTTTGCCAGTTTCTATGTAATTCATAATTATAATATGTATAATTAAGTAAAAAATAAAAGTAATTAAAAACGCATATATTAGCATTTGCGAAGCAGATAAATCAGCTATAACGATAAAAGCAAGACTTACAAAAAAACCGCAAGCTGTAAAAAAACCTACGAAATTATCAGTGTTCATTCTTTACCTTTATTAAATTTTAATTGTATTTTACAGGCAAATTAGCTAGAAAACATTAAAATTTTAATCTAAGATCCATTGGCTAATTGCTTAAAAAATCCTGTAAAACTTTTGCCATTTATCCCTTTAAGCACTTTTTGTTCCATAGCAGCTAAAAGACCATCTGCAATGCTCTTTAAGCCTATACAAGGCTGCGCATCTGGTGCTTCATCGCTAAAAAGAGCACGGTTTTTAATGCTTTTAGTTATTGTATTATCGCGCAGTATATAGCCTAAAAATTCTAACTCTAAACTTTGTATATTGCGCTTTGCTACATTTTGGATTGTGTTAAAAATTTTAAGTGCCTCATCTTCGTTTTTAGCAAAATTTACTATCATAAAAACACGCTTTTTATCCGCACAACTTGTTTTAAGCACAGCATAAGCATCAGTAATTGCAGCAGGATCTGGCGTGGTAACTACGATTATTTCATCGCTTGCGCCTAAAAATGTTTGCGTGCTAGGTCCTATGCCAGCGCCTGTGTCTATTACCAAAAAATCAGCCTCATTTAAAATTTGCGCATCATTTATAAACTTATTAAATAAATAATTGTCATTAAACTTAAAAATATCTGCGCCACTTTCGCCAGGCACTAAGTATAAATTTTGTTTTACTTCAATGATAATATCGCTAAACTCGCATTCTCCGCGCATAACATTTAATAAATTTTTATTAGCTCGCACATTTAAAAGCACATCAAGATTTGCTAAACCTATATCAGCATCAAAAAGCACTATTTTATAGCCATTTTTTGCTAAGATATTTGCTAGATTTGCGCTTATTGCGCTTTTGCCAACGCCACCTTTGCCGCTAGTTATTGCGATGGCGTGAGTGTTTGGCTTTTGCGCGCTATTTGCTAGTAAAGAGCGTAATTTACTTGCTTGATCCATTGCCAAGTCCTTCTAATACGCATTTAACCAAGCGTGTATTTTCGGCTATTTCAATATCATCTGGGACATTTTGTCCTATTGAAAAAAAGTTTATGGGCGTGTTTGTTTCATAAACCAAAGAAAAAATATTACCAAGAATTTTAGTTTCATCTAGCTTTGTGATAATCAAAGAATCAATATTCATAATAGAAAAACTTTCGTAAATTTCAAGTAAATCTTCTGTTTTGGTGCTAGCACTTAGCACTAATTGCACATCAATATCGGCACCACTACCAATTAAAATTTCTTTTAAATTCGCTAGTTTTTGCGTATCATACTGGCTTGAGCCGACAGTATCTACTAAAATCAAATCACAATCACTAAGCAAAGAAAGCGCTGATTTAAACTCGTCTATATTTATGGCTTCAATCATTCGCATTCTCATAACTTGTGCGTATTGTGCTAGCTGCTCTACTGCGCCTATGCGGTAATTATCTAGCGTGATAATGCCAGTTTTTAGCCTTTTTTGTCCGCCATAAGCGTATTTGTAAGCTAGTTTGCTTAAAGTGGTGGTTTTGCCCACGCCAGTTGGGCCAACTAGCATCATAATGCGTTGTTTATTTGCTATATCGTGTGTTTTTTTGCGCGGTAGCATTTTTTCAAGCAAAAAATAAAAATACCTCTCTACTGCTGCTGGGTTGCTAATCATTTTGCTTGGCATATTGGCGATTGTAACCTCCATTATTTGTTTTAAATGCTCGCTTTTCATACCACTGCTTGCGGCTTTTTTATAAATGGTAGCAAACTCTCGTGGTATATTTATATCGCCTCTATTTGTAGCGCCATCTTTCCACATCGCATCAGCTATCAATAAGAGCTGATCGCCTAATTTATCAACCTTCTTTTCTAAATCTTTTTGCATATTTTTCATTTTTTCATCGTAATCATTTGTGCTTGCTGGCGTGATATTTGCTAATTGTGCTATTTGCTCTGCTGTTTTAGAAAAGCTAAGCGCGATGTCTTCATCGTCTTTGGCTTTTTTTGTGTCGCTAGGACTAGCGTTTAAGTTTGCGCCAGAAAAATTATTTTGCTTTTTGCCTAGATTTGTGTAGGCTTGGATTTGGCGTTTGATGGCGTTTTTGCGCTCTTGCTCATCTAGCGGGTCTGTGAAATTTTGATTATTAAAATTTTGAATAACATTTGAAAAATTCGTATTTTTGGTATCTTTTGTTTTGACATTTGAAATTTCATTTTCGATGGTGAAATTTTGCTCATTTAGCACGCTTTTTAAGGGTTCATCGTTTTTTTCTTCTCGCCCGACTATTATTTCATAAATCGCTTTTTGATTTAGCGTTTTAGGGCGGATTTGTTTGGTGGCTTCTAGCGTTAGATCCTCGCCTAGCTCGTCTTTTGCTTTTTGTAAGGCAAGCGCAGGCGATTCACCAGTAAAAGAATAATGCTTAATCATAAAATTTCTCCTATCAATGCCAAAGGTAAAATCACGCTAAGGCGCGCGTGTGCTTGCGGGTGAGGCAAGCGCAGGCGTTGGCTTTGTTTAGTTTTTGCGCTAAAATTTACCAAATCAATATCTAGCGTGCGCGGAGCATTTTTAAAGCTTCGTTTTCTACCAAATTTTTTTTCATAATTTTGCATAATTTTTAAAATCTCCCCAGCATAAAGCGAAGTTTTTAGCTTTAAAATGGCATTTAAAAAATCAGCCTGCTCTGTGTAGCCAAATGCCGCATTTTTGATAATTGGCGAGCTTTTAAGCACAAAGAAGCGTTTATCTTTCATTAAGGCAAAATATAAATTATTAAAACGCTTGATTATTTGCGCTTTTGAGCCGATGTTGCCACCTATGCTAAGCGTTATTTCATATTTATAATTTTTATTAAGCATCGCACACCTTTACAATACATATTCATTTGCTTGCCATTTTAGCCATAAATTTTGTCATTTTAGCATATAAAGCAGTGATTTTAAAATTTATCTTTTTGCCAAAGCTACTATTACAAAACGCAAATTTTAATCAAAATATCTCACAGCCGTTTTTTGTAACCACTACGACATCCTCGATTCTTACTCCAAATTCCCCCTCAAAATAAATCCCAGGCTCAATGCTAAAAACCATACCCTCTTTTAATATTTCAGTGCTTGATTGATTAATGCGCGGTAATTCGTGTATATCAAGCCCTACGCCATGCCCTGTGCTATGAAAAAAATTTTTGCCATATCCTGCTTTTTGTATCACAGCCCTAGCCTTAGCATCAACATCACAAGCCAAAACGCCAGGTTTGACCGCATTTATCGCGGCTTGCTGGGCTTGTAGAACTATTTGATAAATTTCATTTTTTTTGCTGTCTTTGAACTTTTGGGTTTTGCTCATTTGCATTTTTTGGCTTAATTCAAGGGTTCTGGTGCGATCGCTACAATATCTTTGATAGCGTATGCCAGCATCTAGCAAAAATAAATCTCCCTTTTTGGCAATAATACCCTCAGGCAAAGCGTGCGCTTTGGCAGCGTTTGCGTTAAAAGCCGTAATAGGCGCAAAACTAAGCCCTAATTCGCCATGTTTTTGTAAAATTTGCGCGCTTAAAAAATTTAATCTTTGCTCGCTAATTTTTTCTTTATTTGCGATTATTTTGGATAGTTTTTTTGCTATTTTATTAAAGCCTTTTGCGCCCAATTTTGCCGCTTTTTTTAAAATTTCAATTTCATCGGCATTTTTGATTATGCGTTTTTTTTGAGAAAAATTATGCGCAAAATCTAGGCTAAAATACATATCGCGTGTTAAATCTTTTAGGCTTTGATAGCTAAAATCAGCCGGATCTAGGCTGAGTTTTTTAGGGGCTAATTTGCGCAATAATAATCTTGCTTCTTTGATTAAAGAAGTTTGTGCCACGATTAAATGCGTATTTTTTAAGCGACTTTTTGCTTCGATGCCATATCTTGCATCTGTTATAAAAAATTGTTCATCGCCAGCTTTAATGAATATTTCATTATCACAGCTATAACCGCATTCATAATAAACGGCATTTTCATTTTGGAGTATGAAATTTTGCATTTAGGCTTGTTGTGTCTTTCTTGCGGCTTTTGCGGCTTTTATTTGGTTGAAAATTTCTATCATAGAAATAATTGCTATATGATAGCCTAATGGGCCAAAACCTGCTATTACGCCAGTAGCTGCTGGTGCGGTCATGCTTTTAGAGCGAAATTCCTCTCTTGCGTGGATATTTGATATATGCACCTCAATAGTAGGTAGCCTTACGGCACTAAGTGCGTCTAAAATAGCAATAGAAGTATGCGTAAATGCGGCAGGATTTATAATAATACCATCTACCTTGCCTAAGCATTCTTGGATTTTATCGACAATCTCGCCTTCGTAATTGCTTTGAAAAAATTCTATTTCATGGCCTGCGGCATCGGCTACTTTTTTCATATTATCGTGGATATCATCCATACTCATAACGCCATATATCGATGGATCGCGCTTTCCTAGCATATTGATATTTGGACCTTGAATTACTCTAATTTTCATTTTTTTTAGCTCCTAATCTAAAATAAATCGCATATTTTACAAAAAAATTTCTAAATTTTTGCTACAATTTTGTTATTTTTAATTTTAAAGGGTTTGTTTATGAAAGTATTGGTGCCAAAGTATATTATAACTTGTGATGATGATTTTAGGATTTTGCAAGACCACGCGATTTTGTTTGACACTCACATTGAAAAATTAATCCCGCTTAAAGAATTGTCAATTAGCCCAAATGATGAAATAATCTCAGTGCCAAATTATGTAGCATTGCCAGCATTTATCAATACACACACGCATTTAGAATTTAGCATAAATAAAGCTAGATTAAAATACGGCGATTTTATTTCTTGGCTTGGTAGCGTTTTAGCCCAAAGAGAAGCCTTGCTAAAAAAGCTAAATAAAGGCGTGATAAGACGGGCTTTAAAAAGTATGCTAGAAAGTGGAGTTGGCACGGTTGGTGAAATTTCAAGTTTTGGCGAGGATTTAAGCGTGCTGGCTAAAAGCGAAGCTAGAACTGTGTTTTTTACTGAAATTTTAGGTGCGAAAGAAAACGAAATAGAAAAAAATTGGGCTGAGTTTTTAACGCGTTTTAAAGAAGCAAAAATTCATAAAAGCGAACTTTTTACCCCAGCAATTAGCGTGCATTCGCCGTATTCTACGCATCCTGAACTTTTAGGGCGCGCCGTAAAATTGGCAAAAAGCGAAAACACGCTAGTTAGCACGCATTTTTTAGAAAGCAAGGCTGAAAAAATCTGGCTCGAAGATGAAAGCGGAGATTTTAAAAAATGGCTTTCTAGTTTTAGCCATGAATCTAAGCCATTTTACACAGCAAAATCATTTTTATCAGCTTTTGATAAAGAAACTACGATTTTTGCGCATTGTTTGTATGCTAGGGATTATTTTGAGGATATTTTGCACATTGCGCATTGTCCGCGTTCAAATCGCTTGCTCGATGGCTTCACGCTTGATATTAAAAACGCCTCCAAGCATGCAAATATAACGCTTGGCACCGATGGTATGAGTTCAAATTTTAGTTTAAATATTTGGGACGAGATGCGGGCTGCGCTATTTACACATAGAAGTTCTATAAATACTCTTTCAAAAGACTTGTTAATGATGGCTACAAGAAACGGAGCAAAGGCTCTGCGCCTTGATAACGGCATAATCACAAAAGGCGCGCCAGCTGATATAGCTGTGGCGATTTTGCCAAAAGGTAGCGATATCAAACAGCTCCCGCTTGATATGATTTTGCATTCATCGTTAGTTTCGCATTTATTTGTAAATGGAAAAAATGTCAATTTACACAAAGAAAAGAAAGAATAAACTTAATTTCGGTATTAATTTTTTTTGTATCAAGCAACGCCTGTTTTAACGGGCGTCTAGCTATTTATAAC
>ERZ1034980.1849-NODE-1849-length-12134-cov-239.997351_pt1 | contig 12134 bp, 6 predicted proteins | sample MGYA00520622_ERZ1034980 | MGnify/ENA primary metagenome ERZ1034980 (study PRJEB33766, sample SAMN09781791) | gut metagenome | biome: gut microbiome | host: Homo sapiens | place: Madagascar | study: EMG produced TPA metagenomics assembly of the PRJNA485056 data... | reverse complement strand
TTTGAACTCATAATCGTTGTTTTTTGTATTATTTTTTATCATATAAACTAAAATATTTGATTAAATATCAGTTGTTTTGATTCTATATTAGATCATTTTTATCTTTCAATAACAAAAGACAGCTAAATTATTTTTATTATGATTTTAAACAAATTCCTCTTTTCACCTATCGCTATTTTGCTCGTTTTACAAAAAAAGATCAATCTCCTCAATGAATCGACTGACCTTAAAAATTATAGACATAGCTTTAACTCAAAAAAGTTAATTGTTTACTTGATTAAAATCTGAAATAATTTCTTTTAACTCGTTTTGTAAATTTAATACAAGTAAATGAAAATTTTCTTCTTCCGTTTGTTGATAGGGCATCGTTTTTGTCGTAAAAAGCAATTTCTCATTTTCAATTTTCATTAAAATTTGTGTAGCTGCCTGTACTTTATTTTCATAATTAAACGAAGAAATTCCACTTTGAATAATGGTAATAATAGCTGAAGCAATCGAAACGACTAAAAGTAACGAACGGTGTTCAGAAGCTTGATGGATTAAGATAGGGATGCTTGCAGACAGTATAATTTTTATAATATTTCCTACACTAATTATTCGATTATAGTGACGAATATCTTTTTTTAATTTTTCAATTGTAGAATCAAGAGCCTCCATAAACAGATTTTGATTCATTGTTTTCCCCCATATTAGAATTTAGATAAATTTTTCTGGTCAAAAAAATTAATACTTTGTTAGTATGTTTAACCCAGTGTTATGAATAAAAAGATAAAATATAAAACTGGAAAAGCGTTAATGACACCGCTGATTAACATACATATCTTATTAATCTGCGTATCCATCTTTTTAAAATTAATTATTGAGAAAATAGCTCCCAAACTTCCAAGTAATAAACCTAATATTGTTTGTGATTCAAATAAATATAGCCCAGAAAGCAAAAGAATATTAGTAATAATTCCCATAGCTAGAACTATAAATGCTAAATATTTTTTCATAATGATTCGCTCCTACACTGATTTATTTCTCTTAACGATTTTAAAATAATTTAGCAATATATTATTTGTCAATACAAAAAATTCTTAGCTTTCTTAGCTATTTTGATAAAACAAAAATATCATTATTTGTGGTATGGAGCTGGGTATCATGAGTGAATGATATTCGGAGAGTCCTATTATACTAAACTTCTAACTAACTCTTATGCCGGTTTCTATTATTCATTTACAAACCTTTATTATAAGAAAAAGAGATTCATTAATTTTGACCATTTTTTTCACAAGATTATAATTTTTCATAATATTCTTTTATTTTCAATGACATCATCACAGCACGTTCTTTTAAAAATAATAAATAATTACTGCTATTTCCACTTTTAACTAATTTTGGTATAGCATTTTCTTCGAGATTTCTCTTCAGTTCCTCCAGTCCTTTCATTTCATTCCCATAGGCTCCAGTATATTTCATCACTTCATTCATATAAACTTCTGGGGCATAGTCATTCACTTTATTATTCACTTGGTCATGAAGGTATACATAATTGGCTAACTTATTGTACATGTTTTTACTTGAAAAACCATTCTTTCGTAAATAAGATTTCGGATAAATATGGTGAACTTGAGCAGTTTTCATGTCTCGAACTAAAGTGGACGTTAGAAAACTTTGATTTCCTAAATACTTTTGTGCCAATGTATATAGAGTCCAAAACGAACTATTGACATTAGCATTATCAAATCTGCTTGGTGCTGTATCATTCCAAAATACATCCGTGAGATTTTGTCTTTCTAATGTTGTGACAAATTCTTCCAAAGAATTGGCAGATTCCATTCTTTGAAAATCTGCTGTCCATTGACTTTCAAAACTGCCGCTATGTCTTGAAGTTAAGAGACTAATAATTAATAAACGTCTGATCAAACTCTTTAATTTTGAATCCTCGACTCCCAGATCTTTGTTACGCAAATACATAGCATATGCATAATTTATTGCATTTTGAGCAATAGCAAGCCCTGGTTCTTTATATCCAAGGTTCCATAAAATATCTTGCACAAAGTGTTCAAAGTTTGCTTTTTTAGTATACTTTTCAATACCTTTTTCCAACTTATCAAATGAATCATCAGCAATTTTCTGCTTATAATCTTTCTCTTTAAAATCACGTCCGGAAAGTAATGAAACTAACTCTCCTAGCTTTCCTCGATTAAATTCAACAAGTGAAATGACACGTAATATATCATTATATGTGGGAATATACACTTCATTTTCGTCGTTAACTACCCATTTGATTTTGTCCCAGTATCTGGATTCTACAAAATTTGAATCATTAGTTTCAATCTGAGAAGAATTTTCTGGAGAAGCTGCTAATTCACAAAAATAATCAATATATTTACGTAAATACATTCCGTATTCATCACCACTATTTTTTTCATAAATAGCAATTTTACTCATAGTAAAGTCTGCCTGAGAAAGCTTTACTCCTGCATCGTTAATACGTATAAATATCTCTGTTACAATATCAATTGGAAGGTTGGCATCCAAAGTAATATTGCCAACGTCAGAATTTTTTATCTGTTTTAGCTTTTCAATCCTATCACTAATTTGATCACATTCTTCATCGTCAATGATTTCATTTAATTCTAAATAATTATTTATATATTTTCTACCTGCATCCATTGCATCCGCAATATCAGTTATCCATTCTTTTCCTTTTTCTGTTCCTCTATCTCGAACTTTGAACTCTTCAGTCAACGGATTAAACGAAATGATAATTCTTTCTTTTTTATATTTATCATTAACTACTTCAATTTTATTCAAGGCAGTAGACAGCGCAGTAATTCTTTGCTGTCCATCAATCAAAATTAAACGTCCATTGGATGTCTGTCCATCTTTTATTTTAATATCTGGAGATTTCCAAGTAATAATATAACCAACCGGGTAGTTTTTATATAATGAATCAATTAAATCCCTTACTTTAGCTCTTTTCCAAACAAAAGGTCTTTGAATTTCAGGGATGGCAATATTTCCCACTTGAGCATCACTGAGTAAATTCCCTACTTTTATATTGGTTACAGTATATTTGTCCAACATTAGCAACTCACTTTCTAAAATGTTTTTCACTTTCCTTATAGCCTCATTCCCCATTATATCAGAACAGCTAAAAAAGTGATTTGCGTATTTTACAGGAAAAATTTTTCATTTTTTACCTAACCTTACTCATACATGATCACTCTGTAATGAAGCCCATTTTCTAAAGGTCACTCACGCGATCGGAAAATAACTCCTTACTTAGTATAAAAAATTGGACAGCCAAAAATATTAATATTTTTGGCTGTCCAATTTTTTATACTAAAAGAGGTACTCTTTATAAATGTTCTGGCAAATTTCTTCATAGTCTCTATACAAAGGTAAAGCCTGTATCATTTCTTTAAATCTTCGTCTTCTGACTGCTAAAGAACTGTAGTTGGGATCTAAGTTTCTCGCGAATTGTTCGTTTGTTTCAATTTTCCCAGTCAGATCCTCTATTATTCGCTTAGTTATTCTTACTAAATACTCATGCTTAGCGTTATTAGGATCGTATTTGGGTGACGTTTCGTATGGTAGATTGTGTATATGGCGTTCTCCTTGTTGCCCACGTGGTTGAAAAACTTTTATTATCTTATTTATTTCTTCAGAATTTAACAATCCAACAATAAACAAAGCTTCATCTTCTGATTTTGTATAATACCAATTTAATGTTTGATCAATTATCTCTCTTTCTTGAATTTTTTTATACGCTGCACATACATTTGTTCCACTAGTTCCAGTATACACAATATAGCCATCTGATTTGTTGATTAAAATATTTTGATTAGTAAGTTTATTACGTGTGTTCAACTTTTCCCATAACTCTTTGAATTCCACACCAGCTTGCTCAAATTTTGAAACCATGTATTTATAGTCATCATTTCTAAGTATTAAGCTTTCTTTTGAAAGAGGCGCATACTTTTCTTTCTTAACTATTCTAATCGGCAGCACTACAGGAATTGAATCTGAGATAAAAAATGGAAGAAGAAGTTTGGACAAAACGGCTTTATATATTAGATCGCCTTCAACATAACACTTATCTATAGATAGGTTTTTATACTTTTTAAAATCATTTTTCAGGAAATACATATAACTTTCTGCAGAAATTTTATTTATCTCAAAAATACCAGCTTTGATAGGCGAAATATCAAAAAAGAATAGCGCTCTCTCCATTATATCCACACCTTGACGAAAATTAGCATTCTTTATAGCCACCTTGCGTTTTACTAACTTCGATTCACTCCATGCAGATTTATTCCCTAAATAATTATAATGTAATTCAGAAAAAGTATCCGCTTTTTCGCTATATATTTTTCTTTGGCAAATATCATCTGATGTAACTACTTCACTTTGTTTTGTTTTTTTATTCCCTTTAACTATTATTGCCTGATTACTAAATGTATTTTCCTCTATTCTCCATATCTCATTTAATGAAAAATATACTGAAACATTGCTAAAAAGAAAGTTATATTTTCTAAATGCGTCATGATTCTGTCCATTAAGGATTGATTCTGGCAAAACACAAAGTACAGATGCATCATCTTCTAAATACTTATTAATACCTTCCAGAAGAAAAACAGTTGCTATTTCCAAATGTAACTTTGAAGATCCTTTTGGTTGAATATCAAATAATTCAACCTTTCTTTCCAAAATAGCCCTATAAGGATTGTTTTTTATCTTACTCATAGTTAACCAAGGCGGATTAGAAATTAGTCCATTAAATCTATTTGTATACAATCCCGGTCTGTAACTATTTTTTAATATGAAGGACCAGATCCCGTTTTGGTTTTCTTTGTTTAATTTTGTTATCGTGGAAATTAGGTCTACTACGAACTTTTGTAAAGAAATCCTGTCATTTTCATCTATCTTTAGACTATTTTCACGAACTAAAACATTGACTAATTTATGGCCAAACTCTTCATGCTGTATATCTGTAAAACTAAACTCTTTTGAAATGTAATAACATTTGTCTATAATCGTATCAAAAATATTTGAGTATTCCTCATTAATTATAAAAGTGGGCATGTATACTTTATGTGAAGATAAATTTAATTCAAAAAAACTTTCGTCTCCTGCTATTATATTTACAGGAGTAATAGCAAATAAAGAATCTGCATTATATACTGGAATATCAACTTTCCTTCCAATATTTTTAGATAAAATAGGTTGTGCAGCAATTATCCAGTTAATCTTAGCTAGAAAAACTGCTAAAGGATCGACATCAAACCCCACTATAGCTTGTTGTAAAATATTGACTTCATCTTTATCAGAACTATCAAGCGTAGAAATGCGATCTATTGTCTTTAATAACACTTCAACAAGTATAACCCCTGATCCACAACACATATCTATATATCTTGGCATTTCATTATCTTTAAGTTCACCAAAAGACTCTTCTACCATTTTTTTTGCCACCCAATGCGGAGTCATTTCTTGACCAAGAATTAGTCTTTTTGATTTTTTTGCTAATTGAGTAAACATTCCTCCGAATAAATCTTCATTTGGAGGCTGATTAAAATCGTAAACCTGTAAATTTTTCTGGACTTTTTCAATGATTGGTATAAGCAATTCTAGATAATTATTATCAAAATTAATCCATCCGAAAAAATCAAATTCTACTAAGTTTGAATATCCTTTTCTTCTAAAAAAATCACCTCTTAAAATATCTTTAATTTCTTCCGCACTACTTAATAAAGCTTTTCTCTCTAATATATTCACACAAACAAATTTACTTAGAGTCAAAAGATAAAATTCATCCTTGTATGAATCAATATTATTTTCACTTTGCGTAAGATTTGAAAAACTATTCCATAGTTTGAATATCATTTTAGAGTATTCAACTCGTTCACTTATTGCTACATCAATAACTTTTTTCATGTCAACAATGTACTCTCTAGAAAATAGACTTTCGAACCCAAAATCATTTGTCAACGCTTTTACTTGTAGTGGTCTTGAAGCCAGTCTTCCAAGATACTTTTGCAAAAAATGGGCTAATTTTATAGCATCATTTTTAGTAGCACCTTCACAATCGAGACTGTCAATTAATTCAATTTCTTTCATTTTTTGTTGACTTGTGTCGTATTCAACAAAGCGAAAAGCATACCATCTTACAGTATCAGATAAAACTCCAATAATCAGATCTTTTTTATTACCACTATCAAGTAAAGAGTTCATATATTCTTTTATTTGCTTAAAACCTTCATCATATATTTTCTTAACTCTTAAGTCTTTTTCATACTCAATAGGGGTTAGACCAACTAAATTATCAATAAAACCTGCAGATGTCTTATCCGATCTATTTATTGTTACTTTTTTTTCACCTCCACCAACATGTTCATTAATCCATGAAGGCGATTCTGGAAACATCGCCTTCAAATGTACAGTGAAATTTTGTCTAATAATATCTTCATTACTCTTTTGGGCTATATATTGATTTGCTAAGTCTAAAAATTTTTTTATTTTCTCTACACTGTACATAATTACACTCCTCATTTCATTTTTTTCTTACATTTATTGCCTCATGCAGCTCCTTGCTTAGTATTATACCTTTTTCAATATACTCTTTTCCAAAAATATTTCTATTCACTATTTTATCTATCTTCTCTAAAACTCTATCCCCAGCAACCATTTTTTTACCCAAACGTGCCAATTTCAAAATATCTGTTTTATTTAATTTTGGAATAATTAGCTTTCTTATATGAGCTGCTTCAACTTTAAGAGCGCCACCACCCATTATCGAAGAAATTATTTCTAAATTATATGAGACCCAAGAACTATTCAATATGGCTAGCAAGGAATACTTATCAAATTTCTTTTTATTTTCTATCCAGATTGTAGAAAAATTAGCATCAATAATCATCTTTTCTTGATCTTCATTTATATAAAATTTTACACGCCCACTATTTATTCTAGGAACAAATATTTCAGGTTTATGTCTCTGAGTAAGCTTAGGAAGTTCATACCAGTCTCTTATTTTCTTATCTTTATCTATCTTAATATTAGTTTTTACTGATGAAAAATCAGGTATATACTTTTCCTCACCATTTTTTCCGTAGTTTATAGATTCTGCTAATTTAATGTACTTATATAAGCTTAAATTCTCTTCATTATCACACTTATTCTCATCAGCTATTAGTTCGTCAATATAAAGCACTCTTCCTGAAAATTGCTCTTTATCTACTTGATATCCTTCTGGCAACTCTGATTGTTTTCTAATTACAGGTAGTAAAAAGTCACTACAAACTTTTATATTTTTGTCTACCCCTTTAAGATTTCCCTTAACGATGGAATATCCGTTGTCATTTTTTCTCAATAAATCAACATAAAAGAAATCATTACTTCCGGTTCTTAATCCTTGGCCAACCGATAATCCAGCTTGAGTAAAATGCTCAAATTCATAACTATTACCATTAATAAGATTATTCATCCTTCTTGGTAAAATTACAGCTGAATCATTAATCTCAAGTAATTCTTTCCATTTACTTTGGTTAAGATCTCCCAGCATTTCTTTATAGCTTTCGGAAACTGCAAAACTCTGAACTTTAATGCCTAATAAGCCCAGTTTTTCTGAAGATTTTTCAAAAAAATCCGGAAGTTTTTTACTTGATTTTTCCAATAACAAGTTGAAATTATCCGATATATTCTCGTCAGAAAAAAATTTTTGTGAAACTTTTATTTGTACTACTTTTTTGGTTAAATCCATTTTTGTTACTTCATTGAATCGTACTCGTTTAGCTACTATAAGGTTTGTCTTGATTTGCGCATCGGAAAACCAATTTCTACTTTCATCTTCCACAATAAATTCAATCTCAAAAAAACTATTCAATAAGAAACGTATTGGCAATGAATACTCCCTGTTAAGCCATGTCTCAGGCACCACTAAAGAAATTCTCCCGCCTATACTAGTTAATATCATACAAAGAATCCAAGAAGGAACTGCTAAATCAGCTAAACCAGAAAAATTCATTATTACTTTTTCAAAGACAGCTTTTTCACCTTTTGTTAAATGTTTTCGTGATTTTAAAATTTCAAGTAACTCTTTTCTTATATCATCAATTAAATTTCCTTTCTCAGCTTTTGAAAGTGTTTGATACCGCACATATGGTGGGTTTGTAATTACTAAATCAAACTCATTTAATTTTGTCATGTTTAAATTTTTTTTCGAAAAAGCAGTGCCTTCAATGAAAGTAACTTTACTTAATAGTTCTTTTTCTCTTGCTATGGAAATTACATCCCTATCTATATCAATGCCATAAAGCGTAATTTCTGTGTATTTTCTTTTTACAGCCTCAAGTAAATTACCTTCACCACACATTGGATCTATTGCTGATCCTTGTTTTTCAAGATTCGAAAGAGCAACTAATAGTTCTGCTACTTTTTCATTAGTAAAATATTGACCTAAGTTTTTCTTTTTTTCATCAAATTTCAAAGTCAGTCTCCTGTATAAAAATTTTCTAAAAGCTTGTAAAAATCTTTTGCATCTAGAGGAACACTACTGTTATTTTCTAAGTAGAAATTCACAAAATAAGAATATAAATGTTCTTTTTTTATCTTTCCACGTTTAATTACTATTTCTTTAACAACTTCTCTGGGTTCAAAAACTTTAGCTTCACCAATACTTTTAACTCCTTTTTCAAGAAGAAGCAGTGGATCTCCACTAACTGAGTTACTTGAGTTTACTTGCTTATAACTTCCCTGTACTTTATCTAAAATACTTGATGTACTTAACGTAAATCCTGAATCAGAATAGGCTTTAGATAAACTATCCCAAACTGATGATTTTGCTGAATGAAAAACGACAGTGGCATATTTATTAGCTTTTAATACTCTAGACATTTCGGAGAAAACATCCATCATAAGTTGTTCGTACTCATTTATTCCTTTATTTTGATGAGTGCTAATAATTGCTTCTTCACTTTTTTCAGTAACTTCACCTAACCAAATCTCGTTTAAATAATTTACTTCAGAATATGGAATAAAATCAGCAAAGGGGGGATCAGTGAAAATATAGGCAATACTATTAGATTGGAGTTCCTTCATATTAGTACTACTAGAATTTATGATTTTAACCCTACTATTACTATTATAAGTTATAAGAAATGCATTGAAAAAGGTCTTGATTTTTCTAGCCACACCGACAAGGATATTTTTTTCTACAGGTAAATTACTTATATACAAGACACCCGGTTGTGCTCCTGTTAGAACAAAATCTTTTTCTTTCTTTTTTTTTACTACTCTAGTCATTAAGGTACTATGTGATGAGTTATAACTTAATACTAATAGCTTCAATGAATCTTGAAATTCACTTGGAGCATGTTTTATATTTCCCCATAAAGTTGACATTACTAATAAATTTCTACGAGTATAAAACTGATGTGCATAAATTACTCCTTCATGGTATCCTGCCCTGTATAAGTCTCCCCATTCAATTTTCTCTTTAGGAATAAAATGTTCAGGAATCATTTCTTCAATTTTTTTTAATAATTTATTATCTTCAGCTTGAATATCCCGAACCCATTTCTTTGATCCTGTTTGCCCGTATACTCTTTGCGGACGTTTCTTTTTTTGTTTCAAAGTTTTTTTAACAACTGGATCATAATAATCTTCAAGAACCCGTTCAACATCCTTCATCGGTAATACTGCATTACAATTAGTACAACAAAAATCTTTTTTTATTTCGAGTGGATCTGTTGAAACAGAACTATCCCAATAGCTTACTTCTTCCCCACAGTTGCTACATATAAATACATCACTCCAAATTATATGTCTGATTTGTCCTATATTTCCTTCTAAGTCTTTAGCTTCATACATCCATCCAATATCTTTTTTTGTCTTTGATAATAATTTTTCAGCTTCTTTAATAAATTTTTTTGGTTCCGGTGGATTTGTCATAACTTTACTAATTAAAGTACCTAATGTACTTATTTCATATAAAACTACATCTCTTTTTCCCCACACTACATCTACCTCAAATTCTTTTGCTATTTTGATTACTTCTGGTGTAGGATTAGCGCAAAGTATTGCTGCAAGAGCAGTAGTACCACTTCCTCCAAAAGGGTCTAATACCGTTTCTCCTGGTTTTGTATGTGCTGCGATAAAAACAGCAATTACTTCAGGTGATATTTTAGTTGGATATGAAAATGCATTATATAACGCTCCAGATCTAGTGGATTTAAAAGCTGAACTATACATTTTTCTTATATTTGAATTCATTATATTTCCTTTCCAAAAGCAAACTGACGTTCTTTCTATTATATATCTTTTTTTATCTTCTTTCTAGTTGTACTTGATATACATTTTACAACTACAAATGTATACTCTTTATCAAATTACGTAAAGTCCTTACTATCTATAGAATTTCTTGTTATTTCGCTTTTGTATTTTGCACACGAGATTATTAGTTTATTTCGCACCTCTATGATTGATTATTTTTAACAATCACTTTAGCCTTTTCAATTTAATTAACTTAAAAAACTCGGATATAATGTTACGCACCTCCCTAACGACTCATCTAACAATTTCAAATCGCTAGAGAGGCGTTAGCGCCCCTCTCACGTTGTTTGATATAACCTAGACTAGATCGTTAACGTAAAGGGTGTTTTTAACACAAAAATAGCCGTATCCTTTGTTTTGGATACGGCTATTTGATATTGCTCATTCAATTGTTGTACCACGGCATGCGTGAATTTCATCGTAATTTCCAACATCTCCTTATGGTTAGGATCAAAGGTGATTTTCTCAATAAAGGTACGATACAAGGCTTTGACTTGCTTCTTCTCACTCTGGGCAAGAAAGCGATCCAAACTAGTCAATATCCGTTGGACATCTTTGACTTGAATCGGCTCTCCTTGTTGTTGAAAGATCCCTAAGATTTCATTTTCTCGAATGTGCAACTGTCGTCGTTTTTCAGTCAATTCGTCTAAGCGGTCTTTTAACATCGGAAACAATTCAGGACTATCTTCCAAAGCAGCTTCCCATTTTTCAATTTTAGTCTTCAATTCTTCCTTTCGTTCCAGTAACACCACGAGTTCTTGTTCCAATGGTTGGCTTTGTCGCGCTATTTCTTCATTTAACGCTGCCACCAATCGGGGAAGAACTTCTGGTAGCTGAACGATCTCCTTTAATCGGTCGGCGACAAATGTTTCCGCTTGCTCGGCACGAATCGAATTGGCATGACACACACTTGCTCCTTTATTCCGAAAGATTGAACAAGAATAATACCGAATTCGTTTCTTTGTGCCATCTTTTAGGGTATTTGTGACATTACTTGCTGCCATCGGTGCCCCACATTCTGGACAACGTAACAACCCCGTCAATACATTTTCACCTGTATGGTTCCATTTGGGTTGTTTTCCTTCTAAAGCAAGGCGTTCTTGTACTTTTTGATAATCTTCTTCCGAAATAATCGGTTCATGGGTTCCTTTCACTAAAATCGGTTTCGGATTTTTTCCTTTCCGTCGTTTGGTTTCCCAATTGATATAGCGCGCATATTCTAAATACCCTGCATAAATTTTATTGCGTAAGATATCTTTCACTGCCGTGGTAGAAAAAGCATTCTGTTTGACTGTTTGATATCCTTGACGATTCAAAAAATTGGCAATCGCTCGATACCCTGCTCCACCTAAATATTTTGCATAGATCAGACGAACAATTTTCGCTTCTTCTGGTTCAATGACCAATTGTTTTTGACCATTCGTGTCAATACCACTGACATAGCCTAAACGTCGTCCTCCTGCATAACGCTTTTTATCTTTCACTAAGCTTTGCATTGACATTTGAACATTTTCCGCAATTTGGTTGCGTTCAAATTCACCGAAACTCCCAAGGAGTTGTAACATCAGTTTACCTGTCGAAGTGGTCACGTCAAATTGTTCCGAGATCGAATGTAACCCCACATCATATCGCAATAGTTCCTCGACGGTTTGTAAGACATCTAACATATTGCGTCCGAGACGGGTCAATTTCCAAATCACTAGTAGATCAAAACGATGGTTCCGAGCATCGTTCATCATTCGTTGATAGGCGAACCGGTTCTGTTGCAAAGTTTTAAATAAAGAATAAAATCCCTTACGGTATCTATGATT
>ERZ1034980.1844-NODE-1844-length-12164-cov-14.344124_pt1 | contig 12164 bp, 9 predicted proteins | sample MGYA00520622_ERZ1034980 | MGnify/ENA primary metagenome ERZ1034980 (study PRJEB33766, sample SAMN09781791) | gut metagenome | biome: gut microbiome | host: Homo sapiens | place: Madagascar | study: EMG produced TPA metagenomics assembly of the PRJNA485056 data... | reverse complement strand
TTTTACATCTGATCATTCGCAAACATGTACACTTGTTCTACTCGTGAACTATCATCTTATGTTGCCTGTAAAAGCTTCGATAAAACAGAAATCCTACTATAGTAGTGATTACCTCCGTAACCGGGAAAGTCAGCCAGAAATACACAAATCCAAATCTGGAAAACAGATATCCAAGCGGTACAAATAAGAACACCGTTCTCATAATGGTTAGAAACGAACTCTTAAACGCATATCCGGTTGCCTGCAAAAAGACCGGATAAATCTGCGCACCTACCATCGGTATAAAACTGATCCCAATAAATCGGAATCCCTGCACTCCGATATGGATAACTTCGCTGTCCTTCGTAAATACAGAAAGCATAGGTTCCGGAATAAATTCAAAGCATAACGTTCCGATGAACATCAATGCAATCCCCCATATAAATGCAACCGTCATCGTATGTTTACAACGATCAATACTCTTTGCCGCATAGTTATAGCTAATGATGGGTACAATGCAGGTCTGAAGAGCACCCAGTGGTATAAAGAAAAATGTCTGCCATTTGTAATACAATCCAAGTGCTGTCACTGCCTCATCGGAAAATCCTGCAAGGATCATATTTAATCCAAATATGTAAAATGTATACGTTGCCTGCATGATGATATTCGGAATTCCAAGCGCATAGATCCTGCGGATATCCTCGGGATACTTGCAAATAGACGGCGAACGGCGAAATCCCTTCTTCATAACAAGAAGTGCCGCAACGACCTGTCCTGTGATCGTTGCAAATGCAGCTCCTGCGATTCCAAGCTTTGGTATACCAAAAAGCCCAAAGATCAAAATCGGATCTAACACGATATTCGTAATAGCCCCTGCGATCTGCGCGATCATCGGCGTCTTCATATCTCCGTTTGCCTGAAGTACCTTTGTCCATATACTCTCTGTAAACAATCCAATACTGCCTACGCACACAATCCTTCCGTATGTAATTACATCAGCAATTACTGTATCCGAGTTTGTCTGCAACCGTGCATATGCAGGCATCAGCAGATAACAGCTTACTGCAAATAAGATCCACATAATGATCGCCAGACTAAAGCCGATGCCTGCTACCTCATCTGCCTTCTTATACCTCTTTATTCCCAGAAAATGTGCAATATTTGTATTGATTCCAACGCCTGTTCCAACTGCCAGTGCGATCATCAGAAGCTGAACAGGATAAATGATCGATAACGCCGTCAGACCGCTCTCTGAATATTTTCCGACAAATAAACTGTCTACTATATTATAAAGAGCCTGTATCAACTGTGCCAGCATGACAGGCGGTGCGATCTTAAAAAAGATCTTATTGATCTTTTCTGTGCCGTAAAAACTACTGTTTGTTTTCATCTCTGCTGCCTCCTGCCTCCTGCTCTACACAAGAAGCCAATATTTCCTGGTATTCCTTCATAAGCTCTGTCAGCATCTGTATCTTCTCATAACCAAATCGTTTTACAGATGCTTCTTCTATAGAAGCAAGTGAACTGAAAAATACCTCTGCATATTTCCTGCCCTTCTCTGTCAATACAAATGCTTTTTCCCGTCCTTCTCCTTTTTCCGGTTCCAGAATCAGATAGCCCTGTTCGCGCATCCTTGAAATTACATTATGTATCGTCTGACGCGGAAGCAGATAATTGTCACATACCTGTTTTTGTGTACAGTATCCATTCTCACGTATTGTATAAAGTACCAACATTTCATTATAATTAATGTTGTGTCTGCGTGACCAGTCTGCATATACTCCACGCAGCTTTATGATACTGTGATTGGATGCATTTATAATCTGTAAAGTCTTTCGATCCATATTATTATCTTCCTCTCTTTTATAATCCCAAATGGGATTATAGCAGAAATAAAAGTCCTGTCAATCCATAATTTCTGAATCGCGTGCAATAATTCTGTACCTTTATTTAAAATCAGATTAAGGCACACCAAAACTGCCGGCAGATAAAAATCTGCCGGCAGCCGTCTATTTCAGATCCCCAAACCTCAACCTTCTTTGGAATCCTTCCATGCCGCATTTACGCTTCATGAATTTATTTTGTTTTTACTGCCACCGCATTGCTCCAGTCTGAACAGATTTTTGTTGTCTTTCCATTCTTCTTCACATTCTTATAAGTACAGATCCGCACATAGTACTGTTTCTTTGTACTTAACTTTGTAATCTGTTTACTCTTTGCCTTATTGGAAGATACTGTTGTCAGAATCGAGCCTTTAAATGACTTATTGGTAGAACACTGAATGATGTAGCCACTGGTGTTCTTCGTCTGCTGCTTCCAGTTGACCGTAACCTTTGCCTTTCCTGCCTTTACGGATTTGACCGTTGTTCCGGCAGGTGCAATACGAAATGTCAATGTCTTCTTGCCACTATATTTCTTACCCTTTAACTGAACCGTAACTTTATAGCTTCCGATCGATTTCCTTCCACTTGCATAGGTCACTGTATAGTCCGTACCGTTTTTCAGTTTTTTACCCTTGCTGTCCTTTACCGTGACAGTTGGCTTCTTCGCTTTCTTATCATATGTATAAATGCTCTTGCTAAGCTTTACACTGCTGATCTTATTGATCTTCTTTGTAGATAAAGTCTCGCCACAGGACTTGCATTTCGTTACAAGCTTTCCATCAGCACTAAAGGTTGCTTTCTTCTTTACACTCTGAGCCTGCTCCTTATGCTTGCATCCTGTCGTTTTCTTTGCTGTCAGATGATAGGATGTTCCTGATACATATATGTTCACATATCCCTTGATCGGCTCTCTTACATAGGATGCTGTATATCCGCTTCCCTCTTTGCCGAGATTATACCATTCATCCTGTGTAAGAATTACATTGTCGGAAGAAGGCTGACCGATATACCAGTCTGCTGCTTCTCCGGTTGAATCAGTGATCGAACCTATACTGATCAGGTCACTTTTTACATAAGATACCACACCATTCTTAATATCAAGCTCAAATATGCATTTCTTGCCGGTCTTATCTTCGATGTATTCCTGCTCACCTGAGGATTTACTCTTATAGGTATATGCTGATATCTCCTCCAAGGTTTTGTAATAGCCCATGTTCGATGGGTTAAATGCGGAATATCCATGTTCGATCTCATGTGCATAATAGAGATTCAAAGATTTGCAGTAGATCAGTTTATAGATATAATAGCTGGTATCATACATGTCTATCGCATATTTAGAATTCGCATCTCCATCCTTCATGTACAGCTCAAATACAGAAGGTTCATCACTCAGACATACAACATGATGCATAATATACCGGTCTGTATATGCCGCCTCCGTCTTTAAAGTTTTGTCTGTGTCTGCATCAACACAGTTTTTATATTTCTCTGATATCGAGTTTACATAAAACGGCATCTTATCCGTTCCGGCGTAGACATCTACAACTGCCTTTCCGCTTACCTTGAGAACAGCTTTTGTACCCTCCGGCTGCATGGTAATTCCACAATTTTTTTCCTTGTTCTTATTAATCGTCAGAGTACCATCACCAAGAATCTCAACAGATCCGCCATAACCATAGCCCCATACAATAAGACTCTTGATCTGGTTATCACCCACCAGCTTGATCTTGAAGTCATCCCCCATCTCATTTGCCTCGATTGACATCGTTGGGTGTTTATAATTCGTAAGCGTTAAGGTATTCGTCTTCTTATCATAAACTGCCCCTTTTACAGTCTCTGCTTTTTGTGAACCTGTAACATATACAAAATGATTTGTATTCGTTCCACCCCGATTATAAATATTGATATACGCTGCACTATACTCTCCTGTATTTGGTCCATTTGCTGCCTGTACGGTCATCACGCATCCAACCCACATGCACAAAACCGCCAGCATCAGAGATACCTTTTTGAAATGTTTCATACCCATTTCCTCCTTTCATGGTTATACTATGCCATGAAGTATATCTGATAAACTGGCGGTTTATAAGTTTACATTTGTTCTTTTTTGTATTTTTAGCGCAATATCATCACATAAATCCATTCAAAAGCAAGTTTTTATTAACAGGACTCACATCTTCCAGGATTGATCATCATATAGGCTTGAATCCAGTCCTATTCCAATCGTCAGACGCATTTATACCTTTATCGGTTTCTCCACGCATAATAGAACTGGATCAAGCCGATCCTTGACCTTGTATCTGTCTTTTCATTCAGCGATGAGATATGTTTATAGAGCGCAGTTCTTGAAATATACAGCTTTCCTGCAATATCCTGCACACTTTCATCCGATTCCAGAAGTTCTCTTAACACTTCCTGCTCTCTGTCTGTCAGACGATATTTCTCTGCAAATCGGGCAAAATAATCAACAGCGTCTGTACAGTCCGACTCTTTTATCACATTTTTCGATTCAATGTCGTGTTTTCCTGAAACCGAATCAAATACAGAACCCGTTGTTGCAGATACAACTTTCACCGTAAGCCCATCCATATCTTTCTTACGTTCAAATCGTTCCTCTATGATATTCACGCGAAGCTGACTACTGTAAATGAACATCGCTATACTGATCATCACAAATAAAATAAGGATCACGATACTCGCAAAAAGCATCGGAGATAATCCCTCGCCGTTTCCATTTCCATCTGCATTTACCGACATGGCATACGGCAGCATGGTTGAGATAAAGCCGACGATACCGGCTCCGATATTATTGATAGCTCTGCCGAATCCTGCCCATAATGCAGGGATTCGCGTATAATAAGATACTTCCATAAAACCGGTTGTGAAGAACACAACGAAAAATCCTGCTGCCGGATAGAACACAAGCAGTCCAGCAAGGATCGAGCCACCTATACCGATCAATAAGATACAGAGCACGGATAAGACCGTCACACAGTACATGACCAGACTCATATATCTGCGTTTCTTCAGATCAAATAAAATTCCCGCAAGGATTCCACTTAAAGCCAACAGAAGTCTCGGCCATTCACCTACATCGATCGCACCCTTTGCATGATAGTAAGTAACAATATTATCCAGAGCCGCAAATATGAATGTCATTAAAAGGACACAACAAACCAGCGCTCCACAGGTAAATCCCGGATGAATCGAGGCATTATTCTGCACCTCCGCCTCATCCTCTATCTTAAAACAATCCACAAGTATTACAAAGATCACAACAAATATCAGTAGCATAGATGCCTGAATCCGATTGTCTGTGATCAGATTATTATTTACAAACTGAAGCAACAGACCTGCCGCATAAGCAGTTCCAACCATCAATGCCATATGATTACTGTTTTTCAGGATATCCGCTGCCTGATCATGCACCTTACTGCCAAACATACCCGCAAACAAAAAGAACACGCAACCCCAGATTAACAGACTCCGTTCCGATCTGTTACCTGTCATCATCCAAATACTTAACATACAGATCACTCCTGAAATAATCTGCATAACCATTCCTTGTCGGCTTCCCCGATAGTGTTTCAAAATCGGATAGACCAGAAATCCTACTGCACTGACTGTAAGAATAATGCTCTGTGCCCATATAACTCGACCTGCAGGTACCAGTTCCGCCATCCGATCATCAAAGAAATATTCCGTTCCCAGAAACAAAAAATTAAAAACTGCCAATCCTGTTATGGCCAATATATAATTTCTGTATTTCCCCTTTTGATTCTTCTGCTCGGACATATATACTTCCCCATTATCTTTATAATTGTTTCATTTGTTCCCTGTCTTCCAATATTCCCCCAGCGTAAACTATTCTGTTAATGTACTACGCCCTGTCCTCAAGGTCAAATGTAATTTTTGTCAAATATGTCTCTTTGTTTTCTTTTTGCAACCGTTCCGTCAGTTCCCGCACGATATCCTTTTCCTGCCCCTGCCATTCCGATGGAACAACCATATCAAAAACAAGTTCTTTCTTTCCCTCATGAGTGTGCACGCGGAAATCATGGATTGTTATTTCTGTATCTATTTGCTGCAGGATAGTAAGTACCTGATGGTGTATCTGATCAAGCTCTGCATCATCTGTGATAACCGGATCGTAATGAATGACCATATGCACACCAAATCGGTTCAGGCATTCCCGTTCGATGCGGTCAATCTCATCATGACACACCATTGGATCGATCTTCTTATCGATCTCTACATGAATACTTGCATACTGTCTGCCCGGACCATAATCATGTACCAACAGGTCATGGCAGCCAAGTACCAACGGACAGCTACTTATATATCCAATAAGCTGTTCCCGCAAACCGGTATTTGCACCTTCTCCAAGAAGCGGAGAGATTGTATCCTTTGCAAGCGAAATTCCGCTTACAATGATAAAAACAGATACCAGCCCACCCATAAGACCATCCATTTTCCATCCGCTGATATGTTCTACAACTGTTGCGGCAAGAACCGCAGCTGTTGTCAGCACATCATTTCTGCTGTCTGCGGCTGCAGCAAATAAGGTATTTGACTGAATCTTATCTCCCATCTTACGATAAAAAAACATCATCCAAAGTTTTACCAGGATCGAACCGATCAGCACAAGGATCATCAGCATGGAAAATTCGATCGATGCCGGATGGATCAGCTTGAGTACCGATGTCTTTGCCAATTCAAATCCGATCACAAGGATCATAGCAGCCACAACCAGACTTGCCAGATATTCAAATCTCGCATGTCCGTATGGATGTTCTTTGTCTGCCGGCTTCTCTGCCAGCTTAAATCCGAGTAATGTTACAATGGAGCTTGCTGCATCTGACAGATTGTTCAATCCATCTGCAGTAATTGATGTAGATGCGGCCAACTTTCCGATCACAAGCTTGCTGCCTGCCAACAGCAGGTTACACAATACCCCTATGAAACCGGTCATCTTACCGACCGCTGCCCTTTTCTTAGAATCCTGATTTTCTTGTGCCATAATAGTTACCTCCGCATATATAAGATAACTTTATGCAACGCAATTAATAATCTTTCCATCAGATCAATAGAATTATCTCTGACCGGCTGTAGCCGGAATAATAAAAAACCTGCGGAACAAATAGTAACTACTGTCCCGCAGATCATAAATTCATTCTTTATCTGCTGCCACCCTGTGTGGCCCGGCCCTGTGGTCATCCCACCGCCTGCTCAGTTTGTACTGTAGATTGATATGCAGTGCAAAAAGTATTGATACATTATAGCATGCGGTTACCCATACATCAAGTGCCGGTTTCTGATATTTTAAAAGATGATATTTTGAAGGATCTGCCACCGGAAATCTGCTTCCGACGGCTTATCCTTATTTGTACTCTGTATTACTTGGATGCGGCAGGATTTAACTTCTTGGTCTTGATCTCATCCTGAAGCATTGCAAGAAATTCATCCATAGGAACAGTTGTTGTCTTCTGCTCACCATGAAGTCTGTAGCTGACAGTCTTATCATTTACCTCATTCTTACCAAGGATGATCAGATACGGAACCTTCTCAACCTGAGCAGCTCTTACACGATAGCCAAGCTTCTCTGCACGTTCATCGATCTCAACACGGATGTTGTTATCATCTAAGAAATCATACAGCTCATGTGCATATGCATTTAATTCCTCATCTTCATTCTTTACAGGAAGGATTCTGGCCTGTACCGGTGCTAACCAAAGTGGCAGATTTCCCTTTGTCTCCTCCAGAATGTATGCCATGAAACGATCTAAGGAACCAAGGATTGCTCTGTGAAGAACGACAGGAGTCTTCTTTGTACCATCCTTATCAATATATGTCAGGTTGAATTTTGCAGGAAGACAGAAGTCAAGCTGGCATGTAGATAATGTATATTCATTTCCGATCGCCGGCTTAACATTTACATCAAGCTTTGGACCATAGAATGCTGCTTCACCGATCTCTTCTGTGTATTCGATACCGATATCATCCAACACTTTACGGAGTGCGTCCTCCGCTGTATTCCACATCTCATCGTCATCATGATATTTCACCTTATCCTCAGGATCTCTTAAGGACAGAACACAACGATAATCTGTGATATTGAAATCCTTATAGGTATCGAAGATCAGGTCAACAACCTGCTTGAATTCAGATTCGATCTGCTCCGGTGTTACAAACAGATGGGCATCGTTCTGACAGAAATGTCTGCCTCTCTCGATTCCCTTTAAAGTACCACTGGCTTCGAAACGGAAATCATGTGCGATCTCGCCGATACGGATCGGAAGATCTTTATAGGAATGCATTTTGTTTGCATAGATCATCATATGATGCGGGCAGTTCATTGGACGAAGCACGAAAGACTCACCCTCAACTTCCATTGCAGGGAACATATTGTCTTTGTAATGATCCCAGTGACCGGATGTCTTGTAAAGATTTACCGTACCAACACAAGGAGTCATAACGTGACGGTAGCCAAGCTTTCTTTCCTTGTTCTTGATATAATTTTCAAGCTCCTGCCATACGATATAACCCTTTGGAAGGAACATAGGAAGTCCACGTCCAACCAGATCATCTGACATGAACAGATTCATCTCTTTACCGATCTTTCTGTGGTCACGGTCTTTTGCTTCCTCTAATAACTTCAGATGTTCTTCCAGTTCTTCTGCTGTAGGGAAGCATACACCATAGATTCTCTGCATTACATGGTTCTTGGCATCACCCTTCCAGTATACACCGGAATATTTTACTAACTTGAAGTTCTTGCATAATTTTGTGTTATCAACGTGTGGTCCGCGACAGAGATCTGTGAAATCTCCCTGATCGTAAACTGTAATATTTCCATCCTCTAAGCCTTCGATCAGATCTAGCTTGTAGAAATCATCCTTGAACATTTCAAGTGCTTCTGCCTTTGTAACCTCACGTCTGTAAATCTTCTTGCCCTCTTTACAGATCTTCTTCATTTCTTTTTCGATAGCTGCGATTACATCATCGTTTACAACATCATCGCCAAGGTCGATATCATAATAGAAACCTTCTTTTACAACCGGTCCAACCCAGAACTTTGCATGTGGATACAAATGCTTTACGGCCTGTGCCATAACATGGGCGCAGGAATGATTGAGGGTATTTAATCTCTCGTCTGCTTTAAAATCTACCATTTTCTTATTTCCTTTCTTTTACCTGAACTGACATCCCACCCGATGGTACAATGTCCGATAATTATTTGTACAGGAATCCTTCTGTTTCTTTGTCTATTGCACAAAAAACGCCCCTGTACAGACGTTTTTTCATCTATACAAGGGGCGATTATAATTCTTATATCGCGGTTCCACCCTTTTTATTTCCTGTGGAAATATCTCATTCATGATGATAACGGAATCACCGGACCGGATTAGGGCCGCTCAGAGCTGGTCTTCCTGAATGACTCCTCTAAGATACTTCCACCAAATGTATCTCTCTCTGTAGATTCTTCGTTCAGTACTGTTCTCATCAACACGTTATTCAAAGTATATTTCAACTGCTCCGCACTGTCAAGTAGCTTTTTCCGGTTTTATTACCATTTTTTTCTTATTGAATGATCTAAGGATTTTCCGTTAATACCTAAGACTATGGTCTCTGTCCAAGTCCGCCTTCCAGAGTGATCGTCTCTCCTGTCATATATTTGAAATCAGGAGATGCAAGCTGTACACATACACGTCCGATCTCAAGCTCTGAATCACCGAAATGACCCATCGGAGGTGTATGAACATTCTTATCAAATGCATCCGGATATGCATTCTTGAACTGCTCTAACTGTGCTGTCCATGCAAGCGGGCAGATGATATTTACATTTACGCCATCCTTTGCCCATTCTGTTGCTGCAACTCTTGTAAGTCCACGAATTCCTTCTTTTGCTGCTGCATATGCACACTGTCCAAAGTTACCGAACAGACCTGCGCCGGATGCAAAGTTGATAACGGATCCCTTGCTCTCTTTCAGATATGGATAGCACGCTTTCATATAATAGAAGGTTGCATACAGTCCGGAATATAATGCCAGATTAAACTGATCTGTTGTATGGTCAGCAAGCGGAACACCGGATGCTGATGCCTGTGCATTATTAACCAATACATCGATACTGCCAAATGTATCGATCGTCTGCTTTACAACATTTGCAACAACAGCCTCATTATCCGCTCCAGCAGATACATCTGCTGCAACAGCCAGAACTTTTATACCATATAAGCGTTCCAGTTCTTCCTTTGCATCTTCCAACTTCTTCACATTTCGTCCTGTGATCACGACATTTGCGCCTTCTTTTGCATATGCTGTAGCGATACCGTAACCGATCGAACCACATCTGCCATCACTTAATACGGCACGTCCTCCACCTGTGACAATAACTGTTTTACCTGTTAAAAATCCCATTTTCTGTTTTCTCCTTATATTATTTGAAATCCGATACCTTCAGACTGCTTTCCGGTCTTATACGAATGTCCCAGTCCGTTTGTATCATATATAATGCTCGTTATCTTCTATATCTTTCGGTCATATCCTCCCACTGACAGCCTGCTTTCAAATGCACTCTGTTCTAATGGCTTATCATACAGATATCCCTGCGCATGGTTACAGCCAAGTTCCAGAAGAAATCTTGCCTGCTCCTCCGTCTCAACTCCCTCGGTTATGACATTCAGATTCAACTGTCTTGCCATCTGAATGATACTCTTAATAATGATCTGATCCTGTGTTGAAAATGCCTCATGATTGATAAATGACCGATCGATCTTAATCTCGTTTACCGGAAAATCCCGAAGAACACTCAAGGTCGAACAGCCTGTACCAAAATCATCAATTGATGTCGCAATACCTGCTTCTGACATATTCTTGATAAAGTCATACAGATCCTTCTGTTCACTCGCTTCTGTCGTCTCTGTTACTTCTATGATGATATACTTTGGATCAATATCATACTCTTTTATGATCCTTATAATTCGTTCCGCCAACATCCGTGGATCATGCCCAACCCCGGAAATATCATTTCTCGATATATTCACAGATATCGGAACAAGCTTATACCCTTTCTCAATCCATTCATTTATAGCCTCACATACCCGCTTCAGAATATACAGATCCAGATGAATGATAAATCCATTCCTCTCCATGGTCGGAATAAACCGAAATGGTTGTATCACTTCTCCGTTACGAATCCATCTTGCAAGTGCCTCTGTACCTACGATCTGACCTGTCCGGATATCAACCTTCGGCTGATAATACACCTGAAATTCCCGTTTCTCCAACGCCTCAGGAAGCATCTGTTCCATCCGCTGAACATCTACTGTTTCTTCCAGCATCTTGTCCGTTAAAAACGCATACGGAAGCTTGTGCTGTCTGGCATAACTGACGGCAATCGACAAACCATTCATAATATTTCTGGGATCTCTGTCCTTTGCAGTTATCTCATAGGCACCTGCCGCTGCCGCTATATATACCGGAACGACCCGTCCCATATACTTTGCTGTTACCTCAACCTTTTCCAGAAGATGAAGGAACTCTGCCGTTCTGCTTTTCTTAACCAGCGCCATGAAATTATCTCCGCCCAGATGCGCCAGTGTCTCGTCCTCTGCCAGCCATTTTCTGACAGCGACTGCATAACGCTTGATCATCAGATCACCTTCTGCACCACCATACTTATAGCTGAGCAGTCCAAAGCTTTTCAGGTTAAAATAAAAGCCGTTGTACTGACAGATCGTCTGATCCTGAAAATGCTGCTGTATGATCCTGACAAAGCCTGCACTGTTAGGAAGCATCGTGATCAGATTACAATACGAATATTCTCTTGTCTTACGGATCAGTCTGGATCTCGTCACATGAAGATATAAAACCTCAAGGAGAAGAGCTATATCTTCTTTTTCTTCCTCGCTCCATTCTACATTTTCACATGGAAATGCCGTAAGCTCACAATATCCGTTTTCTACCACTTGAAATGTCTTCTGATATTTGCCTTTCTCGGAATACAAGCCATCCCCGGCATAGAATACATCATGACGATCTTCATCCTGTACAGATTTGATATTTGCCTCAATGTGCAAATGTCCCGCTACCCTGCCGATCTTAAGCCGCTCAGCCAGAGGTTCGATCGCCTTTTTGAATCCATCAAATGTATTCTCAAACTGTAGTAATTCCTGTACATACAGTTCTATATCTTTTTTCTTAATTCTCTCTCTGATATCATCCACTGTCACGGGTGATCCTCCCTCTCATCTTTACTACTCTATACACTACAAAATTATTATTTTACATACAAACAAT
>ERZ1034980.1843-NODE-1843-length-12164-cov-46.268561_pt1 | contig 12164 bp, 11 predicted proteins | sample MGYA00520622_ERZ1034980 | MGnify/ENA primary metagenome ERZ1034980 (study PRJEB33766, sample SAMN09781791) | gut metagenome | biome: gut microbiome | host: Homo sapiens | place: Madagascar | study: EMG produced TPA metagenomics assembly of the PRJNA485056 data... | reverse complement strand
CAAGTAAGTTCCACCTTCGGAAGAAGAGGGGTGGAAGTTAGTTTGACAAGTCACTAGTAATGACTGGAAAGTGCCGGACGCAGGAATCGCCGTTGCCTCGGGGCCTTCCGGGGATTATAATGAACAGAGATTTAAGTATATAAGTGAGGGAAATGACATGGAATATCGTATCGAACATGACACTATGGGTGAGGTCCGTGTGCCGGCAGAGCATTTCTGGGGCGCGCAGACCGAGCGTTCGTTGGAGAATTTCCGCATCGGCACGGAGACGATCCCACGCGAGGTGATTCACGCCTTCGCGGTGCTGAAGTCCGCAGCGGCGACCGCGAACCACGCCCTCGGCAAGCTTCCGGAGGCGGAGGCGGAGGCCATCACCGGTGCCTGCCGTGATATCTGCGACGGCAAGTACCCGGAGGAGTTCCCGCTGAAGGTATGGCAGACCGGCTCCGGCACACAGTCGAATATGAATATGAACGAGGTCATCGCACATATCGCGATGCATGATCATCCGGAGCTGAAGATCCATCCGAACGATCATGTCAATATGTCCCAGTCCTCGAACGACACCTTCCCGACAGCGATGAACATGGCCGCGGTGCTCGCGATTCACGCGCAGCTCATCCCGGCGATCGACACGCTGATCGCGACGATGAAGCGTCTCGAGGAGGAGAACCATGATGTACTGAAGATCGGGCGTACGCATCTGCAGGATGCCGTTCCGATCCGTTTCAGTCAGGAAATCTCCGGCTGGCGCGGCATGCTCGAGGAGTCGAGAGCGCAGATCCTTGAGGCCTCCGATCATCTTCGGAAGCTCGCTATCGGCGGTACTGCGGTCGGCACCGGACTCAACTGTCCGGCGGGCTTTGACACAGCCTGCTGTGAAGAGATCTCCCGCCTCAGCGGACAGACCTTCACGCCGAGCAGCAACAAGTACCACGCGCTCACATCAAAAGACGGTTACGTCTTCACAAGTGGCGCGCTGAAGGGCCTCGCGGCGAACCTCATGAAGATTGCGAATGACATCCGCTGGCTCGCAAACGGCCCGCGCTGCGGTCTCGGCGAAATCTCCATCCCGGAGAACGAGCCGGGCAGTTCCATCATGCCGGGCAAGGTAAACCCGACCCAGTGCGAGGCGATCACGATGATCGCGATTCAGGTGATGGGTAACGACAGCACAATCGGCATCGGTGCCTCTCAGGGCAACTTCGAGCTCAATGTCTTCATGCCGGTGCTTGCCTACAACATGATGCAGTCCATCCGCCTCTTAAGTGACGGCATGGTCTCCTTCGAGCCCCACTGCGTCCGCGGTATCAAGGCGAAGAAGGAAAAAATGGATGAAAATCTCCGCAACTCGCTTATGCTCGTGACCTGCCTGAGCCCGGTCATCGGCTACGAGAACGCGGCTGCCTGCGCGCACAAGGCCTTCGAGGAAAACACGACCCTGAAGGAAGCCGTGCTCGCCCTCGGCTTCCTGTCGGAAAGTGAGTACGACGAGGCGGTTCGGCCGGAAAAGATGGTTTAACATCAGCATCTATGCTGTACGATGCCAATGTCATCGGGCGGAAGATCATCGCTCCGCCGAAGACATTGACCACAGAAGTATCCGATGTCAATGCTGACCGGCTGGAGATATCTGCTCCGTCGGAAGCATTGGCCGAATATAAAATAAAGAAGGAATACACATCGAGGAGGACACAACGATGGCAAAGGATGTATCTGCAGAGTCTATCAAACTGCATTATGAATTAAAGGGTAAGATCGAGGTGGCGTCACGCGCGAAGGTCGACAGCTCCGAGGCGCTGTCCCTCGCCTATACACCGGGCGTGGCTGCGGTCTGCAAGGAGATCGAGAAGGATCCGGAGAAGCAGTGGGAGCTGACCCGCCGCTGGAACACGGTCGCGGTCGTGACGGATGGTACCGCGATCCTCGGACTCGGTGATATCGGCCCGGAGGCCGGCATGCCGGTCATGGAAGGCAAGTGTGTACTGTTTAAGGAGTTCGGTGGCGTCGACGCGATTCCGCTCTGCATCCGTTCGAAGGATGTAGACACCATCGTCAACACGATTTCTCTGCTCGCAGGCTCCTTCGGTGGCATCAACCTCGAGGACATCGCGGCTCCGCGCTGCTTCGAAATCGAGAAGAAGCTGAAGGAAAAGTGCGACATCCTCGTATTCCACGATGACCAGCACGGTACCGCGGTCGTGGTAGCTGCGGCACTTCTGAACGCGGTGAAGGTTACCGGCAAGAAGATGGGCGAGCTGAAGATCGTCATCAACGGTGCGGGCGCTGCCGGCTGCGCGATCGGCAAGCTTCTCGTGAAGATGGGCTTCGGCAATGTCATCATGTGCGACATCAATGGCATCATCTGCGAGGGTGATGAAGGCCTCAACTTCGGTCAGGAGGAGATGTCCCACATCACAAATAAGGATCACATCCACGGCACACTCGCCGATGCACTGAATGGTGCGGACGCCTTCATCGGTGTTTCCCGCGGCGGCCTCGTGTCGAAGGACATGGTCAGAAGCATGAAGGATGGTATCGTCTTCGCAATGGCGAACCCGACTCCGGAGATCATGCCGGAGGAGAGTAAGGAAGCCGGCGCAGCCGTCATCGGTTCCGGTCGTTCCGACTACCCGAACCAGATCAATAATGTCCTTGTCTTCCCGGGCATCTTCCGTGGTGCACTCGACGTACGCGCAACCGACATCAACGACGAGATGAAGGAAGCTGCCGCGTATGCCATCGCCGGCCTCGTATCCGACGACGAGCTCACACCGGAGTACATCATCCCGAAGGCCTTCGACCCGCGCGTACGTGACGCTGTCGCAAACGCTACCGCAGAAGCAGCACGCAAGAGCGGCGTCGCACGAGTTTAAAATATATCGATGGAGAGGAACTGCCGACTCGGCAGTTCTTCTTTTTCTATAGATTTCTTGCGTTATCGATTTGGGTTGAGCCGAGTAAACTCTTTTTTTTCACAAATCAGGGATATTTCTCTGAGGTGCCATTAGATTTTTTCAGATTTATCACAAACCGCCCATTTTCCAAATATGTGACATTAGGCCACTTTCGCAAACCCTATCTTTCGAAGCCTCATGCCATTATATAATTTCACAGACTGGCCCGATGCCGGCAGTGTGACATTAGATTCCATATTAAAAAAGATTCCCTGAGAAAAATTCTTAAGAATCCTCGATTTTTACCTAGTGTCACTCCGTGAAAGAATTGCGGTTTTGCGTCAAAAACCGTAATTTCACTCAACATTCATCGCTGGTAGAGAGTCGGAGTTAATGTCATCACTTCGCCTGAAGCCTGGTTTATGAAAAAGCATAATGTCATCGCTTCGTCAGAAGTCTGGATTGTGAAGAGGTAACTGTTCCGACTGCCGGCCGCCGATCCACGCCTTGCCTTAACTACGTTTGAACAGTACCACAGTGACTATTTTGAGATGATTTTTGAAAAACTCATGGTTGACATCATCGCTTTACCATGGTAGAGTGTTGAATCATAAGAGGGATTCACGAGGGGCCTCCGGAGGCCGACTCGTCGCACGGGAGTGCAGGAGGAGATAATTATGAAAAAGACTTTAGCGATGATGACAGCAGCGATGATGGTGGCGGGTGCGCTTGCGGGTTGTGGTTCGTCCGGCTCGACACCGACGGCGACCACCGCAGCAGCGACCGAGAAGGCGACCACCGCAGCGGCTACCGAGGCAGCGACGGATGCAGCCACCACCGAGGCGGCAGGAGATACCGCAGCGGCCGCAGAGGGAACCGTAAAGACACCGAGCGGCAAGTTCACCGTTGGTTTCGATCAGGAGTTCCCGCCGATGGGCTTCGTCGGTGATGATGGACAGTTCACCGGCTTCGACCTCGACCTCGCGAAGGAAGTCGCTTCCCGTCTCGGCCTCGAGTTCGTACCGCAGCCGATCAACTGGGATGCGAAGGACATGGAACTCGATTCCGGCAACATTGACTGTATCTGGAACGGTTTCACGATGCAGGGCCGTGAGGACGCCTACACCTGGGTAGGCCCGTATATGGCGAACAATCAGGTATTCGTCGTGACTGCCGACAGTGATATCGCGTCGAAAGCCGATCTCGCAGGCAAGGCGGTCGAGGTTCAGAAGGATTCTTCGGGACTCGCTGCACTGCAGGGGGAGGCAGAGCTCAGCGCGAGCTTCGGATCGATGACCGAGGTTGCGGACTACAACACGGCGCTCATGGATCTCGAGTCCGGTGCCTGTGATGCAGTCTGCATGGACAGCATCGTCGCCGGTTACCAGATTAAGTCTTCCGGTAAGGATATGAAGATTCTCGATGATACCCTCTCCGCAGAGGAGTACGGCATCGGCTTCAAGAAGGGTGAGGACGAGCTTGCAAAGGCTGTTCATGACACCCTCATGGAGATGAAGGACGACGGAACCGTAGCAAAGATTTCGAACGACTGGTTCGGCTCCGACGTATTCACCCTGAAGTGATACATGCGAGTGTAGACATTGGACCTGATGGGAGAGGGCTCCGGCGGACTCCTGTCAGGTTATATTTGCGTTTAAGGGCTTCTCGGATTCGCAGCACCGGATCCACCGTTTTTTGCAGAAAGCTGCGTTCCCGGCTTCGGATTTCGCGAGAATATGATATGATGAAAGCTGGTTGTGTCGTGTGTGCACAAGTGCGATGAATCGCTGAAAAGCAGCGCAGAAACGAGCACATGATAAACCATGAATAATAATCTTTTGGAGGAATTACCTTGGCACTGTTACAGATCATCCTGGAACTACTGAAGGGTCTTGGCGTTTCGGTCGAGATCTTCGCCATCACCCTGCTGTTCAGCCTGCCGCTGGGCCTGCTGGTGGCCTTCGGGCGTATGTCGAAAAACGGCGTCGTGAGCGGACTCACGAAGGCCTACATCTCCATCATGCGTGGAACTCCGCTGATGCTGCAGCTCTTCGTCGTGTATTACGGTCCGTACTACCTCTGCCACATCAAGCTGAGCCCGACCTACCGTAATTCCGCCGTGTACATCGGCTTTATCATCAACTACGCCGCCTACTTCGCGGAGATCTACCGCTCGGGCATTCAGTCCATGCCGGTCGGACAGTACGAGGCGGCCGACATCCTCGGCTACACCCGCGTGCAGAGCTTCTTCCGCATCATCCTGCCGCAGGTGCTGAAGCGCATCCTGCCGTCCGTCACGAACGAGGTCATCACCCTCGTCAAGGACACCTCGCTCGCGTTCTCCATCTCGGTCATGGAGATGTTCACGAAGGCGAAGGCCCTGTCGTCCAGCCAGACCTCGATGACCCCGCTCATCGTCGCCGGCGTGTTCTACTATGTCTTTAACTTCATCGTCGCCCTCCTCATGGAGCGCATCGAGAAGAAGATGAACTACTATAAGTAAGGAGATGCGCGATGAATCTGCTCGAAATGAAAAACGTCAAGAAAAGCTTCGGCGACCTCCAGGTCCTGAAGGATATCAGCCTGACCGTCGCAGATGGCGAGATCGTGTCGATCATCGGCCCATCCGGTTCCGGCAAGTCCACCCTGCTTCGCTGCGCCACCCTGCTCGAAACGATGGACGCCGGTACACTGAAGTATGAGGATACGGTGGTTGCGGACAATGCTTCCGACGGGCGTGCAGCATACGCCGATAAGGAAACACTCCGGAAGATCAAGCAGGTCTACGGCCTCGTCTTCCAGCAGTTCAACCTCTTCCCACACTGGAATGTGCTTCAGAACGTGACCGACGCGGTCATCCATGTACAGAAGAAGTCCCGGGAGGAGGCAGAGAAGATCGGCCGCGAGCTCCTCGAAAAGATGGGCCTCGCGGATAAGGAGAAGTACTATCCGTACCAGCTCTCCGGCGGACAGCAGCAGCGTGTCGCTATCGCCCGTGCCCTGGCGCTGAACCCGAAGGTTCTTTTCTTCGATGAGCCGACCAGCGCCCTCGACCCGGAGCTCACCGGGGAAGTCCTGAAGGTTATCAAGTCCCTGAAGGATCTGCACATCGCGATGGTGATCGTCACCCACGAGATGGCCTTCGCCCGCGACATCTCCGATAAGGTCATCTTCATGGCCGACGGTGTCATCGTCGAAGAAGGCACCCCGGAGCACGTATTCAACTCCGAGAACGAACGTATGCAGAGCTTTCTCGGACGATATAAGAACATACTGTAAGAAGACGCAGCACCCGGGAAACGGGTGCTGTTTTTTATAACAGTTCAGGCGGGGTGATGTCATCATCCCCGTTTGATTTTTAAGAGACATCTATGCCGAGCGTCTCTTTTTGTTTGTTGGCCCACCCCCATTCGACATTCTTTATCTATTTACTTATCGGACCTATCCCGTGCAAACCTATTGACAAGTAACCGCTCGGTAACTATACTTGAAGTTACCGAGCGGTTACTTTTTGTAAGGAGATGGATGATGGCGGAAGGTACGAAGGAACGGATTTTAGACATTGCACTTGAACTGTTTGCGCAGAATGGATACCTGGGCACGTCGATGAACGATATCGCGAAGCAGCTGGGATTTACGAAAGCGGCGCTGTATAAGCATTACACCAGTAAACAGGAAATCCTGGATCAGATCGTAGAGCGAATGAACCGAATGGACTACGAGCGTGCAGAAGAGTATGAGATGCCGGAAACGGAGCCGGACGGGTTCGTGGAAGCATATATGCATACGCCGATCGAGAAGATCCGAACATACAGCATGGCGCAGTTTGATCACTGGACGAAGGAAACATTCTCCGCAAATTTCCGTAAGATGCTGACGCTGGAGCAGTATCGTGACCCGAAGCTGGCGCAGCTCCACCACGATTATCTGGCGGGCGGACCGATGGAGTACATGGCGGCGATCTTTCGTAAGCTAGCAGATTCGGATGAGGAAGCGATGCAGCTCGCGCTGGATTTTTACGGGCCGATGTATCTGCTCTACAGTGTTTACGATGGTGCGGAAGATAAGGCATCGGTTGCGCCACTGCTGGATGCCCATATCCGCCGCTTCATAGAGAAAGTCGAGTCCAAGTATAGAAAGAATGAGTGAAGAGCCTGAAAGATGGCGAAGAAATAAAGCATTGATTCTGATTTTATAGAAATAATCATATTGAGTCACGAAGCTGCCACAGAACACTTGAAGAAGGAATAAAAATATGAACATTACCGTGATTTATGCCACATGGCGGAAGAAGCCGTCCTGCAGCTGGAACATTGCCCAGATACTCATCCAGGAGCTGTTGTCAGACGGAGAACTGTTCGAGTTTCAGCTCCCGCAGGATATGCCCCATATCTGCGTGGGATGCTATGCCTGCATCAACGGGCAGGAACAGAGCTGTGGCGGAGCAGCGGCTCTTGCACCGATCCTGCGCGCGATGGAGCAGTCCGAGCTGATCATTTTCTGCACACCGACCTATGTGTATCATGTTCCGGGGCAGATGAAAACGCTGCTGGATCATTTCGGGTACCGCTGGATGGTTCACCGCCCGGACCTGACTTTTATGAAGAAGCAGGCCGTCATCATCAACACCGCCGCAGGTGGCGGTATGCGATCGACCGTCCGGGATATCAAAGACAGCACGGACTACTGGGGCATCGTGAGAACGCACATCCTCTCGCAGGCCGTGTGGGGGCACGACTGGACGAATCTGCCTGCAGCATTCCGCAAATCGGCAGAAAAGAAGGTCCGGCGGACAGCCCGAAATGTCCGACGCAGAGCCAGGCAGCTGACCCCATCCCTTAAAGTGAGATGCCTGTTCAGGTTCTATCAGTTCCTGCATAGGAAACAGAAAATGTCAGCGGTCGATGACGCCTACTGGCTGGAAAAAGGGTATGTCACGGGGAAGCCGTGGAAGTAAAACCATTGATAAATGGAAAAAATATGTCAGATTGGAGGGATGACGGATGAACTATATTCGGGTTACAAAAGAAAATATTGATAAGGAACATATCTGTTGCGCAATGTCCGGCAAGCAGAGTGTTGCAAAAAAGGAATGGCTCAAGCATCGCTTGGATGATGGGCTTGTTTTCTATCGCAGTGGGGAACGCGGTAAATGCTTTATCGAATATATACCGGCCGAAAATGCATGGGTGCCGATCGAGGCAGACGGATATCTCTACATTAACTGCCTCTGGGTATCCGGCTCCATGAAGGGACATGGATACTCAAATGATCTGCTGGAGGCGTGCATCCGTGATGCCAGGGCGCAGGGGAGGGAAGGCATTTGTATTCTGTGCGCAGAGGGTCGGAAGCGGGAATTTCTCGCTGACCCGAAATTCCTGCCCTATAAGGGGTTTCGTGTGGCAGACATCTCCGACTGCGGAATCAATCTCATGTACCTTCCCCTTGCAGATAATGCAGCGCCACCGAGATTCAAGGACTGCGCGCGACACCCGAGGGTGGAGGAGAGTGGATTCGTCCTCTACTACACCGACCAGTGCCCGTTCACATACTACTGGGTACCGAAGATTCTGGAGATCGCGGAGGAACACAGCGTTCCGTTTAAGGCCATCCACATCACTGACAGAGAAGCCGCGCAGAACGTGCCCGCGCCGGTCACCACCTACGCCCTGTTCCGGGACGGACAGTTCCTGACACAGGGCATACTGTCCGATAAAAAATTCAGGAAACTGGCGGGGATTTCGGAGTAGATTTCAGAAAGAATAAGATAAATGAAAAATTTGATTATATATGTTCACGGAAAGGACGGCTCGGCGCAGGAAGCCCTTGCTTACGGGCTGATCGACAGAATTATTGATAAGAAAGAAGGAGAAACGTTATGTCAGAAAAGAATTTGATCATTCGTCTGGAAACGAAAGACGATTACAGAGCCGTCGAAAACCTGACGCGTGAAGCGTTCTGGAATGTTTACCAGCCCGGCTGCATGGAGCACTATGTGCTGCACTGCTTACGGGATGCCCCGGCATTTGTGCCGGAGCTGGACTTCGTGATGGAAATGAACGGTGAGCTGATCGGGCAGGTCATCTATGTGCGATCAGAAATTGACTGCGATGACGGAAGAAAAGTGCCCATCATGACCTTCGGGCCGATCAGCATCGCACCCGCATATAAGCGGCAGGGCTATGGGAAGCAGCTGCTCGACTATTCCATGGAAAAAGCGAAGGAAATGGGCGCGGGGGCGCTTGCCATCACCGGCAATATTGATTTTTATGGGAAGTCCGGCTTTGTTCCGGCCAAAACAAGGGGCGTACGCTATGCCGATGACCCGGAGGCGGATTACTTCCTCATCAAGGAGCTGACATCCGGATTTCTGGACGGCGTCTCCGGCACTTACAAAGACCCGGAGGGATATTTCGTCTGCGAGAAGCATCCGGAAGCGTTTGAACAGTTTGAAACCACTTTTCCGGAGAAGGAAAAGTTGAAGCTGGCAGGACAGCTGTTCTGAGGAGGAATAACCGATAAACTATATAGCGAGATGAATGGAGAATATCTTTGTAATCAGAAAATGCAGATGAGTCAAAGACCGGAATTGAGTCGGACGCTGGACTTACAAATTCTGCAAAACTCATGAGGAGATCAAAAATAACATGAAAATCGAACATATTGCGCTGTACGTGAATGACCTGGAAGCATCCCGACATTTCTTCATGAAATATTTTGGTGCCACATCCAATGACGGATATTGCAATCCGAAAACGAACTTCCGCTCGTATTTTCTTTCCTTTGATGGTGGTGCCCGGCTTGAGCTTATGAACAAGCCGGAACTGTCTGACCCATCAAAAAGCCTTGCCCATACCGGATATGCACATGTCGCTTTTTGCGTGGGCAGCAGAGAAAAGGTGGATGCATTGACCGCAGCACTGCAAGCGGATGGCTATGAGGTCATCAGCGGCCCGCGAACCACCGGCGACGGCTATTACGAAAGCTGCATCCTTGATGCGGAACATAATCAGATTGAGATCACGATCTGAGAATGACAAGGCGGATATTTATAGAATAGGAAGAGACATGGACATCGAAAAGAGCCAGCGCAACCGCGCTGGCTCGTAATTAATGTCGAAATATACTATTCAGAATATGCTCTGCATCTTCCTTGTGCGATCAGATATTCAGCAGATCGCTGTATACCTTCAGTGCGCCGTCGGTCTCGTGTGCGAGTACCTTCTTCGCGAGGACCTTACCGAGCTGTACGCCCTCCTGGTCGAAGGAGTTCAGGTTCCAGCAGAAGCCCTGGAACATCACCTTGTTCTCGTAGTGTGCGAGCAGTGCGCCGAGGGTTCTCGGATTCAGCTGCTGACCGATGATGATGGAGGATGGACGACCACCCTCGAAGTTCTTGTTGCGGTTTTCGTCTGCCTTACCGCAGGCGAAGGCAACGATCTGGGCGGCAACATTGGCACAGAGCTTCTGCTGGCTGGTGCTGCCCTGGATGGTATCATCCATGCCGATCTGGTTCTCACGGAAACCGACGAACTGGAGCGGGATGATGTCCTTGCCCTGGTGCAGGAGCTGGTAGAAGCTGTGCTGGCCGTTGGTGCCCGGTTCACCGAAGATGACCGGACCGGTCGGATAGTCCACCGGCTCACCGAAGCGGTTTACTGACTTGCCGTTCGACTCCATGTCGAGCTGCTGAAGATGTGCCGGGAAGCGGCTGAGGCCCTGGGAGTACGGCAGAATCGCGGTGCTCTCGTAGCCGAGCACGTTACGCTCATAGACACCGATCAGTGCGTCAAGCATATCCGGGTTCTTCATCGGATCCTTCTCTGCAGCGAGCTTATCCTCTGCGGCAGCGCCCTCGAGGAACTCTGCGAAGACCTCCGGACCGAAGGCGAGGGACAGAACCGCGCCGCCGACCGCTGAGGTAGAGGAGTAACGTCCGCCGATGTAATCATCCATATAGAATGCTGCGAGATACTCCGGGCTGGTAGCGATCGGAGAAGTTGCGGAGGTGACGGCGATCATGTGCTTCGCTGGATCGAGGCCGAGCTTCCGAAGTGCGTTCATCACGAAGGTCTGGTTCGTGAGGGTCTCGAGCGTCGTGCCGGACTTGGAAACCAGGATGAAGAGGGAATGCGCGACGTCAATGTTGCGAAGAACAGCGGCTGCGTCATCCGGATCGACGTTACTGATGAACTGTGCATTCATCTTGAGGAGACCCTTCGTCTTCGCCCAGTTCTCAAGTGCGAGGTACATCGCGCGTGGACCGAGGTCACTTCCGCCGATACCGATCTGAACGACCGTGGTAAACTTCTCGCCGGCTGCATTGGCGATCTCACCGGAATGAACCTTCTCCGCGAATGCGGCGATGCGCTTCTGCTGCTCAACGTAGAATGCGCGCTTGTTTTCACCGTCTACCACAACATCCTGACCGAGCTGTCCGCGGGTCAGCTGGTGAAGTACGAGACGCTTCTCACCAGTGTTAATCACATCACCGTTATAGAGATCCTCATACTTCTCTGCAAGCTGTGCTTCCGACGCCAGCTTCACGAGCGCTGCGAGGACATCCTCATCGACGGCCTTCGCACCGTAGTTGTATGCCATTCCCTCTGCCATCGGCACGGAATAGTTCTTCACACGAGCGGCACCATTCTCGCCGGTCATGACTTCCTTCAGGTTCACTGCCTTCACCTTCTGCAGCTCTGCATAGGATGAAAGCGTATCAAGATTCTTCCAATTCAGCATCGTCATTTCCTCCATAAGGTACTTTTTCAGTGATGCAGCCGGGCCACATCGCAAGTAAACCGTTTTTCATTATACCATCGTACGAAGGATTTCTAAAGAGGAATGTTACGAATTTAACAGATGGGTGAACTGACCATGGGTGAACTGTTACCGTTACTGTTCACTCGTCAACTGGATTCAGGCAGGAGCCGGAGGGGCAGCAACGTAGGAACAGTACTCCGTTGCCGCCCCTTCGCCGCCCCTGGCCAACGTTACTATCCAATATGGTTTGATGATGAAAATACTGGATATGTTTTTTGACTGTAAGCATGACAGGCGGCTGCAAAATATCCACTATTAGGCGATTTCAAAAATACTGGATACGAAAAGCCTTATTTCCTAAGAGGAATCCGGGCTCGCATATCCAGTATTTAAATAAAGAAGCTCTATTGGATATCTGGCGAAAGAAACTCTTCTCTAAAGCCAGAAATACATATCCACTGTTATGAAGTGACCGTTGTCAAGGTGGAAATTAAAATTTTCGGA
>ERZ1034980.1841-NODE-1841-length-12170-cov-4.764012_pt1 | contig 12170 bp, 10 predicted proteins | sample MGYA00520622_ERZ1034980 | MGnify/ENA primary metagenome ERZ1034980 (study PRJEB33766, sample SAMN09781791) | gut metagenome | biome: gut microbiome | host: Homo sapiens | place: Madagascar | study: EMG produced TPA metagenomics assembly of the PRJNA485056 data... | reverse complement strand
AACGAAGTGCGCCGTAAAGTCGGGCGCGTATTCGGCGATTTCCCAGCAGAACGCCGCCGACGCCCTTCTGGTTACCGCAATAAATCTGCAAATGATTAAAGACGTCGTCTTTATTTACGGTTTCCGCCCGTCGGACGCAAGACTTATGAGCATTTTCGGCAAAGTGCTTACCAACTCTTTCGTCGCGTACGGACTGGGTAACGTGAAAGTCGGCAACGCGGTGGTTAAAACCATGGGCGACGTGGCGAGAAGCATTCCGCTTTTAGGTTCGGCGATCTCGGTCATCGTTGACGGAACGGTGCAAGGGCTGGGTAACGCGACTTTAACGGCGGTTATCGGGCATAACACGGTAAAGTATTTAATGAAAGAATATAACCTGCAAAATATACTCGACGACGCGGAGATTACGTTCGACGAAAACGACTTTGCCGACACCTGCGCGGAAGTCAGAAAAGAACTTGTATCCGAAAAAAAAGATAAGAAAAAAGCGGTCTGACGACCGCTTTTTTTTACGCGTTGTTTTATATTATTCCGCTCTCTTTGGCGAGTTTTTCCGCATCCGTACCCTTGATTTTTTCGGTTACTTCTTTAAGCAGAATTTTCTCTTTAAGCGAAAGTTTCATACTTGAAAGCGGCTGTTTGTCGAGCGCGTAATAAACCGCTCTTAAAAGTTCGCGCACGTCGTATACGCTGCCCCATACTTCGGGAACGGCTCTGTCGACGTCGAGCAGGGTGTAAACCGATTCCATACCCGTTCTCATCGAATATTCGATAGTAAAGATAGTATCTCTCGGCGTTTCGGCGAACTGACCTATAAATGCGAAGTTTACCGCTCCGTCGGGAACGACCTTCGGTCTGTCGGAGTTCTTTCTCGGTCTGAAGAATGCGTTGATGAAGGGCATATAACACGTAGTCGTGTTTGCTTTCGTCTTTGCGTACTCGTCGATTTTTTCGGTCGGAAGACCGATGTGATACAGCCATTCTTTGCAAACTTCTTCGCCCGTACATTCGCGCATCGGCTTTTTCACGTAGTTGCCGGGACGGTCGGTGTTAAGCGAGTAAAGCCAGATAAGAACCGACTTTTTATCCTGCGATTTGAATTGAGGCTGACGGTTGATCGTCCAGGACAGGTACCAGTTGTCCACGCTGTCTTTTACGGTTACGATTCCGCCCGTGGTAACTCTGCCCGCTCTCGGATCGCGGCGGCAGATTTTTTCGATATATTCTATTATTTCGTCGTCCGAAGTTTCTACCGTAGCGCTCATCCAGTTGGTTTCGTCGGGGTGGTCGCAATAGTTGGACGGGTTGCCGAAAGCCGGATCCTGAATGGCTATATTCTTCCACAAATCCCACGATTCTCCGCCGCCTTTTCTGATTTTGGTAAGGTCGGGCGCGTGAGTCTGATCGCCGTAGCAACTCGTATCGGTGCAGCAGCCGTTGGTGATGAATACGAGATCGCTTTCGAGCAGGTCTATCGAGCCTTTTTCGCCGTTTTTAACGTATTCTATCTTTTTGGCGACTTTCTTTTTGCCGTTGATTTCGAAAACGACGTTCTTTACGTCTATGCCGTATTCTACCTTTACGCCGTGGTTTTCGAGATATTTTTGCAAGGGTTGAATAAGGCTTTCGTATTGGTTGTATTTAGTGAAGCGAAGCGCCGAGAAGTCGGGAAGTCCGTCGATATGGTGAACGTACCTTTGCAGGTATCTTTTCATTTCGAGCGCGGAATCCCACGAGTGGAAAGCGAACATCGTCTGCCAGTAAAGCCAGAAGTTGCTGTTCCAGAAGTTATCGTCGAAGTAATCGCTTATCTTCTTGTCTTCGAGGTCTTCTTCGGGCGTCATAAACAATTTGCTTATCTGCATAGCCGCTTCTTTGTTAAGCCCGAATTTGTTGTCCGTATGCGCGTTTTCGCCGCGGTTGACGGTCGCTCTGCAAAGCGAGTAGTTGGGGTCGGCTTTGTTGAGCCTGTAATATTCGTCGAGAACCGAAAGACCCGGATTTTCGAGCGACGGAACGTCCCTGAACATTTCCCACATAACTTCGAAGTGGTTGTCCATCTCTCTGCCGCCGCGCATATAATAGCCGCTTCTCGGAACCGCTCTGCCGTCGCACGAGCCGCCCGCTATATCGAGTTTTTCGAGCAGGTGAATATGTTCGCCTTTCATCTGTCCGTCCCTGACGAGGAAGAACGCCGCGGAAAGTCCCGCAAGCCCCGTGCCGATAATATAAGCCGATTTGCCGTCTACGCCTTCGGGTTTAACCGGGTGAGCGAACGCTTCGTAATTGCCTGATCCGTAATACATATATTTTTACCTCCGAATTTGTTTTACGCCCGTATTATAACCCGCGGAAAAAGAAATTGCAATAGACGATTTTTCCGTATCGTCGCAATTTAAGACACTCTTTCAACATTGTAAAAATTTTATACGAAAACGCCCGTTTGTCCGGGAGGACAGACGGGCGTCCGGATTATATATCCGAATTATATATTATTTATTGAAATTATTGAAAGCGATTTCTATCGAGCCGCCTACTATCCTGCTTACGCGGTCCACTATTTCTTCGGGGGATTCTTTCATATCGCGTCTTATCCAGTCGAGAAGAACGCCCACGAAAGCGTATTTGTAAAAGTCGGCTATGTACTTTTTGTTTTCGTCGCGTACGGTTTTACCTTCGGCTTTTTCGTCCACTACGTTTTTCAGCAGCGGATAGACGAGCCTGTAAAGGTATTGTTCGAGCATTTCGAGCGAAACCGAACGATATATGTTGTCTATAAACGTCTTGTCTTTTTTTGCGAGAGTGAATACCGCAAGAAAACCTTCCTGCCAGGTTTCGTAAGTTTTATTCTCTTTAAGAACTTTTTCCGTGTCTTCTATGCACGTCCATTCGACGAGGTCGTAAATGTCCTGAAAATGATAATAAAAAGTCTGACGATTTACTCCGCATTCGTCCGCTATATCCTGCACCGTTATTTTGTTAAGCGGCTTCGTGCGAAGCAGATTTTTAAGCGCGTAAGACATCGCTCTTTTCGTGATATCGCTCATAATATATCCTATGCCGTGTAGGGCAGTTTACGGTTGGTTTTGAACCACTCCGTTTCGCGGAGTTCGGTTGCGTTATTTGAAAAATACCGCGTTACTGAATTCCCGGCGGAACAGATTACGATATTGCCGTTCATAGACGTAAACTTATTTGCGTCGTAGTCGACGCAAAGCGAAGTTACGAAAACCTGCGTTCCGGCGTTTTTGGTATAAACTCTGTCTACGAAGGCTTGCGTGGGGAATTGATTGTCTTTGTTTTTGGTATATTCCGGGCTGCCCGCGCACGCGCACACGCATATCGTATCGGGTTCGATAACGTCGAGAAGTTCCTGCGAAGTGGAAGTTTTCGAGCCGTGATGCCCCGCCTTGTATAATCTCGTTTTACCCATTTTAGCCAAATTGTTCGTTACGAGGTCTTTTTCTCCGTCTTCTTCGAGGTCGCCCGTGAAGAGATAGCGATAGACGTTTTTGCCCGCCGTTTCGACTATCTGGAAGCATACCGAGTAATTGTTTTCGGTTTTCGATTTTTCGTGGTAGAATTTATGTTCGAGAAATTCGAGTGAAACGTTATCGTTGATTTTAACGGTCGGACTCGCTCCGCTTTCGAAATATTCGTTTACTTTTTTAACGGTCGTACCGTTTCCGGTAAGCGTATTAAGATTGTTACGGAAATTTTTATAAAGTCCCGCTTTGGATTCGTTCTGGTTGGTTTGCGCGAAGGTTACGACCGTGCCTATTCCCCCGTCGAATTTAGAAAAAAGACTGTTTTCGTAATCTTTGGTTGCGAAACCCGCGTAGTGGTCCTGATGGGCGTGAGTTACCACGACGTATTCGAGTTGCCCGTCTACGTACGGCTTAACGTATTCGTATATATCGTCCACGCTGTCGGCGCGGCTGCCCGCGTCTATCAAAATTTCGAATTCGCCCGCGTTTATAAATACGCAGTCGCCCGTGTACTTGTTGCCGAGTTCGAGAAAGTGTACCGAAAGGGTGGTGTCGTCGGATTTTATCGCGTTTACCGCGTTTTCGTCGAGTGCGCCCCCTTGATAGACGGTTGCGGTTACTTTATCGGGGATAACGTAGGTTTCGTTCGCGGCGAAAACTCCGCCCGCAGCCCCGCCGACGAGTCCGACGAGAAGGGAAATCGCGATAGTCGCAATTAAAATCGCGCCGCTTATTTTTTTGCGTTTAGCCATCGTTTTCCACCCCCGTAACTATTATGGTGCGTATGAGTTTCGAATTTCTGAACGCGAAATGATCGACCGTATACTCTTCGTAGTAAATACCCGATTTTTCAAGGTCGATAAATTCGACTTCCGATATATCGTGCGATTTATCTTCGCGGTAATAAATTACGCGTTTTACGTCGTCTTTAAGCGACTTGCCGAAAAACGAAACTTCGACCCCGCCGCTTTCGATAAGGGCGTTCATATCCGAAAATTCGTTCGGTTTGCCTTCGGCAAGTAAACTCTCTTTCAGAGCGGTAACGTCTATTTCGACGTAGTCGTTTTCTTCCGCTTTTATTCCGTTTACCGTAAACGTATCGAAGCGGAAATAGGTGAGTTTTTTCGCGGCGAAAAAGCCCGCGACCGCGCCGATCGCAAGGAAAAGTATCGCTACGATTAAAATCGGCGATTTTCCGATTTTTTTAATCGTCTTTTTGTCAACCGTTACTTCTTTCGCGGCGGCGGGCGACGATTTCGTCCGTTTTACCGCTCTCGCGTCGTTGTATTTTTTAGCCATTGATTTAACCTATTTCTCTCTTGAGTTTTTTTCTGAAAATCATATAGAATATCGAAAACACTATGAATATTGCCGTAATTATTGCGGTGTACATCGTGGTCGAATTTACCGTTACCGATATAGATTTGCTTGCCGCCGTTAAAACGTTATAGACGTTCGCCGGTAAAATTTTCGTTAAGGCGTTCGTTATGAACGCGGGCGCGGAGACGAGATTCGAAAGGGCAAGCCCCGCGACGGCGGGCGTGATAAACAACGACGTAACGGGTGAACTGCCCAGCCATATCGCGCTCCATACTTTTATCGTCGGATTTTCGGCGAAAAGTTTTATAACTATCTTTATAACCAGCCATCCCCACAGCGCAAACGAAAGAGCCATACCGAGCGTCAGAAGCGTTATATTCGTCGAAATTGCGGAAATTACGGACCCCGTGAAAAAGGCGTTGATTTTGTCGGTGATAAGTTTTTCGACGTCTTCTTTCGTGTAAGTTTTTTCGCCGTCGGCGAAAAGGGCGGTTTTTATCGCGGCGGTTTCTCCGCCTTCCGTCGGCGTTTCCGAAGACTTATCGAGCGCGCGCCCTAAAACGTTATAGATAATCGAATCGGGGTTTATATTGCCGTTTTTATCCGCAAAGCCGCCGATAATCGACTTAATCGAGGACTTTATCGTTTCTTTTACGCTGTCGGGAAGATTTTCTATCGTAAGATTTTCGTACTCGCCCGTCGTCGAGGAGGCAAGGTCGTTTACGACTTCGTCTATTACCGCGATCGTTGCGTCGGTAACCGTATCCACCGTCGCGCCGTCGGCTTTAATCGCTTCGAAAATCCTGCCCGACTTTTTGTCGAGATATTCGTCCGTAAGCCCTAAATCGTTAAGCACGGTATCTACGGTTTTATCCGATGACTCTTCGTTACTTATGAAGTCGTTTATCGTGTCCGACAGCGCGGACTTGACGGAGAGCCTCAACATGGATTTAGAAAGGTTTTCCACCACGACGTCTATACTGCCCGACATCTCGTCGAGAACGGTTGTAACGTTGGCGTTTATAACCCGCTTTATCGCCGCTTCGGTTTCCGCCTTATTGAAAAGCAGGGCGAAAAGTTGCGGCGTGGTCGCTTTTATCGAAAACGTAAGCGTAACTTTGTCTTTGCCGAGTTGATCGAGTACGTCGGCGATGACCTCGTTTTCGTTTATTTCGCCCGTTTGGGAGGAATCGGGCGAAGAATCTTCGGTTATAAGAACGGTTTTAAGTTCGTTCGTAAGTTCGGGCGTGGTTACCACTTTTGCCCCGTAATTCATGGCGGGGGCGAAAAAATAACTCGCTATCGTAAGAGCGCAAAAGCAGATTATTATCGCGTTGAAAACGTACGCCGCGATTCTCGTCGAAATCTTCATAGTAGTAACAGTATAATATTCCTCGCGCGTTTTTGTCAACGAAAAATTAAAATTTATTAAAGTTCTTGCTTAATTTCCGCAAATGTGATATTATGATAAACGGTTGTTTTTAATTTGCCGAAAGATTTATAAAAAAGAGGTAAACATGTCCGTAAATATTTACGTAGACCGATTCGGCGGTAATTATGTCGGCGCGGTCGCGAAAGACGGGAAAGTCATGGAATACAGACTCGAAACGGTCAATAAAACCGTTGCGATAGGCAGCGTTTTCAAAGGCAGGGTTGAAAACGTACTTTGCGGAATGAACGCGGCTTTCGTGAACGTAGGCTTGAACCGAAACGGCTATCTTGCCGCCGGCGATATGCTTATGGACAGGTCGGAACTTATAGGCAACGTCGAAATGCCGTCTATACTCGACCTTAAAGTCGGCGACGAAGTTCTCGTTCAGGCTATAAAAGATCCCGCGGGGACCAAAGGCGTAAGGCTTACTTCCAACGTTTCTTTCGCGGGGCGTTACGTCGTGTTTATGCCCAATATCGATTTCGTCGGGGTTTCGAGAAAGATTACGGACGAAAAACAAAGAGAAAGGCTTTTGAAAATCGCGCGCGAGTGCTGCCCCAAAAAGACGGGCGTTATTATCCGCACGGCGGGCGAGAACGCGGGCAAAGCCGAAATTAAAAGAGAAATTTCGGCGTTGAAAAAACGCTACGATACCATACTCAAACAGTTCAGAAAACAACCCGCGCCGTCGCTGTTGTACGAAGAAGGCAATCTCGCGCTTCGCATAATCCGCGACGTGTATTCCGAAGATATAGACAAATTCATAGTGGGCGATAAAGAAACGTATAAAACCGTACTCGAATACGCCAAAAAATTCGAAGCCGAACTTAAAAGCAAACTCGTGCTTTACGATAAAAAACGGGATATGTTCTCTTATTACGGACTTTCCGCGGGCGTCGAAGAAATGCTTTCGAGTAACGTCGCCATGGCAAGCGGAGCGTATCTCGTCATCGATAAGACCGAAGCGTTGACCGTCATCGACGTGAATACGGGCAGTTTCGTAGGGAACGAAGATATGGAAGAAACCGCGTTTTCGACCAATTTGGAAGCGGCTGCGGAAATCGCAAGACAACTTCGGCTTCGCAACATAGCGGGTATCATCGTCGTTGACTTTATCGACATGAAAGAAGAGAAACACAGAAAAAAACTTCTCGAAGAATTGACGGTTTATCTGGCGGAAGACAGAGAAAAATGCGCGGTCGTCAGAATGAGTCCGCTCGGGCTGGTAGAGATAACCCGCAAGAAAAAACGCCGCGAAAGCGTTTCGTCGCTCGTTCAGCCTTGCCCCTATTGTCAGGGTACGGGGCTTATCGAGTCGAACGATTATATCGTCATGAAGATAAGGGCGGGGCTGCTCGATCTGTTCGCCGACGGTTACGATAACGCGGTAATCGATTGCAACGTGGATATAGCCGAGTACATATTCGCGAAAAAATGCCTTAAAAACGACGTGGAAAAAATCTGGACCAACAAGCGGGTGTACGTGATACCGCATAAGACCTATCACCGCGAATTTTTCCTGATGAAAGGCGACAACGATTTTGCGATGAGCGTTCCCGAAAAAGCCCGCCTGCTCTATTGATTTTTACCGAAACGGCAATTCACCGGGAAATACGCGGATAACGGAAAATAATTATGGAATATAAACTCAATTTCGAACTCGTTCCCGACGGGTGCTGGTATTCGAATTTAAGAAGCGAACTCCCTAAAAAACTATGGGATATCGTAAGAAAAGACGCATACGCGCGGGCGAACGGAAAATGTATGATTTGCGGCAGACCCGCAAAACGGCTCGAAGCGCACGAAAAGTGGAGTTACGACGAAAAGACGGCTACGCAAAAACTCGAAGACGTAATCGCCGTATGTCATACCTGCCACAGCGTTATTCATATCGGCAGAACGCAACTAATGGGCGAAGAAGATAAGGCTATAGCGCAGTTTATAAGGGTCAACAAGTGTTCTTACGCCGACTATCGGAAAGCCCTCGGCGAAGCGAACGCAAGACACCGTAAACTTAACGAAATTCCCGAATGGAATCTCGATATATCCTGGCTCAAACGCTTCGATAAATAAAAATATATCGTCGTATATTTTAACGCGATATGTCCGGGGGAAATTATCCGGGTTCCGGAAGGATAAGTGGGATTCAGAACGGAAGTATGAAAATTTTTGCGGAAAAATCAAGAGAAGAAAGGATCCGAAGGGGAGTAACGCAAACGACCGACGGCGCGGCAAACGACCGGGAGCGCGGACGCTTCGAGCCGTCGCCCGAAATTCCGGCGGCGATAGAGAAATATCCCGGAGTTTCCGTCGATTATCTTCTCGGATCGGGAAACTGAAATGGATTGGCTGAAAATCAAAGATACGCTCTTTAATCGTAACTTAACCTGCAATTTATGCGGCAGGGAAAATTTCAACGGCAAGCCGTTTTGCGATAAATGCTATCCGTTGCTTGTAAGAAACGACGGCTATATCTGCGATCACTGCGGTTCGCCCGTCGAATATCCCGTGGAATATTGTAATTGTTGCGCGGGCAAAAACGTCAATTTCGACTTTGCGAGAAGCGAGTTTATCTATACGGGCGAGGTCAAAAAACTCATACGCGCAATGAAGTTTTCGTCAAAAGCATACCTTGCCGACGTATTAGCCGAAGAAACTTTCGAAAAGTTTATAAAGTGCGGATATAAGGCGGATATAGTGCTTTACGTGCCTATGACGAAAAAGCGCGAAAGAAGCAGAGGTTACAATCAGGGCAGGCTTATCGCGCGGCGGATAGCCTACCTTGCGGGATTGCCGCTCGGCGACGGGGTGGTTTCTAAAAAAGAAGGCGCGGCGAGGCAGGTCGGGCTTACCCGCGAAGAGAGAAGAAGAAATCTCGACGGAAGTTTCCGCGTGGAAGATAAGTCCGCGGTCGCGGGCAAAAGAGTTCTGCTCGTCGACGACGTAATGACCACGGGTTCTACGATGGACGTGCTTTCCGCCGCTCTTAAAAAGGCGGGCGCGGCAGAAGTGAGCGTTTTAACCGTAGCTGTAACCGCGCGAAAATTCAATTTTCGCGCGGGCAATGAATCGGGCGAATAGCGGAAACCGTTCAAAAACCGCATTTTTTTGCATTTTTCTTGAAATACTCACTTAAAATTATTGAAAAATACGACTGAATATAGTAAAATATATCAAACGGCGAGTTTTTGCCGCTAATTTTTATAAAAAGGATTGTTATGGGGCTTATTAAATTTATTTTAAGCAGCGATTCGAGAATAAGTTTGCGTAAAATCAAGTCGCAGACCGAAAAAGTTCTCGCTCTTTCTCCGAAGTACGAAAAGATGACCGATTCGGAACTCAAAGACCAGACCGTCGCGCTTAAAAACAGACTTAAAAACGGAGAAACTCTCGAAGATATAATGTACGACGCGTTCGCCGTCGTAAGAGAAGCGTCTTACAGAGTTCTTAACATGCGTCATTATCCCGTTCAGATTATGGGCGGTATATGCGTTCATCAGGGCAGAGTTGCCGAACTTAAAACGGGCGAAGGTAAAACGCTTATGGCGACCTTGCCCGCGTACCTTAACGCGCTCTCCGAAAAAGGCGTGCATATCGTTACGGTAAACGATTACCTTGCGAAGCGCGACGCCGAGTGGATGGGTAAAGTTTACAGATTTTTAGGGCTTACCGTCGGCGTCAATACCCACGATATGTCCGACGAGCAGAAACGCGCCGCCTACGCCTGCGATATTACTTACGGAACGAACAACGAATTCGGTTTCGACTATTTAAGGGATAACCTTAAAATCAGCATGGCGGATATGGTTCAGCGCGGACTTAATTTCGCGATCGTCGACGAGGTAGACTCGATATTGATCGACGAGGCGAGAACTCCGCTTATCATTTCGGGCAGAGGCGAAAAATCGTCGAGCCTTTATTACGACTGCAACCGCTTCGTCAAAACGCTCAAAGCCGACGAAGACTACACCGTCGATCTCGAAGACAAGTCCGTACAGATTACCGAAGAAGGCGCGAGAAAAGCGGAAAAATTCTTCAATATCGAAAACCTTGCGGATATAGAAAATTCCGAACTCAACCATCACATACAACAGGCTCTTAAAGCGCACTTTATTTTCAAGCGCGACAGCGACTATATCGTAAACGATGGCGAAATCGTAATAGTAGACGAGTTTACGGGTCGTCTTATGATAGGCAGGCGTTATTCCGAAGGTCTGCACCAGGCAATCGAAGCCAAAGAAAACGTGGTGGTAAGAAACGAAAACAAGACTTACGCCACGATAACTTTCCAGAACTATTTCAGGCTTTACAACAAACTTTCGGGTATGACGGGTACGGCAAAGACCGAAGAGGAAGAATTCAGGACGATTTACGGGCTCGACGTACTCGAAATTCCGACGAACAAGCCCGTACAGAGAATAGACTACCCCGACGTTATCTATTCGACGGCGGCGGGCAAACTCCGCGCGATAGTCGCCGAAATAATCGAACGCCACGCGACGGGGCAACCCATTCTCGTAGGTACGGTTACGGTAGAAAAGTCGGAAGAAATTTCCCGTTGGCTTATCAAAAACAAAGTCAAACACAACATACTCAACGCCAAAAACCATAAGCGCGAAGCCGAAATCATAGCGCAGGCGGGTAAAAAGGGCGCGGTTACGATAGCCACCAACATGGCGGGGCGCGGAACGGATATACTTCTCGGCGGTAACCCCGAATTTATGGCTGTACAGGACCTTCGCAACGAAGGATATTCCGACGACATGATAGACGTCGCTACGTCTTACGTTCAGGATATAACCGACGAACAAAAAGCGGTAAGAGATAAATACCGCGAATACCTTAAAGAACACGAAGAAGTTACCGACGCCGAAAAGAAAGAAGTAATCGCTCTCGGCGGTTTGCACATCATCGGTACCGAAAGACACGAATCCCGCCGTATCGACAATCAGTTGAGAGGTCGTAGCGGTCGTCAGGGCGACCCCGGATCTTCGCTATTCTTCATTTCGCTCGAAGACGATCTCGCGAAGCGTTTCGGCGGCGAGAGATTGCAGGGTATTTACAGGGCTTTCAAGGTTGACGACGACACGCCGCTTCAATCTAAAATGCTTTCCCGTTCTATCGAAAACGCGCAGAGAACTATCGAAGGCAAGAATTTCGGCATAAGAAAACACATAATCGAATACGACGACGTAATGAACCTTCAACGTAAGATTATGTACGAAGAAAGAATGAAAGTTCTTCGCGGCGACGACGTTCATCAGGACGTTCTGAACCTTATCCCCGACTTCGTTGCGGAAATCATCCGTTCCAACGCGGATATGAAGCAATCGCCCGTCGATTGGGATAAAGACAGACTCAATAAGGCTTTGGAAGACAGAGCCTTACCGCCCGAAACGAACTTTATTACCGACGAAGTCCTTGAAAATTGGGACGCCGAGTATATTATCGATAAAGCGGTAGAAAAAGTTATCGAGTGCTACGAAGAAAAGATCGCCCGCTATAAAGAACAAGGGCTTGACTTCTCCGATTTCGAAAGATTTATATTCCTTAAAGTCGTCGATAACAAGTGGATAGACCACATCGACGCGATGGATAAACTCAAACGCGGCATTTCGCTCCGCGGTTACGCGAACGAAGACCCCGTTATCGCCTATAAAAAGGAAGGCGTAGAGATGTTCGACGCGATGACGGCGAGCATACAGGAAGACGTAGTCGCGTTGCTTCTTAAATCGGAACTTCGTAAAGTGGAAGAACCGCGCAGAGAACCCACCGCCGATTTAGTCGAAAACGGCGGCTCGAACGACGGCTCGCGCGGCAACGCGCCCATCGTAAGGTCGTCTACGGTCGGCAGAAACGACCCGTGTCCTTGCGGATCGGGCAAAAAATTCAAAAATTGCTGCGGCAGAAACCTGTAAAAATTTATAAAA
>ERZ1034980.1833-NODE-1833-length-12198-cov-15.225974_pt1 | contig 12198 bp, 18 predicted proteins | sample MGYA00520622_ERZ1034980 | MGnify/ENA primary metagenome ERZ1034980 (study PRJEB33766, sample SAMN09781791) | gut metagenome | biome: gut microbiome | host: Homo sapiens | place: Madagascar | study: EMG produced TPA metagenomics assembly of the PRJNA485056 data... | reverse complement strand
GGATGTTAGGCGCTGTTTCAAGAGTGTATAAACCTGGAAGTAAATTTGATTATACTATGATTTTACAAGGCTCACAGGGAATTGGCAAGAGTACATTTTTAAAGCAACTGGCAATGGATGATTCTTGGTTTAACGATTCCCTGGATAGTTTGGATTCAGACAAGGCGGTGCAGTCCCTTACAGGATCCTGGATCATTGAGCTCGCTGAATTAAAGTCACTGGCCCGGACGGCTGGAGGCGTTGAGAGTGTAAAAAGGTTTTTGACCGCAACGCAGGATAAATACAGGATTCCTTATGAACGGCGGGCAGACACATTTTACAGACAGTGTGTATTCGCCGGAACTACCAATAAAGATGATTTCCTACAGGATGAAACGGGAAATAGGCGTTTCCTAATTGTCCAGACAGGCGTTAAGAAACCATCAAAAAGTCTTTTTGTGCCAGAGATTATGGATACAATCAAGTTGGCTTGGGCTGAGGCTGTGTATATTTGGAAAAATGAAAAGCCACAGTTGATACTTCCAGAAGCATATATGCAAGAGGCAAAGGAACTTCAAGAGGCGAATATGGCGGATGATGGCAAGCGGGGGATTATTCAGGAGTACTTGGAAGGTAAAACAGAGGTATGCGCTAGACAGATCTGGTTTGAAGCGCTAAAGGAAACTATACCGCCGAGAAACTGGCAGGCATCAGAAATAAATAATATTGTTGCTAAAGTACCGGGATGGGAAAGGCTTAAAACTCCACGTAAATTTGAGGGATATGGACAACAGCGCGGATTCCGAAAAGTCACAATACAAACTACAGAAGGGAAAGCAGAGTTTCCGGAGTTTGTTGTTGTTTCAGAGCAAGAACAAATGGAACTTCCATTTGACTAAGCGATTTTATGATCTGTTTTGTATATTGTAGTGAAGTTTGTAGAATTAATGTAGTACGCTCAAACCCAGTGTTTACAAGCGTTTCTACTTATTCTACAAATACTACATTATTTAAAAAGAAATATATATAAGATAAATATAGAGGGAATATAGCAGTATATAAAGAGAACTTTAAACTCTTTGGAACGATTGTAGTTGTAGTCTGTAGTTGGATATTGTAATGGATTTTATAGGCGGTGATTCGCCAGAAAGGAAAATGATATATGAAAATTTTAATGCAAAATTTAAGTGAGGTTACTGATTTTATCCCCGACAGAATACAGATATTACTTACACCATATAGCGCTTCTCAGGCGAAAGTGGCAATTGTATATGGGGGACTTGTGTCAAATTCTTATAAAGTTTTGGGCTCGTATAAAGATGAGAGACGGGCAAAGGAAGTTACAGAGGATATGTTAAAAAAGAATGAAAGTAGAGAAAGAGTCTATATCATGCCGGAGGCGTAACCTGTGGACAACAATGAAGAATTAAAACAGGTCTATGATATTTTCACGGATTGCTGGAGGCTCTACAGGAAACTGTATCCTCCAGGCAAGCCCCAGGATAATGATTACTGGCAGCAGGCAGTAAAAGAAATGGAGAAACTGGAAAATAAACATGGTCATTCCGTATTGTGTCAGGATCTCTTGTGTGCGGTGGCAAAAGACCTGGAAAAGAAAGCAAAATTAACTTGTCCTGCTGCCGAAAAGAAAGTGTAATGTTGTTCTCTAAACTTATATTAGCATAGCGAGGAGGATAACACAATGAGAACCAGAGAAATGAAATTGAAGCATTACGGAATTACTTTTGAGGAAAATAAGTGGGCGCTTGAGCAGGCAAGGTTAAAGGAAAACGAAAAATTAGTCCGTCTGGCAGCGGAACAGAGCAATCCAGATATAGCGGACGGAATTATTCGTTCTCTCATGATAGGGGAAAGTTTTGATAAGATGAATAAAGACAATGATATGAATATCAAACGTGATGATTTCTATGCGTATCGGCGGCAGGCTACTTATATTTTCTGGATATTGCTGAAAGGGCGAAAACTGGACAGGGAAAATATAGATAGATCTGATAATCAGCATAACTTTTGAGATGTTGAAAATTGTTGAGGTAGCTGGCTATATAGCGGTAATGTCGGAAGAACCATACAAAACCTCACATATCACTCTATATAGGGGAAAACTTACGGAAACCTACGATTTCAGCATATATAGCCGAAAATATTAGCAAATATTAGCATCTTCTCGGATTGGTAACCTGTCAAAACCGTCTGTTTCTCTGTATAGGGAATACATCTTGGAAAAACGTGGAGCTTCAGGGTATATAGTGGGGAAGTGTGTTGATAAGCAATGATAAGGTTTCAGCATATATAGCCGAAATCTTAGTATTTTTTAGTGCTTTGATTGCCTAGTAAAAACTAGGATTTTAGTTCATATAGCTGCCTTTTTGAAAACCTCAGAAAACCTCATATTATTCGAGTATATGGCGCCAGAGCTTAACAAAAGTTAACATTTGGAAGTATATAGGCAGAACTTAAGAAAACTTAAGGTCTCTGGGAATACAGAACTTGAAAAAGCTTGAGATCCTTTGCATATAGCTGAAATGGTGGAAAGGGTGGAACTTTGGACCATATAGTTTGTTGACACGATACGCGCGCGAAAAGAATTCATGGACACGATGTACGCAGGAGCATATTTGGAGATTTTGGATGCCTTAAAAGGTTACAGAAATTTTGGACGAAGTCCGAGTGAACTCCGAGAAATTAGCAAAAATATCTTTGAACAAAGAGCAAATAGAGAGAAATCGAACAACAGACGAACAAAACAGAAAGGCATACTATTATTAGTAAAAGATTATTTAAGGTCCAGGTGTACAAGCGATTGTTTACTGCTTAATTGAACAGGCGAGGAACAGGCGAAAACATATTAGAGTAGCTTCGTCATTTTAGAAAGTTATGAGATAGGTGAAGCCGCTGGGAAGCCGCACCGAAGCAGTGAGGAAGCAGTGAGGATTTAATAAATTGATGGAAAATGATGGTATTTTCGTATATAGCTAAAGAAAGGCGTACAGCATGAATGAACTTGTTTATTTAAAGAATGATGAAGCAGTATGTGACAGCTTGCAGGTGGCGGAGAAATTTGGAAAGAGACACGATAAGTTGATTGCCGAAATAAGAAGGATGTATGGAGATTTAATAGGGAAAAGGGGTGCCCGAAATGGTGGAGCCAAATTTTTCTTTGAATCAACTTATGAAAACCGTGGAAAGCGATATCCTATGTTTTTAATGACAAGAGATGGTTTTTCTCTTCTGGTAATGGGATTTACCGGGAAGAATGCCCTTGAATGGAAATTACAATATATCCGAGCATTTAACCAGATGGAAAATTTTATCCGTGAGAAGTCAACTCAGATGTGGATTGAAACCAGGAAGGCAGGAAAACTCACCAGAAAAGCGGAAACTGATACAATCCAGAAACTTGTGGAGTATGCGAAGGAGCAAGGCAGCAGTCATGCAGAAAAGCTCTATATGACATATTCTAAACTGGCTAATAAGATGGCAGGAATCAACAAGAGGGATGAGGCTACGGTAATGCAGCTGAACAATCTGTCACTAATGGAAAATATTATTCTGCATGAGGTTGATCTTGGAATCTTGAAAGAAAAACCTTACAAGGAGATATACAAAGATTGCCGGAAACGTCTTGAAGCGGTAAAAGATCTGGCTTATTTGGAAGCGGTATAAAAGAAAAATGAATAGGTGGCTCGGAATGGGAAATTGACAAATCCCGGAAGCTGGCATATAATATACTTATCAAGACAGTCAGTAAGGGAGGTTGGGCTCCCCGTCCTGGCAAGATATATGTTTAAGACGTAGCCGCCTATTCTTTACCAGAGAGCAGGGCGGCTATTTCTTTGTTCTTATTTTCTTTCTTTTGGGTTCTTGCCTTAAAAATCCATTTTACTGAAATCAATATGCAGATCTTCATAAATGCCTGCTTTGATCGTGTCAGCAAAGGTGTATTGTTCGGAATCGCTGGTATCGAAGTTGTAGACAATGACAAAGTTCTTGAGTGGATCCACAATCCAATATTCACGAACACCTGCGGTCCGGTACTTGAATAGCTTGGTGAAATAATCCATTCGCCTGCTGCCGGGGGAGACAATTTCAACGATCCAGTCCGGGGCGCCAGTACAGCCCTTATCGTTGAGCTTGTTTGGGTCACAGATCACGGAGATATCCGGCTCTACATAGTTTTTATCATTCTCGTTTAGAAATACGGCAAATGGAGAGACATAGGTTTTACAGGAACCACCTTTACTGTCAATGTAGTCTGCAATCTTCCGATACAGTGCGCCAACGATATCCTGGTGTTTTCTGGTAGGTGGAGCCATGTAATAGATCTGGCCGTCAATCAGTTCTGCTCTGGTTCCTTCTGGTAAAGCATAGATATCTTCGATAGTGTAATCTTCTCGTTGTGGTAATGGCATAGTAACGCATCCTTTCTTGATAGAATAATAAAATAGCTTTGTTATACAAAGAATTCCCATTTCCTTGTTATGAAATGCCATATAAGCAGCCATAGCCAGATATATGCGCCAGGGTAAGCGCAGAGCAATAATACAGCTGCTATACTGCATTTGGTAATGCAAAATACTGCAAAGAGCAATCCGAGCCATAGACACAAAGGGATTTTGAAGAATATGAGCCGGAATGTGCCACAAATTCTCTTGGCTTTGATTTTCTCTTGTGGGTGGTATTTTCTAGGAAGTTTACTCATTAAATTCTCGTTCCATTCGCTGATCTACCGCCTTTTTGATATAACCGTTTACGGATTCTCCGGCAGCAGTCGCAGCGGCTTTGATTTCTTCGTATTTTTCCTTTTGGACATCTAAAGGAATACGTTTAAGTTTATTTTTTGCATATTCGATATCATATTTGGCTTTAGTTGAAATTTCAGGCATTAGAGATTTCCTCCTTGAGATACTTGTATGTATTTATTTAAAATGTCTCTATCCCATAAAAGAACGTTTGTTTTTTGGGCAAGATCTTTTGCTTGTCTGGTGAAATAGCGATTTGTCATTACTACTGGAACATGGCAATTATAATATCTACATCCGGAAAAGGCTTCTTGCACTGCTTTGTTTCCGATATCAGAAGAATAACATTTGCACTGTATGCCATATTTTACACCGCCTTTCTCGGCAAGAACATCGATTCCTTGATCTCCACTACCTTGTGTAACACTAACATTGTAGAAACCATTATTTTTGAGCAGCTCAGCACAATAATATTCGAAGTCGTGTCCTTCCATTGTATCGTAGACAGGAATTTGTGGTTCTGGTGATACATAAGATTCAACAGTGTCTTCTGGTTCAGAAGCGGATTCAGGAGCATGATCACTTTTGCTATATGACGGAATAATTGGTTCTACGTCATTAGAATCAGTAGAATTTGCTTTGATGATTCCTGAAAAAGTTCTGGCTATAGAAGAAATGATGGCGCATACAAGAGCTATTATTACGGCACCAGGAACAAACATAACTAAAGTAGTAACAAGTCCGGCTATAATATGTGAACTGTCTTTCTGAAAACCAGTAATTGCAATGTAAACCATAAAAATAAGCCATAAAGCTGTAAAAAACGCTGCGACTTTGTGGTGAATGTAAAATGTTGTGATTTTTTTCAAATTTCTCTCTCCCTATAGTTGATATTAATTCCTCAGAATTATATCAAAAATATGAAACTGTGTACATAGTAAAAAGATACAAAAAACTACGTACACATTTGTGAAAAAAGTCAATAGACAGGAAACTACGTACATAGTATACTATAATCAGTTCAAGGGAACAGTACAACAGCGAAGGGTGAAAACGAAGTAATCGTAAGATGTACCGGAGACACCAACATAATACCGGGCAAGGGTAAGCAAAGGAACAAAAGTTGCCGAGATTGGTTTAAGACCTGCCGGAGCTGATCGGGATTCCCAGAAGAGAAAGGAGCTGAAAGAAATAGCAAAATTAACACCAATAAAAGCAATCCGGCAGAAATGCCTTGATTGTTGTTGCGGACAGTTGGCAGAAGTAAGAATGTGTACTTGCACAACGTGCGCGTTATATGGCTACAGAATGGGGCATAGACCTAAAGGCGAACAATTTACCGTTGAAACAGATACAGGTGAAAAATCATCACGTAGCTTATAGTTTTTCGCGACAGAAAGGGGATTATGATATGAAGTACAACCTTAGCAAGATCATGCTGAAAGCATGGAAAGTTTATCGCAGTGGTAAGCAGATCAGTTTTGGTGAAGCTCTTCATAGAGCATGGTTATCTGCAAAGGCTGAGGAAGTAAACAATACTCGCATTGAAACAGCTAAAAAGGCGGCAAATGTAACCGAGCCTGTTAATACATGGGCTAGGTGGAAAGAACTCGGATTTGAGGTTATTCACGGAAGCAAGTCATTGTTTAGCACAGTGTTGATTTGGGGAAGCCGGGGAGATGGTGCTACCTATAAGGCGAGCTTTTTCGGGGAATCCCAGGTACAACCGATATGACAGCAGATGAGGTTTTGAAATACATTCAGCTGGTAAGCAGAAAATCTTTTGTTATTTGTCATAGCGGTAATGACTGGAAACCAGAATATGAGATTGAAATGAAGCAGATTAATCAAGAACTTGCTTTACTTCGTCCTTTGATGGATGCAGAGCATACTAAAAGAAAGGAGCTTGAGAGATGTTCACAGCAACAGAAGCAGTATTAATTTTCTTTTCTGGTGTGATGTGTACCATTCTGTTCCAGATCACACATGATGGAAAAGGAATTTAATAAAAAAGCCCTTACCAGAGCGGCAACTCTGATAAAGGCAAAGTAACCCGACAACCGACTAAAATTGAGGGGCTGTGCGTATTATAACACACTCATTCCCCTCAGACAACAAAAGAAAGGAACGAAAGTATGATGTCAGTAATGGACGTTCTTGTAATTTTTTTTGAGTGGATTTATATCTGCTAAAGTATGTGATTATGTATATGAATTAGAACGAGAGGAGAATGAAGCATGAGTAAAGAAAAAACATTAAGAATATCAGAAGAAACAGAAGTGATGCAGGCCGCAGGTGTTCCGGCTCAGGAGACAGAAGGCGCAGGTGCGGTCATGGCAACGGAGATTATTGCAGATCTCAAGAAACAGCTCGAGGAAGCAAAAGAAGAGGCGAGAGAGTGGGAAGAAAGTTGGAATATGAGTCGTGAGCAGGTTCGAGCATTGTCCAGGCAGTCAGATATTATTAGTATGGTGTTAAGGATGGATGATGTAGAACTATTAGATTTAGCTTTTGGATTTGTTAGAGGATGTTATAACCAGCAGATTAAAAAGGAACAGGAGGCAGAAAACAATGGAGAAGTGTAATTTAACCCAGATTCCTTGCAGAGAAGCAATCATGGAAGCGGTTCAGAACAACAAGAACAGAAGATCATTGCAGCACACTTATGAACTGGCAGAACTCTTTCGGAACGCTTGTTCCAGTAATGAAGCATTTATGGAACTGCCGGAGGAAGAACAGGAGCGCTTCTTGCTGATTACAGATGCTTTAATGATGAATGATCTGGAAGACCTCAAGAGGGTACATAACCTTGCAAATTATCTGATGATAAAGCGGATTAAGGATAATGTGAAAGCGGCGGAGGCGTAGCATGGACTATAAGAAAGAAATTGAAACTTTTCTGAACGAAATCCAGAATGAGAAATTTCTGAAATTTTTGTATAACGTAATCGTTTCATTTAAGAAACAGTGGGGGTACTAATATGGATTACAAGGAAGAAATTATTGAAATGATTCAAAAATGCAACAATCTTCACTGGCTAAAAGTAATTCATGCTTATGTATTAAGATTGTTAGGATAATCTGAGGGGCGGCGTAACGGCTGCCCTTTGGAGCACAGAAAGGATGGTGACACATAATGGCAAGAATCCCATCGGGAATGCGAAAAAAGGAAAACGGCCTATTTGAGAAGCGTTTTACTGTGAATGGAAAGCGATACAGCGCCTATGGCCATACCGTAAAAGAATGTGCGGACAATGAAACAGAACTGCGTGAGGCAATAAAGGCAGGCCTGTATAACGAAAATAAAAACCTAACCCTGGACACTTATTTTGACGAATGGGAAAGGTCCAGAGTTGGAGTGGTGAAGAATAGCAGCATTAAAGAAATCCGGTCAAGATATGACAACCATATCAAACCGGTTTTAGGAAAGACAAAAGTGCAGAAAATAGAGAAGCGGGCAGTAATAAAGCTTCAGCAGGAATTGTCCGGGAAGCTCTGTGCTTCAACTGTAAACGGGATTTTGGTTGTGCTGAAATCCGTGTTGAATGAAGCTGTCAGAGATGAGATCATTATCAAGAATCCTGCTGCCGGTATAAAGCCACTTCGAACAGACGACAGGCCAGATGCAAGTGAGACCATTCACCGGGCATTAACCAGGGAAGAGCAGCAGACATTTCTGCAAGGCGCAAGGAATGAATGGCTATATGAGTTCTTTTGCTTTTCCCTTTGTACCGGTATGAGAATTAATGAGATTAATGCTTTGAAGTGGGGAGATATAGATTACATAAACAACGTGATCCATGTTACCAAGACAGTTTCCCGGAAGAAAGGCGGAGGAATCGAGGAAACAACACCAAAATCCGGGACCAGCAAACGTGATATCCCTATGAATGATACAATAAAAAAGATCCTGCAAATGCAAAAAGATAAGATTGCGATTTTTTACGGGGACATTTTCGTGAGAAAGCTGAGTAATAACATCTTCCTGGGAAGCAACGGGTCCAGGGCGATTGCATCCCATACAGTGAGTTATTCTATAGACAATGTTCTGGTTCAGCTCCGGCAGCAGGGAGTAGTGATTGAGAGATTTACTCATCATGCCTTCCGAGATACCTTTGCAACACGATACATAGAAGAAGGCGGGAACATGAAAACCCTGCAGATGATCCTTGGACACAAATCTCTGGCTATGACAGCAGACCTGTATGCACACGTTCTTCCGAATACGAAGCAGCAGGAAATGGAACAGGTTGAAAATGCCTTTATTGGGCTGGCGGTTTTATAACTGCTGCCCTTTTATAATAAAATAAGCGGATTGGGGTAAAAAGTGGGGTAAATGATAAAACGTGTTCCTGGAAACCCTGTAAAACAGTCACTTTTCATAATTTTGTAAAAAATCCTATACTTTTACTTTGGACGTATTATCAAGGCTTGTCTGGGGGTATCATTCGCCGTTCTGAAAACCCGGAAAGCCTTGATTTTACTAGGGAAATTTATAATTATGGTTTTATCTTTACTCATAATGTTACATTATGTGTCAGTGGGGTAAAATCTGTTTTGTGGGGTAAAAATTGGGGTAAAATGTGGGGTATAAAATTAAGCACTCAATGCCGTGGTGGGTATTGGGTGCTTTTTATAAGTTACGAAATTAAAGATATTTTTTTAGTTTCTGGTATAATGTTTTTAAATTATCATGTTGAGACTCATAATCTTCAAACGTCTCAAGTGAAGTAATATCTGTGTTAGAATGCACTTGAAGTTTCTGAAGATATTCTTCAATTTCGGTCATTAACTGGTTAATCTGTTCCGGAGCCATTTCTTTAATTCGCAAGTCTTCCAATCCACCATTTCCGTCAGTATACCAATCTTTAAAAACGTCAGCCAAGATACTGTATAATAATTGGCTTACTAAAAAAGAACGATATCCATTATTCATGCTCTCGTATTGAGTGTATCTTGATTCAAAAGTTAATGCTGCGAGTTTTGGAAATGCTTTATGGCTATAAATTTGGTTTAGTAAATAAGAAAAATCAGGTGATCCAGATAATGCATTTACTAAATTTTCAGAAAGTCCGACGCAACGTAGAGAGTCGTTTGATTCAAAATCGTAGTTACTTATTGCATTATTTTTAGCACCAATTAGATAGTCAGAGGATACGTTATATAATTTGCAGATTTTACGTAAGGTAATAAGATCTAAAGATCGTTTACCCTTTTCATAATTGCTCAATGTGTTTCGGGCAATGCCAATAATATCAGCTACTTCGTTTTGGGTATAGCCATTTTTTTCTCGTAGTTCAATCAGTTTCTTTCCGGTTTCTTCTGGTAAATTGCTAAAAGTTGACTCATAATCAAGAAATTGTTGTTTTAAAGAATTAAGCTGTTCGTTTTTGTGACTAGTCATAGTTTATCCCTCCATTTATTATTAAATGATAATATTTGAGACAAAAATATAAAATGCAATCAAATGTATTGATATACACAAACGAATACACTATAATAATGGTAACACAAACGTGTATATGATTCAACCAGTACATGTGATAAAACTAAAAAGGAGATGGATTATTTATGAGAGAAACAACTAGAAATTCTTATTCTGAAAACATGTTGGCAGTTGATTCTGTTGAATTGCAGAAAATTATTGGAGCAGGAAGAAGAACAGCAGTAGAGATTGGTACGGCGGCAGGTGCTAAAATCTGCGTTGGAAGACGTGTTTTATGGAATGTACCGAAAATCAAAAAGTATCTGGATGAAATTTCCGAATAAGGCGGTGATTCTATGAGTGTATATGAAAATCTGCTACCGGGAAGAGAAAATGCATTGTCTCCGGAGTATCTGGCTGTTAAATGTAACCTATCCAGTGTTCGGCTGCTTCAGAAGGAAATTGAGAGGGAGCGCAGATCTGGAAAAGTCATATTATCAAATACAAATTCCCCTGGAGGATACTATTTACCAGCAGAGGGAGACATTGCAGAAGTAAGGCGGTTTATTCGAACACTGGAGAACCGGGGCAGTAAGACGCTTTCTATCCTGGAGAGTGCAAAAGAATTATTGAAGGAATTGGAAGGTGATAATATTTGACCTATGAGAAAATCTTATCACATTTTCAAGTGAAAAAATACGGCGATGGGAAGGCACAGGCACTCTGTCCGGCACATCCTGATAAAGAAGCCAGTTTGACGATCACACAGGGGAATGACGGTAAGACTTTATTAAAATGTCATGCGGGCTGTAGCTCTGAAAGTGTTGTGCTGGCAGCAGGATTAAAGATGGCAGATCTATTTAGTGAAAACAGGCTATCAGAGGAACGTTGGCGAACGTTTATAGAGAGCCGAGAAAAAAGAAAAATTGAAGCCGTATACAATTATGTATCAATTAACGGTGAATATGCTTACACAAAAATACGCCTTGAAGGTAAGAAAATGCTTTTCGGAATGCTTAAGGATGGGCGGTTTGAATACGGCTTGAAAGGAAGGAACAAAAAGGAATTTAATGCAATATTCGGAAGTGTTCCACGGATAAAAGAAGCCATTGAAAGAAATGAACCGATTTTTATACCTGAGGGTGAAAAGGACGTTAATACACTGATAAAGAAAGGCTATGCTGCTTTTTCATGTGGCGGAGCTAATGATTGGAATAAGAATGTATCAGAACTTTGTAATGGTGCTGAAGTTATTATTCTGGCTGATAATGATGATCCAGGAAAGAAACTGGCAGCTACTATTGAAAAAGATTTAAAAGGAATTTCTAAGAGTGTAAAGATAATTGTTCCAATGCCCGATACACCAAAAGCAGATATAACCGATTACTTTGAAGCAGGACATACTGTTGAAGAGTTTGAAAATTTAATAAGAACTAGTGATGATACAAAGTGTATTTGTACAGATGTTCAGCAAAATCAAAAGCAAGGTACAGGCAGAAAACAAGCTGTAACACAAGAAAACAAGGGCGATGTGGCCGGCGGTCCGGCATTAGTTTTCAGATCCCTTGATTGCAACTATGATGAAGATGGAAATGTAAAAAGTGTAAAGCAGCTTGTACATAATTTTGAAGTCGTCATGGATATGGATTCTCGTTTTGCTGGGAAAATCCGCCTTAATGAGTTTGCACAGCAACCTTATCTATATGGTAATGTGCCATGGGAGAATGAGAATAACTGCAGAGCCTGGAGCAGTCATGACGATTCAGCCTTGTTTTCACTGATACAGGCTGATTATGGGCTTAAAAGTCGGCAAGACTTCGCAGATGCGCTGAAAAATGTTTCTATGCGTAATAAATTCCATCCGGTAAGAGAACTACTGGATTCTCTTACATGGGATGGAAAGGAGCATATAAGAGGACTGCTACCGGAGTATCTTGGAGCAGAGGATTCAGATTATACATACCAGGTAATGCGCTTATGGATGTTAGGCGCTGTTTCAAGAGTGTATAAACCTGGAAGTAAATTTGATTATAC
>ERZ1034980.1828-NODE-1828-length-12214-cov-12.487705_pt1 | contig 12214 bp, 9 predicted proteins | sample MGYA00520622_ERZ1034980 | MGnify/ENA primary metagenome ERZ1034980 (study PRJEB33766, sample SAMN09781791) | gut metagenome | biome: gut microbiome | host: Homo sapiens | place: Madagascar | study: EMG produced TPA metagenomics assembly of the PRJNA485056 data... | reverse complement strand
ATAATTATACCGATTCGGGGATTTAATTACAAGAAAAATACATGAGTTTTAATAAAATGATTACGAAAGCAAGGAGAACCAGATGAAAGGGATCGTAGAACAGTACGCCAGAGGAGAATTCAATGTAGAAAGACCGGATATTGATATTTCCATTGCAAAGCTGGAACTGGCTGTGGAAGCCGGCTCCATATTTCAGGGAACCTTTAAGGTGGTGTCGAAGAATGATGTACCGATCAAATTGATGGTATATGACAGCAGATACCTGTTCGATTTCAAGAGTCATACATTTGTAGGCAGACGGAATACGGTTGCCTTTTCTTTTGATGCCCGCGGAATCGAAGAAGGCAAGAGCTTTAAAGGACATATCAACATCATAACGGATGGTGGAGAATATAAGATCCCGTACAGCGTAGAGGTTGTTCCGCCTTATGTTCTGGTAGAAGACAAACGGATCGAGGATCTGTTCCAGTTCGCGACCTTCGCAGAGGAGCACTGGGATGTAGCAGTTCAGATCTTTGACAGCCCGGAATTCGTGCGTACCTTTTTAGGGGATGACGCGATCATTAAGGGAGTCTATGAGAGCCTGAAGAAATCGTTATCCATCAATCAGGCAATGGAAGAATTCCTTGTATATACCCATAAGAAACGTGTGCTTACACTGACAGCAAAGCAGCGTGAGCTGTTGATCGAGATGCCGGATGAGCTGGTTCGTGCAACGATCTCCGTAAATAAGAACACCTGGGGTTATACCCATACCTATATTACATCAGACAGCGATTTCCTGATCCCGGAAGCAACCCGGATCACAGGTCAGGATTTCACTGGAAATAATTATGAGCTGAACTTCCTGATCGATCCGACGAAGATCCCGGAAGGGGTATCGGCAGGTTATATCCATTTTAATAATACCCTGCAGAACATCAGCGTGAAAGTCAGCATCAAGAAGCCGGAGGTTCAGAGAACCGAGCCGAAGAATCGTCATGTGAATTTCATGATCAAGAAAGGTCATGAGGCACTGGCAAAAGCATACATTGATTTCCGTACGGATAAGATGGCACTTGCTGATTACACGAAACGTTCGACAGAGGCACTGGAAACACTGGTCAAATACAGACCCGAGGATAACATCTATCGGCTGGGACTGCTTCATATGAAGCTGTTAGAGGGCAAGACAGAATATGTAAAACAGGAATTTGTCCGTATCGATGCAGATGCCGATCTGAACGAAGCAGGCAGCATGGAGAAGTGTTATTACAGTTATCTGAAATCACTTCTGACAAAGGATAAGGACATGATCGACAGCACGGCAAGACTTGTCCGCGGACGACTGGAACAGGAGAAGGACAAGCTGTTTTATTTCTGGCTGCTGTTATTTGTGGATTACAGTTATACAGAGGATAAATGGAACCTTTATGAGGATATCCGGAAATTATATAATGAGGGTGTAAACAGCCCGGTTATTTACTTTGAAATATGTGATATGTTCAATAAGCAGCCGCTTATGATGAAACGGATCGCACCGCTTGAGATCTCAGCTATCCGATGGGGTATGCGGCATGAATTTGTATCCGAAGATGTCATTATGGAATTCGTAAAGACGGCTGCAAGAATGAAGCTCTTTGATATTCACGCATTCAAGATGCTGGAGAATATCTATGCAGCAAAGCATGACCGTATGACACTGGATACGATATGTGAAATCCTTCTCAGATTTAAAAAATGTGATAAAGAGTATCATGTATATTATCAGGATGCGGCAAATGCAGGAATTAAATATGTTGGTTTGTATGAGGGCTTCTTAAAGAGCATGGATAAGAAGACGTATCAGCCGATACCGGAATCCATTCTCCGTTATTTCAATTACAAGAATACGTTAGATGATGAGGAGTTGGCATATCTCTATGCAAATGTCATCATGAATAAGGCACAGAATATGAATGTGTTCCATGAGTATATTCCGGCAATCGAGAACTTCATGGAGAAGAAGATCATTGACGGAGAAGTGAGTGATGATCTGACGGTTATCTATGAAGAATTTCTGGAGCCGGAGAGTGTGAAACCGGAATTTGCATCAAAGTTAATTAATATCATATTCAAGCAGAAGCTGACATGTCGGAATAAGAATATTGTATCAGTGGTTGTAACACATGAGGAACTGGAAAAGAGTGAACAGGTGGATGTGATTGACGGAGAAGCTTATGTAGAGATCGTGTCAGAATCCGCTATCATTACATTACTTGACAGTCGGGGCTGCAGATATATCAATACGGTACCATACCGGCTTGAGCCGGTTGTCGGAGAAGAAAATTATCTGGATATCTGTAAAGAGTATAATCCGAAGGATTATCGTCTGTTATTATTTGAGTATAACGATATAGACAGCTTTTCATATAAGGATGCATCCGAGATCAATCTGGCGCGTGATATCTCTAATTGCCCGAATATCAGTTATCTGATCCGGCAGAGAGCACTCCGCCATATGGTTGAGTATTATCATGAGAATTATGATGCGGATATTTTATATAAATATCTGTCACGAATTGATCTGGATTATGTGGAAGTAGAGGACGCTTCCCGGATCATTACATATTACATTTCTTTACGGATGTATGAGCAGGCATTTAATGGAATCCATCGGTTTGGATATGTAGATGTGGATGTGGATGAACTGATACGGATCGCGGAATTTGGAATATCCGATAAGCGCTATGATGATGATCGGACGTTATTATCCATCTGTGTATATCTGTACCGGAGGGGGTATGCGACACAGAAGGTTCTGGCATTCCTGATCAATAACTATAATGGTTCGTTAGAGGAAATGGCAGAGCTGTTTAAGGCAGTTAACACAAATTATCGTGATATTGATATGCTTGCAGAGAATATCTTGGCACAGATGATGTTTGCGGATGCTTATACAGAGGCAATCTTTGATATCTTTGCGCTTTATTACGCAGGCAGAAGCAGGGGCATGGTAGTCAAGGCATTTTTACGGTTCTGTGCATACCAGTATATTATCAAGGATCTGAAGATTCCTGCGGATATCATGGAATGTCTGTATAAAGAGGTGGCGAAGAAGAACATTACAGATGAGATTTCAGAGATGGCGCTGCTCTCTTATTTTGCAGGCTGCGGTGGACGGTTCTCGGCAGAACAGAAGGAATGGATCCGGAATACAGTTCGTCATTTTATAGACAGCAGTAAGATCCTGCCGCTCTTTAAAGAATTTGCATCCTTTGTAACGTTGCCGGATGATATGAAGTTTAAGACCTATCTGATCTTTAAGGGTGAGAGCGGCAGACAGATCTGGGTAAGCTACAGCTTCGGACAGGAAAGCAACAGTATGGCACATTACAAATCGGAGCGAATGAATGAGATCATACCGGGAATTTATATCAAGGAATTTGTTGTGTTCCACGGAGAGACGCTGTTATATTCCATTGATGGTGCGGAGAGCGGTAATTCATCCATCGTTGAGAGTGATATTTTAAAGAATACAACATGTCATAAGAAGAACAGTAATCGATTTGAGCTGATCAACAGTATGCTGATCAGTCAGGAGACAAGAAATGATCAGGAGCTGATCCAGGCGATGGATACCTATCTGAATAACACACATTTCTTTGAGGAGAATCTGATATTGTTATAAGACAGCAGAAACAGGAGGAGATAACATGACGGAACATCCATTATATCTGGGATTGGATCTGAGTCCGGAGTATACACAGTTAAGTTATTATAAGCTGGATGAAGGAGTACCGGAATCAATCTGTCACAGTGATTCCAAAGATACATATCTGCTTCCAAATATTATGTTTTATACAGATAAATATAAAGACGGAACCGGAGCAAAGGATGAATCCGGTTGGAGTGTCGGAGCGGTGGCTGCAGGGAAACGGTTCAAGGAAGATGGCGTGGTGGTTGATCGTATTTACCAGAAGACGATCATCAACGAGGACACGGAGATCTATGGAACAAGTTATAAAGCAAAAGACCTTCTGGTCAAAATGCTGCTGCTTCATATTCGGGAATTTACAAAACAGTTTGAAAGCTATGAGATCAGGCGGCTGGTAGTAACGATCGCAGATGCCGATATTCATATCATTAAGGCAGTGCAGGAGTTACAGAGAGCGCTTCATTTAAGTGATGAACAGTTTGAGATCACAAGCCATATAGACAGTGGAATTTATTACATCTTTAATCAGCCGGAGTCGTTAAGAAATAACAGTGTGGTGTTGTTTGATTTTAACAGCAGCGGGCTTGATTATTACAGATTCGATATTACGCATAACAAATCACCGGAGATTGTGGATGTATTTCATCAAAACTTGAAAGACCGCTTGACATTTTCAGCGTTTAAGAAGGACGATGAGGAGTTGGATGAGCAGTTCGCAGCGATCTGTCAGGAGCTTCTGGCAGAGACTTATGTGTCCTCGGTGTTCCTGACCGGAATTGGCTTTGCGGATAACTGGCTGAAGGAGTCGGCGACGATCCTCTGTCAGGGAAGACGGGTATTTGTCGGTCAGAATATCTATACAAAGGGAGCCTGCTACCGGGCATTTGGCGATCGGCATAGCAAGGTGCTTGATCGTTATCTGATCCGGTCGGAATATACAGTTGGCTTTGATATAGGTATCAGTTTAAATGATGACAGCAAGACATTTGTGCCGATCACCAGAGGAGGACAGGAATGGTTCCACACAAAAGGAAAATTATATATCTTTCCGGACGAATCAAATCAGGTGGAGCTGATCTATCGCAACATATTGACAGGAGATTATGATAAGGAGCATATCGAGATCCACGGACTGCCGAAGCGTCCGCCGAAGACGACCAAGATCTCACTGGAAGCGGAATTCTACAGTGCGGAAAAGGGAGCGGTTGTTATCAGGGATGAAGGATTTGGAACGATGTTCCCGACCACAAATAAGATATATAGGAAGGAATTTGACCTGAAATGGGAAAAATAATTGTATGTAATACAAAAACTGCACAGAATCCATATACGTTCCTGAATACCAAGGTATCTGTATATTCCTACGAGGAATTGTGTTACTACCTGTATAATAATATGGTGCTGGTTGGGGAAGAAGATGTGACGGCGAGATTGTCGGCATGGATCAGAAGAGAGCTTGATCTCACAGAGCTTGCGGATAAGATCGATACATTACTTGAGAAGCATGCATTTGTTCAGGATATCATGGTGGAGATTCTTGTGTATGGCGGATATTACAGCAGTGAAGAAGTACGGCAGTTTATGGCGGAATGCCAGAAGCTTCGTACGTTAAAATTATACGAAGTCGAGAAACTGCGGGCGGATGGATATCTGCGGTACAAGCATTATATAAAAGCGGGTGCGATCTATGATGAGGTCATCTGCTATCTGGAAAAAGAAAAACAGGAGGATGAATTCCTCGGAAATGTATATCATAATAAAGCAGTTGCTCTGGCCGGAAATCTTCAGCTTGATGAAGCAAAGAGCTATTTTATTAAGGCATATTCATTAAATAAGAATGAGGAATCCCTGATCGAATATTTCTGTGTGCTGGCAGTTACAGTGGATACTGCGACACTTGAAAAAGAGATTAAGAAACGAGGACTTCCTGCGAACTTTTTAGAGGATCTGATGAGTGAAGTCGGAGATTCTAAAGAAGATGTGCGGGAGCTTCCAATCTACAATAAAGTCCAGAAAGCGGTTTATAACCGACTTCATGGACATATTGAAGATTATGACAGACGTATGGATACGATCCTGTCGGAATTAAAAGACGAATTCCGGGATCAGCTTGTCTGATAAATGAAAGGTAAGGTTGTGTATGAAGTATGATGTGATTATTATCGGTGCAGGACCGGGAGGAATCTTTGCGGCATATGAACTGATGAAGAAGAAACCGGAGTGTAAGATCGCTGTATTCGAGGAAGGATATACTTTAAAAAAGAGAAAATGTCCGATCGATGGCGATAAGATCAAGAATTGCATTAACTGTAAGCATTGCTCAATTATGTGTGGATTTGGCGGAGCAGGTGCATTCTCAGATGGAAAATACAATATCACAAATGATTTCGGTGGAACACTGTATGAATATATCGGTAAGCAGAAAGCTGTTGACCTGATGAAGTATGTAGATGAGATTAATATGGAAAATGGCGGCGATGGAACAAAGCTTTATTCAACCGCCGGAACGAAGTTCAAGAAGCTATGTCTTCAGAACAAGCTGAAGCTTTTAGATGCGTCGGTTCGCCATCTGGGAACTGATATCAACTATGTTGTTCTTCAGAATCTGTATGATCAGATGAAGGATCATATGGACTTTTATTTTGATACACCGGTTGATACAGTACAGGTCATTGATGGTGGTTATCGTATCATCTGTGATAAGGGTGAATTCGACTGTGAGAAATGTATTGTATCCGTTGGACGAAGCGGAAGCAAATGGATGGAAAAGGTATGTAAGGAGCTTGAGATCCCTACAAAATCCAACCGTGTCGATATCGGAGTCCGTGTGGAGCTTCCGGCAGTTATCTTCTCACATCTGACGGATGAATTATATGAAAGCAAGATTGTATATCGTACAGAGAAATTCGAAGATAATGTCAGAACCTTCTGTATGAATCCAAATGGAATTGTGGTAAATGAGAATACGAATGGTATCATCACTGTAAACGGACACAGCTATGAGGGTGATGAGAAGAAGACAGAGAATACAAACTTTGCACTTCTGGTTTCCAAGCATTTCTCAGAGCCATTTAAGGACAGTAACGGATATGGTGAAAGTATCGCAAGATTATCAAACATGCTAGGCGGTGGTGTCATTGTACAGCGGTTTGGCGATCTGGTCCGTGGAAGAAGAAGTACCGTGAAGCGTATTGAAGAAGGGCTGGTAACACCGACCTTAACGGCAACACCGGGTGATCTGAGTCTTGTCCTTCCAAAGCGTATCTTAGATGGAATCATGGAAATGATCTATGCACTGGATAAGGTAGCACCGGGAACAGCAAATGATGATACTCTGTTATATGGTGTAGAGGTTAAGTTCTACAACATGGAAGTGGAGTTGGATGAGAATCTGGAAAGCTGTCATAAGGGTTTATATGTGATCGGAGATGGCAGTGGCGTAACGCATTCGTTGTCCCATGCCTCTGCCAGCGGTGTCTATGTTGCCCGCCACATCCTTGGCGAGTAATGGCATAATGACAAAAAGCTGAAGATTTTCAGACATCGGCTGCTATATAATACGAATCCCCTTGTAAAGACTCATGATATTTTCTGCTCACTGTATATGCCTGATTCGTAAATGCTCCTGTGCCAACTCGCCCTTCGGGCTCAGACAGGCACCCGCATTTACTGGCAATCTGCAGATCATAACGAAAATCTAACAATGGCATATATAGGGGGATTTTATTATATATGGAGAATGCAGCATAGGATATACATGGCATTATAGAATTGCTTACCTACCTGGAGCTTGTTCAAAATGTAATGCACTGCCATATAATACAATTTTCATGATAAAGACATTCATGATTTTTCGTTGCCTGCCGTATATTGCTAGTAAATACGGGTGCTTGTCTGAGTCCGAAGGACGAGTTAGCACAGGAGTATTTACGAATCAAGCAATATGCGGTGGGCAGAAAATATCATGAGTCTTTACATGAAAATGTGTATTATGTGGCAGGCTCTATCATGGAACAAGCGCCAGCTTTTCAATAATAAAGCCTGCATTCTCCATATGATATTCGTTGCCACAGTAAGGGCAGATGCGCTGGCGTACGGAATCGAAGCTTGCGCCACAGCTCGGGCAATGGACAGAGGTAATGGAGAAGCCGGGCGGTTCCATGTAGGCGGTATTTCTCCGGAGGGTGATGTCGATACAGTCACCACGACGTTTTACCGTACCATTCTGTTCGCTGTAGTTGATCCACCAGGTACGGAGATTCAGACACAGGCTGCTTCCCTCCATGTGGATATCGTTAACGGTCAGTGCATGCATATAAGTCATTTCGATAATGTCCCGAAAGTATGGATTTAAGGAAGCACCACGATAGAAGGCAAGATTTTCCGGCTGATCGGCAAGAACCGTCATACGAACCAGCGCGATGATCTGACCTTCAAATTTCTCAAAAGAAAAATACGGATCATATGGTGCAAACGCCCGGTTGATTTTTCCTTTTGTTGTTACATAGGACCAGAAAGGAATCCGTTTTCGGCCATCCCGATTGAACTGTTTTGTCATCACAAGGACAGATGAAAGAATAAGTCCCCAGAATCCTCCCCCGATCAGAGTAATAAAATACGACATGAAAAGTCCTGCAGGAATCGGTGTATCCGGATCGGAAAGACATGGGATCACAGAGAGCAGGAAAACAACCAGTATCGTGTACCATATGATATTTCCTCTTTTCATTTTGTTATTATCCCGGATAAAATATGTATTTGTGATACGTGGGAACAGATCCTTGACCTGAAATACGGTATTGCAATAAGGGCAGCCCTGTGTCAGAGCGGAAACCGGATTTACGGCACCGCAGTTCGGGCAGGTCATTGTCATATGATGAAGCTCGGCTTCATTTGGTGTGTGGACAACAGATTCATACATCGTATCATCGGAATCCCGGTCATATATGATGCCGGATGAATTCTCAAACCGCAGTCGTCTGGTGATATGTTCATTCATCAGGTCAACGGTATACCATGCGGTGTTTCTTGAAAAATATGTGGTTCCGGGAGTCTCTTTGGCAGGTGCCGTGTAGTGGATCATGCGGATTCCTTTGCGACCCAGTCGTTCTCTTTGCAGACGGAGGGCGTAGGAGGTATCGCCGTCACAGCTCTTTGGCGGAAGTCCGGAATCATACCAGTGATTCAGTTCTATGGCAAAATCATCATAAATGCTTTTGTGTTTTTCCCATGCAGGTTTGTATTTCTTAAATGCGGTCACCTGTTTTATATAGCGTATCAGTAATATAATGGCAATTATGATCAGTACGATACCGATTCCAAGGAAAATAAATCTTGGTGTACGATCGATCTCGCAAGTGTATACAGAGGCAGACAGAATTCCTGCTGCCAGAATGCCGATGTTTTTTGGAAACAGAGTGGCATCAGGCAGTGAGACCGGATGGTTTCGTTTGATATTTGATATTGGTGGGAGTATGTCCATTCTTTTTTCTCTTGTTAAAAATTGATCATTGGGTAATATGGGGGAAATTATAAGAAAATAAATGCAATGTACGATATAAAACCATTTGTCCCCATATAGGAAAAGTGTATAATGAAATATAGAAGATGTCCAGCATAAAATAAGAAAGGACCAAAGCATGAAAAAGCAGGAAATGGCAAATACATCGTTAAAAGAGAATAGAACACATGGAACGGTGCAGTATCCGGTTGCTTTGTACGAATGGAACGGAGAAAATGAGTGGCATGTGGTTCCGCATTGGCATGAGGAAATGGAATGGATCTATTTTCAAAAAGGTGATTTCCCGGTATGGATAAATACAAAAGAGTATCAGGTTCATGCACCGGCATTTATGTGCATCCATCCGGAAGAACTGCATGCACTGATCCTGGAAAAGGATGGTATAGAAAGTGCGGTTGTGTTCCCTCTTGATATCCTGTGCTTTGAACGGTATGATGCGGCGGAGGCGAAGGTGCTTGGCCCACTTGCAGAAGGAAAGCTTCGGATGCCGGTTCTGTGCCAGAGCGGGGATGCGGCATTTGAGGAATTGAGTGCCTGTTATAAAGAGATTGAACAGGTGCTTAGGCAGATGAAAGAACATGATACGAAGAAAATGCAGCATCTGGATTCTTCAATAACGCGTGAGAACGTGGCAGGAGAACCGAAACAGAATCTACAGAAAAATATGCTCTATTTGAATATCAAGGCAAAGATGTTAGAGTTGATCGCAGTTGCATATAAGTATGACCTGCTTACAAGACAGGTTAGGGAAGGTAGGGAAGAATCCGGAACGGTAGAGAATCTGAAAAAGGTGCTGCAGTATATCGGGGAGCATTACGGTTCACCAATCCGCTTGTCCGAACTGGCGGAGCTGGTCAATATGAATGAACAGTATTTTTGCCGATATTTTAAGAAGAATATCGGGAAGACGATCACAGAATATATCAATATGATCCGTGTGGAGAAAGCGGCAACGGCACTTGCAGAGACAGAGGATAAGATCATAGATATTGCATCTGCCTGTGGATTTGACAATATCGGATATTTTATCAGACGCTTTAAAAAGGAGAAGGGCATGACACCTTCCGGATATCGTAAAAAGTCAAAATAGTACAATAAAATAGTCAATTTAAAGATAGAAAACCTCTATGAATTCCGTATACTGTAATTAAAGTGTAAAAAGAACGAGTATCTGTATCCGATGGTGGAACAGATACAGACAGTATAAAAGGAACACAGGAGGTTTTTATAATGAAAAGAAAATGGTGGCATGGTAAAGTAGCATATCAGATATATCCAAAGAGTTTTCAGGATACAAATGGAGATGGAATCGGTGATCTTCGTGGCGTGATCGATCATTTAGATTATCTGAAAAGTCTGGGAATCGATATTATCTGGTTATCTCCGATCTATCAGTCTCCATTTGTCGATCAGGGTTATGATATTTCAGATTATTATAAGATCGATGAGATCTTTGGAACGATGGAAGAATTCGATGAGCTGTTAGCAGAAGCGAAGAAGCGGGATATGTATATCATTATGGATCTTGTTATTAATCACTGTTCTGACCAGCATGAATGGTTCCAGAAAGCATTAAAAGATCCGGCGGGTAAATATGGCGATTATTTTTATTTCCGTAAGGGAAAAGACGGCAATCCGCCAAGCAATTACCGGTCTTATTTTGGTGGAAGCGCATGGGAGAAAGTAGAAGGAACGGACTATTATTATCTTCATATGTTTGCAAAGGAACAGCCGGATCTGAACTGGAACAATCCTGAGGTATTAAATGAATTATATACCATGATCAACTGGTGGCTGGATAAGGGCGTTGCGGGTTTCCGTATCGATGCGATCATCAATATCAAGAAAGATCTGAGTTTTCCGGATTATGAGCCGGACGGACCGGATGGAATGACAGGAATCTTTCGTATGGTTGAGGGCGTCGATGGCGTTGGTGAACTGTTAGAGGATCTGAAGAAGCATACATTTGAAAAGTACGATGCGTTTACAGTTGCTGAAGTATTCAATATGAAGAAGGATGAGCTGGAAGAATTTATCGGTGACGATGGACATTTTTCAACGATGTTTGATTTCTCAGCGCATGAGATGACCTTTGGCGATCATGGCTGGTACGATGCGAAGAAGGTCGGATTTGATGATCTGAAAAAGGTGATCTTCCATGCACAGAAGGAATGTGAAGATGTCGGCTTCCTTGCAAATATCATAGAGAATCACGATGAGCCGAGAGGTGCGAGCCGTTATCTGCCGGATTACCTTCAGAATGAAGACGGAATCAAATTGCTGGGAACGATCAGTGTTATGCTGCGTGGTATTCCGTTTATTTATCAGGGACAGGAGATCGGTATGCGTAACTGTCATGTGGCTTCGATCGATGATTACAATGATATTAGTACAAAGAATGAATATGCAGTTGCAATCGATGCTGGCTGCACGGTAGAAGAAGCGATGGAAGCCTGCTATGAGAACAGCAGGGATAATGCCAGAACACCAATGCAGTGGGATGATTCTGCACAGGCAGGATTTACAACCGGAACACCATGGCTCTTTGTAAATCCAAATTATAAAGAGATCAATGTAAAAGAACAGCTTGGCAGGGAAGATTCAGTATGGTACTATTACCAGAAGCTGATCGCACTTCGTAAGTCCGAGGACTACAAAGAAGTATTTACCTATGGCAAGGTCGTTCCAATGTTTGTGGAGAAGGATGGAATATTTGCATATGCAAGAAAGACGGAAGACCAGACCGTTTACATTATAACGAATTACAGCAGAGAAGATATCACGGTTGATCTGCTGACTGCAAATGAGCAGCCGAAGCTTCACGTTTTGTTAGATAATAAGAATGACGTATGCTTAAATGGCAACCGTATACGGTTAAGCTCCGGGCAGGCAGTGATCCTGGGATAATGCTTTGAATAATTGATCAACATATAAAACCATTAAAATGATGGCGAAACAGTGATTAAAAACCATCATTTTGATGGTTTTTATTAGTTACAAGGAAATTAATATATGAT
>ERZ1034980.1825-NODE-1825-length-12235-cov-3.548604_pt1 | contig 12235 bp, 15 predicted proteins | sample MGYA00520622_ERZ1034980 | MGnify/ENA primary metagenome ERZ1034980 (study PRJEB33766, sample SAMN09781791) | gut metagenome | biome: gut microbiome | host: Homo sapiens | place: Madagascar | study: EMG produced TPA metagenomics assembly of the PRJNA485056 data... | reverse complement strand
TTATTAAACAAATTGTATTGCGCTGCCTTGCCAGCCATCGTACCGGCACCGGCAGCAATGCGGTTTTGTACCTGGTAATTTTCCAGCGTTTGCAATGTATCGGGGATAACACCGTTATCGATTGCTTCTCCATATTTCCCGTTGGTAGCTTTGTTGCCGTAATCTTTAATGGCGCTGTCCACCTGCTTCAAAAATGGCACAGAGGTCATCAGGCCGGATGTAAACGCCTGCATGTCCTGTCCCAATCCGTTCAGACTGGCCTTTTGGTTCATGCGGGCAAGTTCCTGCCCCTGCTTGTTATAGTCATCCAGCGAAAGTTTGCCATCCTGCACCTGCTTGTACAGGTCGCCGGGCTTCTGGTTATATTCCTTTACCGCCGTTACTTCGGCACTCGTCAGCTTGCGCCCAGGCTTCGCCAGCTCGGTGCGGTAATCCGCATCCGTCTGCAATTTTTTCAGCGCAGCAGCAATATCTTCCTGTCGGCTCTTGTAGTCGTTGCGCTTGTCCTTCGCAGCCTGCGTCTCTGCCGCGCTTGGGGCGCTTCCTGCGGCGGCGTAACTGCTGCCGATAACTTTCCCACCCCGCGTCACAGCGCGGCTCTTGGCAGGCTGTGCGGCGGCGTTACCTGTATTCTTTTGCTCGGCGTAGGTTTTGCCAACAGCCTTGCCCTTATTAGCTCCGGCATTTGCGGCAGCTTGCTTGTCTTTAAGCATCTGCGCAGTTCGCTCTGCTTTTTGCTTCGCGCGATACTTGATGTCGGATTTCTCCTGCTTGCTGTCGTCATACCGGGCGCGGGCACTGGCGTTGCGCTCTTCGTTGGTGCGGGTCTTACTGTAATTTCCGCCGCTGCTTTTTTGGCTGCTGGTGGAAGTGTTCTCCCCATCGCCAAACAAGCTATCCAGCGATGTATTGCCGCCGCTGGTATCGTCCGTACTGCTGCTCGTACTGCTGCTTTTTTTACTGGATTTTTTACTGCCGGATTTCCCGGAACTTTTCGCCGCTGCCTTCGCAGCTTTTTCCGCAGCTTTCTGCTCCGCTTCTATCTGCTTTTTTGCCAGCTTAAAATTGCTGATAGCGGTGCTCTGCGCATTGTCGGCACTCTTTACAATGCCGTTCAGCACGTCAGCACTGTAATCTTTCAGCGCGGGCAGCGTTTTGTCGGTAGCGTTCATAATGGCACTGCCCCGGCTCTGGGCGCTTTGCTGCGCACTCTGCCCGCCGCTAACCGTGGCAGCGTTTGCATTCTGGTAATTGTTCAGGTAGGCATTTACAAGCGCTTCGGTGCGGCTTCTCATTTTAGCCATCAGGTGTCCTCCTTATGCTAAAAAAGCCGCCCATTGCGGGCGGCATAGTCTTAAACGTATTCCCACTGCCCGGTTTGGGCATTATAACGTGCGGTCGTGGCTGGCACGCTGCTTGCCATATCGCTGTAACCTTGCAGCAGGCTGATGATGTTTGGTGTGTTCCCGGCTGTCAGGTTCTGTAAGGCGGTCTGGTACTGGCTCAAATCTGCCGCTTCGCCGCTGGCTCTCTGCTGCTCCAGCTGTGCAATGTTATTTTGATAGGTGTTCAAAAGGTTTGCAGTCTGTCTCTGGCGCTCGGTTTCCAAATCGTTGCGAGCATTGTTGTAGTTGTTGTACATACCGGCGATCGTGGTCTCGCTTGCACCGCCGTTCAGCCCCTGCGCACTAAGGCTCTGCTGCAAATTCTTATCTTGCAGCATGCGGTTTATATAGGCTTTCTGCAATGCTTTGCCGGTCGCATCGTTTACCTGCCCAACAGAAAAGTCGTAATTTGCTTTCTGCTGTGCAGCGGCTTTCTGGTATGCTTCTTCGCGGGCTCTCCGCTGCGCTTCCTGCGCGGCACGCAGCTGTTCGGCGGCAGCATTCTGCGCGGCAAGAATGGCCTGCTGTGCCTGCTGCCAAGCACTCATACCGCTGTTGGTCGCGGCAGGCGCTGCTGCTTCCGTCGCTGCTGTTGCTGTGCTTGCAGAACTGCCTGAACCGCCGCTGTAGCGGTTTCCGCTGCTGTAGCCACTGCCGCTAGAACTGCTCCCGACATTGCTGCTGGCGTATTTGTTGCTGCCAGTGGAATAGTTGTTGCTGCCGCCGTACTTGTTGGCCGTTGTCGTGCCGGGCTTCACATAGTAATCTTTAGTAGAACCTGTTACTGGTTTCGGCATAAAAGCACCTCCTTACTCATCCTTCTTGTTCTGCTTGCTTTCGGTCTGTGTGCCAAAATAAAAGGCCACGACCATTGTTACAATGGTCATGACCGTGTCAGGCTGTAATTTGCTTTGCAGCGCCAGCACCGCAAAAACCGCAACGACAACCAGCGTCACAATGGTTTTCACCTTGATAAGCGCTGCCAGATTCTTGATAAAATCGCCCATAGATATGCACCCTCTTTCAGCCAATCAAATGCTTCTGCAAGTCTTTCTTTGCCTTCTGCATCTGGTCAATGTTGTTTCCGTCAAGGTTGTGGTCAAGCAGGGCAAGCAGCGCCTGCATGGTCACGCGCTGCCCCTCGTCCATGCGGTCAAGCCGCAATTTGTCGTTTTTCAAAAAGCCCTCCATAGCGTTCACCCGCGCTTCAAGCTGTGTAATGCGTTTGTCCTGGTCGGCTTTCGGCTTTTTTGCTGCGCTGATCACTTTGCTGATAGCCACGCCCCCGGCATACAGCCCGGCAGCAGCCCCGGCAGCGTAAATCAAAAACGCCCAGGCATCCGCAAGCGTAAACGAAAATACATGCTGCATCGGCATCACACCTCCGCCCATTCGCTTTTGTACAGCCCTGCATCCGTCAGCCCGCGTTCCTTGCACAGCAGATAAATCGCGTCTGCATCTCCCTGCGATACAGGGCCGATGGTAATCACTTGCAGCTTGCTTTTGCTCGTATTCTCGGCAGGCTTGTCCGCATCCGGCACAACAACGCTGTGCTCGCCGGGCTGGAAGGTGTACTCCTTCCCGGTCGCCAGCGTGAAATTATCATCTAGCCAAGTCAGCGGGTTGGTGCGCTTGCCGTTCAGCAGTACTTCAAAATGCAGGTGCGCCCCAAACACGTTGCCGGTAACGCCAGAAAATCCGATGAGTTCGCCCTCTTTCACCTGCTGGCCAACCTTGACGCAATAGCTGCTCAGATGCGCGTACCGCGTCTGCAAGGTCATGCTCTTGTATGGTGCGTGCTTGATGCGCACCATGTTGCCGTAGCTCTGCATTCCGGTTTTCGTGTGGCCGTCCCAGTCCTGCGTTTGATCGACCGTGCCATCCTCGGCGGCATAGACCGGGCGGATATACATGTTGTCAATCTGGGTACGCAGATCAACGGCCTGGTGCAAACTGCCGTTATTGTAATACCACCCTTGCGTTAATACATGAATGTCCAGCGGCCAGCGTAGCAGTACTTCACCGTTTGAAAGTCTCATGGTTTGTTGTCCTTTCTGTTTGATAGTCAGCTGTTTTGGCTCGATTCTGCGGCGGCACGCGCCAGCAGGTCAGTTTCTTCGTTCATTCCTCCAACAGCTTTTTGACTTCCTCACGCAACCGTTCGGGAACATCATCAATGGTCTTGATGCCCTTTCGAATCAGTGCAGCATAAATCTTAGCCATACTTACTTACCTCCCAAAATCATTTCGTAGACTTCCGCAAGCGCGACCTGTACATCGGTCACGCTGTTGGAGTTGGCAGAAATGGCAGCCGCCAGTTTTTCCTCTTTTGTCTTTTCACGGAACGCAAGATAGAAAGTGCCATCCATCCATTCCATCTGCTGGACAAAAACCATATCGGTGTAGGTAGTCTCGGTCTCTCCATCAGAGACCTTCATAGTAGAGAGATTATCCTTGAAAATAGTCTCATCCACCTTTTCTTTGCTGACATAGTTTGTGCCGTTCATGCCCAGCCCGGTCAGCTTTTTGCCATTGGCAAGGGTGATAGTGTACATTTCGTTACCTCCTTTAATAAATGCAGAAAGCCGGGCGAACGCCTTGAACACTGGAAGCGTCGTAGCAGTCCGCCTTACCGTCGAGGTTGACATAGGCGAAAAAGGCAACGGTAATAACGTCCCTCAACCACCAGCTCGCAAGGTTGCAAATATGGCTTGGCTCGTGCTGGAACAATGGCAACTGGGATTTCTCTACGCGGTGGTTAGCCGGGGCATTGCTACCGTCAGAAACAGGGGAGAAAATACCACTGCCGTAGACCATCTGCTCGCACATAAGGTCAACTTCGGAATCGCACCATACACAGCCGGAAGCACGACCATTCGCAACAGCGTTCGTCAGATAGATTCTGTGTTTCAGGACGTGCCCGCTAAAAGCACTTTTAATGGTGGTCTTAGCGTTCGCAAGATTCGTTTTATACATATCCGAACCCACATAACCGCCAGCCGTAGTGTTGCCGCTGGATTCCCAACCGCCGGAGCTGGTGTTGTGCATTTGTGCGTTGTACAGGCAAGTGTCCGGCACGATAACCGCATGGTGGGGAGTACAAGCCGTGTCACCGCAGTTCAAGTAGTAGTCAAACGCCGCAATACGGTAGTTAACACCGCCGATAGTCCAGTAGTCGCCGATGTATAAATCATCAAATGTGCCCGCCGAAATGGCTGCATACTGTGCTGCCGTCACGCTCTCACCAAGATACTTGCCCCGGTAAATGGCGTTGTGCGCCCCGGCGTTTGCACTTGTAAGTTGCTCCACTTTTTCCAGTATAGCCGCAGACTTTTCGTCCGTATATGCAAAAATATCAGTATTTTTCCCCTGCGGGTCATACGTTGCCCGCAGCATGGTTGTGGCAAGCGCTTCGATAATTGCTGTGTTAATCGCCGCAAACACGTCTTTTCGCTGCCCGGTAGGGTCGTACACAGCCTGCGTCATGTCGCCAGCACCGATTTCTACAACTTTCTTGCTGATTGCATCGTCGGTCTGCTTTTTGGTGTAAGCATCAACCTGCGCAGCCGTAACGGCGTGCGGGTTTTCTTGGTCGTTCTTGTGGGCGTTCACATAGGCAAGCAGCGCGTTTACTACTTCCTGCACCGTGCCGCCCGTCAGCCCATCCGGCGCGGCAACGCCCAGCGATGCCGCAGCGGTTTTGTCCGTCATAGCATCAACCAACGCATTAAAGGCAGGCACGATCACTTCGCGCGGAATTTCATCCATAACTCGTTGCATCTCTGCGGTGCTGTAACCGGGGGTGTCTGGTTTTCCCACGTTCCCCTTGCCCTGCAAATCAGCAGCGGTAATTTTCTTAAACGCCATTGTCTCACCCCTTAAAGTTGCCATTTTCCACAAACTCAACGGCAATCTGCATCAAACCAAACGGTTCATTCAGCTTGTCATTTGCAAATCTGAACCGTGCTTTGTCTACACGCTTGATTCTGATTTTATTGTGTAGCGTTCGCGCCGTCTGGTCGTTGGAAAATGTAAAGGTTGAATATCGTAACTGGTGGTAGGTAAAGTATCGTGCATGTGTATTGTCGTTCCAAATATTAGACCAAATACCACGCTTCATGGCATATACTGCCACACTGGTAACAACGCTCGGCGCCATCTGTATGGCCAGATACCGGAAACTCTTGTTCTTGTAAAACAATGCCCCCGCCAAGTCTGGCGTTTCCCACTCTGCCGAAATTGCCGCGCCGTCATCGTTGTAGCTGGCAATAGCGTCCGGGTCATTGTAAAACTGGTATACATTCCCGTTGTTATCGCCAAAATATAGGTCGGTCTCATCCACCCACATGACCCGCGCCGGGATATTCGTCTCATAAAAACAGGCATATTGCCGGGTCGAGTACGGCTCGTTTTTGTTTGTGCCCAGGTTCTGCTGCCCGTCCAAAATATACGCAACGCCGTTCAGGCACAGCCAGTACATGTCCTTGTACACACAGGCGTAAGCATCCGCTTTGTTTGCTTCATCCAGCAGCTTGCCATTCATGTAGTAGCTTCTGTTCTGGCTGAACCGCTCACCCACAATGTCACTTGGCGTAATGGCGTAAATCCCTAAATTGGTCAAAAAAACAGGCTCGTTGGCGCAGTAAGCAAAGCTGTATTTTGCAATCGCGCCGGGGCCTTGTATCGTGTTGGTAATCGGGAAAGCCGGTTCACTGTCCACCAAATTGCCCTGCCGTATCACAACGTTTCGGTCGGTCTCGTGTTCGTCCTTGTGCGCTGCAATGCGGTTCTCAATGATGGAATAGCCCATAATGGCACTTTTTGCTGTGCCCAGTTTGCTGTAGGCGGTGTCCGGCCAATAGGTCAAGTCATACTGCCCGCTGTACCAGTCCTGGTTCGGATAATCCGGGTTGCCGCTCAAAAACAGGCGGTCTGCTGCGCCGTTCACACCAAACAAAATGCCAATGCAGCATTTGTTGATGCGGTCGGCATAGCCCTCTACCGTTCTGGTTGCTGTGATCTCAATGTTGTCCTCACCTTCTACCGGGCTTTTGCCAGGCGCTGTGCTGAACGTAACAACCCCGGTCGTTTTGTTGCAGCTAAATCCGCTGGTCACATTCTCCCAATTTCCGCTGCTGTTCAGCTTACGTACAGTTACGTCCGCGCTGTCAAGTCCCGAAAAGCTAAGATGATACTCGGTAGCTTTCCCATCGCTGGCAAAAAGCTCTTTAAACTTCGGCTGCAACAGGTTCAGCGCTTCGTATTCCTTACCGCCGCCCGCCGGGGGTTTGGCAATCGTCAGCGTCGGGATTTTTGCATCGTCGCTGGCTTTTTTAACCGTTTCGCCGTCATACACCAGCAGGCACTTGCCGTCGGCAATAAACAGCTTATCGTCCATCTGCCAGCTCTTGCTGCGGGCATCTGCCATGTCGCTGTACAGCGCATTGCCCACTTCCTTGCCGCCCTCCGGCAGCTCGTACAGTGCCGTCCCCGCATGGATAAGGCTCTTGCCCTTTAACTCGTGGAAACCGTTCACACGGGCCGGAAAAGCCGCTCGCAGCTTATATCCCATCCGCTTGCGCACCTTGCCGGGCTCTGACCGTATCATGTTCTGCGCGTTGGGGCTTTGGCTCACGCTTACATTGGCGGTGTTGCTGGTATAATCAATGCCAAGCAGTTTATCAATTGCCAGTTTGCTGCGGGCAACCTGGCTGGGTATCGTAAAGGTAGCCATGCTTACCACCACCCTGTATTGCTTGTAAAGCTTTCCTTGCTTACGGTTCTCGGGTTCGTCAGTCGTTCAAAGGCGGTTTCAAACTCGTTGCGGTAGTAAGTGGCAATGGCAATGTCATCATCCTTGTATAATTGGCCGGCAATGTACAGCGGCAGCAATACAACGGCATCGTCCGGCAGGTCGATTTTTTTCGTATCCGGCGTTTCCAGCGTCAGCGTTGCGGGCTTTGCATCGTAGAAAAACTCAAACTCGCCCTCAAAATCCGCCGGAAAAACCAGGTACTTGCCGCCGTACAGCTCCACCCCGTCTACAGGCTCCGGGGTATCGTCCACCAGCTTGTACACCTCTTTGGCGCCCATACGCCAGTAATCCGGCACCTCATAGGCCAGATTCACCGTCAGCTTTTCGCCCTTGTCTTTGTCTACCGTATAGCTTCTGCGTAAATACCGCCCGGCAGTGCAAATCATTTCAATGGCTTCGTTGGCTGCCTGCGGCATCGCGTTTAAATATTCTTTTGTCGCTTCGTCGGGGTTCGAGATGTCTGTGCCGTCACTGGCGAACATCTTCTGCAAGGATGCCAGCTTGATCTGTTCCCATGTCATTTGCATTTACCCCCTGGTTCATCATGGCCTGCATCTGCTGCTGTTCACTAAGCCGCTGCCGGATATCTGCCAATACAGTGGCCGAGTACGGATAATTGGTGTTGCGCAGCCACGTCCAATAGGTGCGCTGGCTCTCCAAATCGGTGATGGGGCCAAACGCGCCCGCCTGGTAGTCCACCTTTGCCATATCCCACAGCCGTTCCCGGTTGCTGGCAAGGTTGCTGGCCGGGTCAACCTCAAAAATAAATTCGTCGTTCCAGTACAGTTCTCCGGCAGCGTCGCGCTTCAAAAAGTCGTTGCGGTCAAAATGGCCGAACTGCTGTTCCCCGTCCGTGTCGGTTTCTGTCATGGGATACGGCTCGTCCGCATAGGCCAGCAAATACTCAAACATCAGCCGGTACAGCCGGGCGTAGGCGTTGTTCTTCATCTCCCGCTTGCTCTGCAAACGTCCGGCGCTCTGGTTCGCGCTGAACTGCTTTGCACTGCCGGAAGTAGCGGAGCTGTCGTATTTGCCCTGGAAAGCATCGGTAATGCCCAAAGCGGATTTTGCCCAGTTGTAGTTGTATTCCAGCATGTTCTGGTCATTCTGCACATTGGGCTGCACATTGATCACGCTGATAAGGTTTGCCTGGCTGGGATTCTGGATGCGCAAGATTTTCAATTCGTCATCGCTCTTGTCAATATCCACGCCGTCCGGCAAGGTGACATAACTGCCGCCTTTCAGCAGCTTTTCCTGTATCTTCGTGCCGTATTTGTTAATGGCCTGCTGCTGGTCCGAGATAATATCTACGTCGCTAACACCTAAAAAGCGGTCAGCTGCCGAGATATTGATTCTCTCAATGATCGGGAATCCGCGCGGTTTATACGCCGGAATTTCGGTAGCTTCCAGCTCGCCGGGCATCATGATCATTTCGCCGGTGTCGTTGTCCAGCTGCATGCTGCCGTCCGGGTTCAAAATCGGCATATCCTCGCCACGGGTCTGCGCCGGGATGGTCTCGCCGTCGCTCATCACCAAATCCTGCGTCAGGGTAATGGTCTGCACCGGGGCTTCTTTAAATTTTTTGTTCCCGCAAACGCATACATCCCCTACCCGCTTGCGTCCGCACTTGGTGCAAACCTCGCTGGTCCTGGCGTAATAGTCCGGGTAATTCTCTAAAATCTGGTCGCCGCACCAGCTCAGCATGCCTACTGTGCCCTTGTCGTGCTTGTAGTACACAATGTTCTGGGTCACAACACCGCTGGCCGTACTGGCATCGTTGCCGCGCACCTCCGGGGCATCTTCTGTGTCGGTGTCAATCTCAACGCCGTATTTGTTCTCCAAAGACTCTTTGCTCTTGCTCATCTGCAAAAACACATAGTCCATATCTTCCAGCCGGTACACACCCGGCTGCGGAATGACCTGTCTCGGATGTCGCAAATTGACTTCCACATCACCCAAAGTGCAGTGATACCCGGCAACCGGGTTCCATTCCACATGGAAAAAGTCTCCGCCCTGGATAGTCACGATTCTCTCGCTGCTGTCGTTCATCTCCGGAATAGGCATCCGCCGAATCTCGTTCCGCAAAAGATTCTCGATTTTCCGGGCCTTTTCCACATCCTCTGCATGGATGGCCGTTACCTTTGGCTGCGGGATGCTTGTGTCCACTTCACTTTCAATCAGCTCATACACCACATTCCGCACATTGGTTGCTTTCTTTTTGGCTCCCTGGATGGTGTGGCTGCCGTAGTACATATCCTCACGCCGCTGCATGGCTGCAAGCTCTGCGCTGTATCGCGCTTTTGCAGCAGATAACTTGCCTTGCCACTTTTCCAGCAGTTCTTTATCTTTATCGTTGTTCTTCTTCATCGTTCACTCCTGTAGGGTCATGCCCCCGCAAATGTGATAAAAAGCGGCCCTGCCTAAACAGGGCCGCTGTGTTTATGCTTTCTTGGGTCTGCCGCGCTTTGCTTCCGGGGCTTTCTCTGCCAGCTTGGCATCATAGCTGCCGTTGGCGTTTACTGCCACAACCACATAGGTCAGCTTGCCTTCGGTAAATGTATCGCCCGGCTGCAATCCTTTCGGGGCCATATCAGGTCAACTCCGTACCGGCAGCGGCGCCTCCGAGCAGGATGTGCCGCCAATCGCCAAAACCGACGCTGAAACGGCAACGGCAACTGGAGACCAGGTTCTGGGTGCGCACATCCACATCCTGCTCAATTTCCAGCGGGGTACGGTCGTAGAACATGTTGCCCATCAGGTCTTTGTTGGCCTGGCTGGACATGATGATATAAGGTTCGGTGCCATCTGCACACTGCCAATGGTGGTCAACCACAAGCTTCCACATGCCCTTGTTCACGTTTGCATCGTTGTAGTTGCTGCCGACCTGCTGGTCACTGTTGATGATTTTCTTGCCCAGCGTGATCAGGCGGTAGGCGTTGCCGGGCACAATCAGGGTATCGAAGGTGTAGCCCATCACATGGCCGGTGGCATTTTTAAAGTTCATACCAATGTTGGCCAGGCGGTTCAGCATGGCGTCGTCATTGCCAAAGGCATTGGTAAACACGTTGGACTGGGTCGCAACGCCGGTCAGACCGGTATGAGCCTTGTCAAACAGGGCCAGGCCGTCAGCGGTGGTGCTGTCCAGGCCGGTCTTGCTGCCGTAGGTAAAGGTCTTGGCGGCACTGGTCAGTGCGTTGCTGCCAAACTCTGCACGGCTGCGCTTGTAGGAGCGTACATTGGCGGCTGCCTTGGTAGCAGCAATGTCAAACTGCAAGTCCTCTTTCATGGTCTTGGTGACTTCAAACAGTTTCTTGAACTCGCTGTGGGTAATCAGCTTGGGTTCCGTCTCTTTCAGGGTATCGGCCGGGGCTTCTGCACCTTCGTCCACAACCTCAAAGTTGCCAAAGGTAGACAGGCCCGCGATCTTCTCGCCAAAGCGCTTGGATTTCTTCACGTTGAACAGGGCGTTGACAAGCTCGTCGTCGTTGTTCTTCTCGTTGTCGGTGTCCTTCATCTTCATCTGGATCATGTCGGCCCATTCGTTCCAATAATCGTTGGCTGCGCCGCTGGATTTACTAAATACAACTGCCATTTATCGTGGCTCCTTTCAAATCGAGTTATAAAGTTTCTGGATTTCTGCGTCGGATTTGTCCGGGAACGCTTCTTTCGCAAGGTGCAACATGCTTTCGCTCATGACCTTTTGGGTTCCCGGCTGTGCCTGCCCATCGTGGGCGGCAAGGTGGTTCTTCCCTTTGGCAGCATTGATAGCTGCCTGCTTGCCTGCTGCCTGGCTGGCCTGCGTGGCTCTGCCAAAGTTCACAGCCTTATAAGCCGTCACCATGTCAAGCCCCTTTTCTTGTACAAGCTGTACAATTTTGTCAAAGCCGTTCAGTTTTTCCAGGTCGTTTACGGTTTTCAAAGTGGGTTCCAGCTTCTGCAGCTCGGCAAAATCGCGGTTAAACGCAGCTCCTGCCTGCTCATTAAGCTGTTTCTGCTCCAATTCCTGCACCCGGGCGTTCAAACGTCGCTTTTCCGGGTCATTTGCAAGGATTTGGCGCAGCGCTTCCTGCTGTTCCCTGCTCTGGTTGGCCGTCATACGGTCGATGGCTTCCTGGCGGCTCTGCTCGGCCTGGGCATCCATTGCGGCAAAGTAGTCATCCAGTGTCGCAATGTTCTTGCCTGTGGCGGGGTTTTTGTACTGTCCAAAACGCTGCGCAATCTGCCGGTCGATTCTTGCCTGTGCTTCTCGCTCGCTGCGCTTGCGGGCAATAGCCCAAACAGAATCAGGGATTTCCGGCTCTTTCGCCGGTTCTTCTGCGGCAGATTCCTGTACAGGCTCTTGGGCCTGCTGCGTGGTTTCTTCTACAGCAGTTTCTTCCAGGTTGGGTTCAGAGTCGGCTACGCTCTCGGTCACGCCGTTTTCAAGTTCTTCCATTGGTTCCTCCACGTACAACGCCCGTCGGCTAAAAATGGGTATAAAAAAAGCGCCTATCCCAAACGGGATAAGCGCTTTTGTCAAATTGTAGTGGGCGTTACTCGCCCTTTGGCTGGTTTGTTCTCACAACAGGCTCATTCAGGGGCTTTTCCCCCATCACATGCCCATAATCCGGGCACTGTTTGCTGCGGCAGATAAATTTCAGCACATCCGTGCCGGAATCGGTCCTGCATTCAATTCCACAAGTCGGGCATCTCAAAAAATCCCCTCCATTACCAAAATGCTGTTCCGTACCTTGCCGCCGTAATAGCGGCAGATTCTAAAACAGGGTTGTGCGTTCAACCAAAACTCGATCATGCAGGGTGTCCCCACCTTTCTATCAGCATTTTTCGCTCTTCTGTATTGGCATTGCGGTAGTCCTCGTACATGTCAGCCGACCATTTCCGTTTGCGGATATTCACAGGCTTCTTCGCCGGGCTCGTCCACCAAACGCAAAAATAGCGTAAAGCGTCCGGGAAATGCGTCAATCCATGCGGATTTTTCGCATATACATCGGCATTTTTGTCATCTTTCTGGATTTTTGTAAGGCATGTCCACAAC
>ERZ1034980.1823-NODE-1823-length-12235-cov-23.032184_pt1 | contig 12235 bp, 9 predicted proteins | sample MGYA00520622_ERZ1034980 | MGnify/ENA primary metagenome ERZ1034980 (study PRJEB33766, sample SAMN09781791) | gut metagenome | biome: gut microbiome | host: Homo sapiens | place: Madagascar | study: EMG produced TPA metagenomics assembly of the PRJNA485056 data... | reverse complement strand
ATTTGTAACATCAGTTTGTACAAATGACCGTTTATTATTTATATTCTCCTAAATTATATAAATAGGATAACTTTATTTTCATTCTTATGAGTTCATAGAGAGTAAGAACTCATCATTATTTCTTGTATGCTGCATGCTATTGTGGATGGTATTCATTGCCTCAATAGGGTTCATGTCTGAAATATACTTGCGAAGAATCCACATGCGGTCGAGGGTAATCTTATCCTGCAGGAGATCATCACGACGTGTAGATGAAGCAACCAGATTGACAGCAGGGAAGATACGTTTGTTGCTGAGAGAACGATCCAACTGCAACTCCATATTACCAGTACCCTTGAATTCCTCAAAGATAACTTCATCCATCTTGCTACCAGTATCAATCAAGGCTGTAGCAATAATTGTCAGCGAACCACCTCCCTCAATATTTCGGGCAGCACCAAAGAAACGCTTTGGCTTCTGGAGTGCATTGGCGTCCACACCACCAGTAAGAACCTTACCAGAAGCTGGTGCAACAGTATTGTAAGCACGAGCTAATCGAGTAATGGAATCAAGGAAGATGACAACGTCGTGACCACATTCTACCATTCTCTTTGCCTTTTCCAAGACGATACCTGCAATTTTCACGTGGCGCTCTGCTGGTTCATCAAATGTAGATGCTATTACTTCTGCATTTACAGTACGAGCCATATCAGTAACTTCCTCTGGACGTTCGTCGATGAGAAGCATCATCAGATAAGCCTCCGGATGGTTGGCTGCAATCGCATTTGCAATATCCTTCATCAGAATTGTCTTACCAGTCTTAGGCTGTGCAACAATCAACGCACGCTGTCCCTTACCGATAGGTGAGAACAGATCAACGATTCTTGTGCTGAGATTTGTGGTTGCACGATTTCCACAGAGAGAGAATTTCTCATTAGGGAAGAGTGGGGTAAGATGCTCGAACGGTATTCTATCTCTTACTTCTGATGGTTCACGGCCATTGATCTTATCAATAGAAGTCAATGGGAAATATTTCTCACCTTCGTGTGGTGGGCGTACTTTGCAGAGTACAACATCTCCCGTTTTGAGACCATATCGCTTGACAAAGTTGGATGCTACATATACATCATCAGGAGACGACAGATAGTTGTAGTCGCTACTGCGAAGGAATCCGTAACCGTCAGGCATTACTTCGAGAACGCCATTGGATGAAATAATATCACTGAAATCGTATAATGGTTCACTTTCCTGTACTTGGGCATCGGTTGCTTCAGATTGAGCAACTTGATCTTGCTGGTTTGCTGCAGCAGAAGTCATCGGTCTGTCAAATATGTCGAATGTTGGCAGGGCAGACTGATCTTCAATAGGTAAATCTACTACAGGGATAAAGTCTGTACCATCACCTGGATCGTTTTCCCAAACTTGTTCAAAGTTATTATTTGATGTTTGAACAGTTGCGTGTTGCTGATATGCTTCTTCTTCATTTTGAGCATTCATTTTAGCCTGCAACTGTGCAATCAATTCACTATGCTGAGCATTTGCCCCTTGAGAATGATCGAAAGCCTGCTCAGGAATAAAACTTTCAGTATTATCCAGAGAAGTACCATTAGGATTATTCTCTGCTACAATGTTTTCTTCTGTGCTGTTTCCTTCAGAATGATTTTCTTCAATCTTATTTTCAATATCATTGTCGCTTCCAGTATTAACATCTGAAACCATATTTTCTGCAGATATTGCATTTGTAGGTAGTTTTTCCTCTACAGTAGCAGCATCTTGATTATTCTCATTTGCAGAAGAGTTCATTTCAGTGTTAGTGGCATTTTGAGTAGCCATTTTTGCTTCGTGCTGTTTTTTAAGCTCAGCAGCTTTCGCTATAGCAATAGCTTCCAATTCAGCCTTGCTTTTTCTACCACGATGCTTTGGAAAGGCAATAACAGGTTCCTCTGGGGAATTTGTTGATTGATCACTAACTTCTGTATTTTTGTTTTCTTGTGGTTCAGTATTTGAGTTTGCTGGTTCAGAAACCGGCTGTGTTCCTTCTTGAGTTTTATCAGACTCATTAAATAATTTAGGTTCCTCGTGTGCAGAAGGACCTGTAGCTTGATTTTTCATCACGTCAAAGTTTTCACCGTCTTTTCCCTTGACAGTGTAAACCTTATCTTCTGTTTTGGCAATGCGAGCTCTCTTTCTTTTTACTGGTTGAGGCGTTGTTTCTGCCTGAGCGTCAAGGATGGCATAGATGATAGTCTCCTTGTTGTCGCTTGATTTAATCTTTGCGCCAATTTGTTTAGCAATGTCCTTCAATGTTGCGACATTCCTAGAAGTTAATTCGTCTTTGCTATACATTATTTATAATAGTTATATTGTATATGATTCTTGATAGTATAAAAAGGTGTTTCAAGAGGAGAAACACCTATCGTACAAATTCCGAGTGCAAAGATAATTAAAAAAATCGTTTCTGCCAAATTTTTTTTGTATCTTTGCACAAAATTTCAATAAAAATGGCAAATCAGACACCATATTTAGATGTACAGAACCTTACTAAGCGGTTTGGAGCCCAGGTTCTTTTCGATAAAATCTCTTTTTCCATCGCTGAAGGACAGAAGGTGGGACTTGTTGCACGTAATGGTACGGGCAAATCTACTCTTATGTCTGTACTGATGAATAAAGAGGGGTATGAAAACGGTGATATTATATATCGTAGAGACTTGAAAATCGGTTATTTGGAGCAATCACCAGACTTTGATCCAGAGGAGACAGTATTAGATGCTTGCTTCAATCATAATGGAGATCCGGAAAAGGTACTGAAAGCTAAACAGATACTTACGCAATTGCATATCACTAATCTTGAGCAACCTATGGGGCAGCTCAGTGGTGGTCAGCAAAAACGTGTAGCACTTGCTAATGTACTGATAGAAGAACCCGATTTCCTGATGTTGGATGAGCCTACTAACCATTTGGATTTGGAAATGATAGAATGGCTGGAGGGTTATCTGAATCGTGGAAACAAGACTATTTTCATGGTTACTCACGATCGTTTCTTCCTTGATAAGGTTTGTAATGTTATCCTTGAATTGGACGACCAGACTATTTATACCTATCGAGGTAACTATGCATATTATCTGGAGAAACGTCAGGAAAGAATGGATAATCTTCGTGCTGAGATACAACATTCTAAAAATTTGTATAGAAGAGAACTTGACTGGATGCGCAGGCAACCACAAGCTCGTGGTCATAAAGCACGCTATCGTGAAGAGGCATTCTATGAACTTGAAAAAGTTGCCAAACAGCGCATTGAGGACAGGCAGGTCAGACTGAAGGCTTCGACAGTTTATATTGGCAGCAAGATTTTTGAATGCCAGTATGTTAGCAAGGCTTTTGAAGATCACGGTCATAAAAAGGTGATACTCGACCATTTTTATTATAACTTTGCCCGTTTTGAGAAAATGGGTATTGTGGGTAATAATGGTACCGGTAAATCGACGTTTATCAAGATGCTCTTGGGTGAAGTGAATCCTGATGAGGGTAAATTTGATATCGGTGAGACTATACGCTTTGGTTATTTTTCGCAGGAAGGTCTGAAATTCCGTGAGGACCAGAAGGTTATTGATGTAATCACAGAAATTGCCGACTATATCGATCTCGGTGGCGGTAAACACATGACTGCTTCTCAGTTTCTTCAATTCTTCCTCTTTACACCGGAGGAACAACATAATTATGTATATAAGTTGAGTGGAGGAGAAAAGAGAAAGCTTTATCTGTGTACCGTATTGATGTGTAATCCGAATTTCCTCATTCTGGATGAGCCTACTAATGACCTGGACATTCAGACGTTGCAGGTTCTGGAGGAATATCTTCAGGATTTCCCTGGATGTGTTATAGTAGTCAGTCACGACAGGTATTTCATGGATAAGGTTGTAGATCATCTGCTTGTGTTCAAGGGAGAGGGTGATATTCAGGATTTCCCTGGCAACTATACCCAGTATCGTGATTGGAGCAGGTTGCAAGCTAAGGAGAATGAAGAGGAATCCACTAAGGCAAAATCGGCATCAAAGACAACTGATGCTAAGAATAGTGATAATGCCAGTGGTACTGCTAAACGTGATGTAAACTTCGAAAACAAACGGAAGATGTCCTTTAAGGAAAAACGTGAGTACGAACAGCTTTCAAAGGAAATCGAAGCTTTAGAGAAAGAACAGAAGCTATTGGAGGAAGAACTCTGTAGCGGAAAACTGAGCGTGGAGGAACTGACAGAAAAAAGCAAGAGATTGCCACAAATCAAGGATGAACTTGACGAAAAGGAAATGAGATGGCTTGAACTTTCAGAATTGCTTTAATAACCGATATTCGGTATTCTAATAAAGAAACTGGATTGGGGTAAAGTATAACATATAAAATAATAATCGTAACTATAATATCAGTAACAATGGAGATTAAAAAATCAGAATTTACGATATCTGCTCCTCGAGTGAGTATGTGTCCTAAAGATAATAAATTGGAGTATGCTTTTATTGGCAGAAGTAATGTAGGTAAGTCAAGTCTTATCAATATGCTTTGCAATCACAAGGGTTTAGCTAAGACTTCAGCCACACCAGGTAAAACTCTGTTAATCAACCACTTTATCATCAATAACGAATGGTATTTGGTTGACCTTCCTGGTTATGGATTTGCCAAGCGCTCCAAGACTGTTCAGAAGCAACTGGAACAGATGATAGCAGGTTATATTCTTCAGCGCCCTCAGTTGGCAAATGTATTCGTATTGATTGACGTTCGCCATGAGCAACAGAAGATAGATCGTGAATTTGTAGATTGGTTGGGCGAAAGCAACATACCTTTCTGTATTGTGTTTACCAAGGCAGACAAGTTAGGTCCTGTAAAGGCAAGAATGAATGCCCAGAAGTGGATGCAAGCATTGGAGGATCGCTGGGAAGAACTCCCTCCTTATTTTATAACCAGTAGTGAAAAGAAAATGGGAAGGGATGAAGTGCTTGATTATATCGATGAAATCAACAAGTCTTTGAGTGAGTAAGTTTCTGAACACTTCAAATATTAATATCAGAATCAATGAAAGAAATTAAGTGGGGATTTATCGGCTGCGGTGAGGTAACCGAGAAAAAGTCAGGACCTGCATTCAATGAAGTTCCTGGCTCACAAGTTGTTGCTGTTATGAGCAGAAGTGAAAAGAAAGCGCGCAGTTATGCTGAGCGCCATCATATCAGAAAATGGTACACTGATGCTCAAGAACTTATTGATGACCCTGATGTAAATGCGGTCTATATCGCCACGCCACCTTCTTCTCATGCCACTTTTGCTATTATGGCTATGAAGGCAGGTAAACCTGTTTATGTTGAGAAGCCTCTGGCTGCAAGCTATAACGACTGTATTCGTATCAATCGTATTAGCGAACAGACAGGTGTGCCATGTTTTGTTGCTTATTATCGCCGTTATCTCCCTTATTTCCAGAAAGTTAAGGAAATTATTCAAAGTGGAGGAATTGGAGATGTTATCAATGTGCAGGTAAGATTTTCTGTTCCGCCACGCGATTTAGACTATCATAGTGGAAAGGAAATGCCTTGGAGATTGCAACCGGATATTTCTGGTGGTGGCTACTTTTATGATTTAGCTCCACACCAGATTGATATTTTGCAAGATTTGTTTGGTGTGATAACACGTGCTCACGGATATCCGGCAAATCGTGCTCACTTGTATGAAGCTGAAGATACGATTTCTGCATGTTTCTTCTTTGAAAGTGGCATTCCAGGCAGTGGAAGCTGGTGTTTTGTTGGACATGAAAGTGCTAAGGAAGATTGTATCGAAATCATTGGTGACAAGGGATCACTGTCTTTCTCGGTTTTCAATTACGAACCTATCCGATTAATTAATTCCGAAGGAAAGAAAGATATCGTTGTTCCAAATCCGCCATACGTTCAATTACCAATCATCCAGAAGGTGATAGAAGATTTACAGGGAATAGGCATTTGTGAATGTACCGCTATTTCTGCTACACCTACCAATTGGGTACTTGACCGTATTCTTTGGAAAAACTAGAGACTCATAGGGCTGATGAATATTCATTCGGCTACTTTGGTTTCTGATTTAATCAGATTTCTGATAAAACTTGAAATAAAGTTTGCTTGTATTCTCTAAAGTAATAAACATCGTGATTGAGATGAAGAGATATTATATAGGATTATTTTTGCTGTTTTCCGTTGCATCTATTCATGCAACGGAAATAGGGGAGCGTGATTCTATCGGTTTCAACGTTCTCTTCAATAGATCGATGTTTCAATCCAATTCACCTGATAGTCTCATTAGGGAAAAACATAAAAAAACATTCTTTCATCGTGTGGGGGATGTGTTTACCAAGTTTTTCCGGGAATTTAATGTTACAGACAGTTCCTATATAGAACCGCAGCATTATAATTATACTGTAATGCTTCAGAATACAAACACTTATGAGGAATATACGCTTTCCAGCAAGGAAGGTCAGCGCATATCTTTTGCTCCTGATCCAACATTCCGCCTCGGACCTTATCTGGGTTGGCGCTGGGTGTTCCTTGGTTACACTCTCGACCTCAAACATATCAATGCAAGTTCTCAACATACCAATAAGAAAGAGTTTGACTTAAGCTTGTATAGCAGTATGTTGGGCATCGATTTGTTTTGGAGACAAACTGGTAACGATTATCATGTACAACGCATGAATCTGAGCAGCGAACTTGATACATCACCGATGCACAAAGTTCCTTTTGATGGTTTTAAATCCAGTATTAAAGGGTTCAATCTTTACTATATCTTCAATCATAGAAAATTCTCATATCCAGCAGCTTACTCGCAAAGTACCTGTCAAAGAAAAAGTGCTGGTTCTATGCTCTTAGGGATTGGTTATATGCGGCATACGCTTGATGTTGACTGGGATAAGTTGAGTTCTCTTGTAGATGAGAAATTAGGAAAAAAGGAAGATGGAATATCAAGAATAGATAGTACTTTAACCTTCTCGAAGGTGAAATATTCAGACATCTCTGTTTCTTGCGGATATGCTTATAATTGGGTCTTTGCAAAGGACTTCCTATTTAATGCTTCGTTATCTATAGGCCTTGCTTACAACAAATCGAAATCAGATACAGAACATAGCAGATTGGATATCCATGATTTCAGTTTCAATAATTTCAATCTTGATGGTATTGGTCGTTTTGGTATTGTATGGAATAATACGAAGTGGTATGCTGGAGCCAGTACAGTAATCCATTCCTATAATTATAAGAAAGAACAGTTTTCTACTAATAGTTCTTTTGGTTCGCTGAATATCTATGTGGGCGTGAACTTTGGTCGTAAGCGCCACCATTAATGATTTACAGGAAGTAAAACATAATTGATATGATGTATTTTAAGTTTATTTTAGCCAGTCAGATTTTAAATCTGGCTTCATTGTTGGCTGTAGGACAAACGAGAAGTTGTACGTTCGAACCGCATCCTAAGTCGGTTTCTAATGGAGTTTCGGATTCTAAAGGAGTTAAGAAGGAGAATATTGATAGTCATCAGGATGCTCATATTTCTCCATTAAAGTCTTCATCAGATAAAGTTGCAAATCTTTGTGCTGACGATAATGTACATGATCAGGTTGAGGCAACATATAGTCAAGCAGATGTTTCCCGTATCAATTCCTTACTTCGAGAGGCTTCCCAACTCAAAGAAAAACCGAAAAGTTGGATGCTTTGGTTTGGAAAGAAATTCATAGGTGTTCCGTATGTAGGAGGAACTTTGGATAGGGCGGAGGAAGAAAAACTGGTTATTAATACTTCAGAACTCGACTGTACGACTTTTGTTGAAATTGTGACAGCTTTGACTCGTTGCATGTCCGGGAATGGAAAAAGGGATTTCTCAGATTTTTGCCGACAGCTTCAGCATGTCCGTTATATCAATGGAGAAATTGCCTATGAAAAGAGACAGCATTATTTTACTGTTTGGATTAGTGATAATGTAGAGGAAGGCATCGTTACTGATATTCAGAACAATCCTCCTTTTACCAAAGTTCAGCATGTTTCTGTGAATTGGATGACTACTCACCAGCAGAGCTATAAGATGCTAAAAAATAATGCAAAGCGACTTCAAGGTATTAAGGCATTGGAAGAGCAGATTAGTGGTAAAAGTTATCGGTATATTCCAAAAGAGCAGATCGTAGATAGTCGGTTATTCCGAAATACCATTCATGATGGCGACATCCTTGTCATGATTACCAATAAAAAGGGACTTGATACGACGCATATCGGAATTGCATCATGGCATCAAGATGGACTACACATGCTTAATGCAAGCAGCATTCACAAGAAGGTTATCGATGAACCAATGCTTCTGCGTACTTATATGATGAAACATCCGAGCCAGATAGGAATCAGAGTTTGCAGAGTTGTTGATGGAGCTAAATGATTTTGAGAATATATTTTAAATTATTATTATACTAATAGTCTGTGGATAAGATTTAAAATGTTTGTTTTTTACTTTCCTAAAAAGTTAGGCTATTGGGGAATAGAAACAAGTCATTTAACACCTCTATCTTTCGGAGATAACACTCGTATCTCTCATTTCTATAAAAATGCTTTTTGAAGGGCACAAAAGTGCTATAGTCAGGGCACTTTTGTGCTATCCCCGAGTACTATAAGAAAACAAGTTGGTTCTCTCTTTTAGGTGACATACGCAAAATGAGCAGTCATTTGTCTTGAAAACGTTTCTTTCAATTCAATGACTGCTCATTTTTTATTTTAACATCACTGCTACATTTTTGCACATCTATTGAGAACTTGCCATAAATATAGTAATGATGATTATCTTTTACCTCTTCTTCCGGAATTGCCTTTATTTCTATTATCCCCTGAGAAAGATCCTGAATTTCTACCATTTCCATGATTTTGTTTGCCGTTTCCACGATTTTGACTCATGTCACCGCGTCTATGATTTCCTTCATCAAAATTAGGATTGAAACTCTTTTTCTTTTTGTCCTTGAAGAATCCAGAACCTTTATCGGCTTTCAACTGCTCTTTTACAGACTTGGCAAGTTCGCGAGGAGATAGTGGTCTTTGTGAACCATCATTACGGTTACGGGCATTCAGAGGTTTGCCATTATTGAGATATTTATCCTCATCATAGCATCCTACATTGCCATATCCCTTAGGTTGGTATGATTGATTTCTACCATTCCTTCCGGAATTGGAGCCATAAGAAGAATTTCCCTGTCTGTTCTTTCCTCTTGCACCACGACCAACGCCAGGATTGTCGTAAGTAGAGCCTACAGCTTTCTCATCGAATCTTGCAGAAGTGTGTCCGCCTCTCATATCACGCTTATCATATAGTTTCGCAATCAGGTCGCTTCTGCCAATTCTACGTAATTCAGATTCAATAGCCCTTCTTTCTTCTGGTTTATACCAGAAGAAGAACATTCTCTGAGCGAGTTTTTCCTTCTGAGTCTTGGCACTGAAAACTGGTTCCAAAGTGTATGGATCATATCCTGTGTACCAGGTTTCCGTAGAGATTGTCATCGGAGTAGGAGTGAAGTCCTGTACTTGTTCAAGATGAAAATCAAGTCCCTTGGTTATCACAGCCAATTCCGCCATATCCTCTTCATGACAGCCCGGATGTGAACTGATGAAATAAGGAATGATTTGTTGGTTAAGTCCCTCTTCCTTGTTGATCTTATCGAAGATGCGTTTGAATTCATAGAATAAGTCGAACGATGGCTTACGCATGAACTTGAGAACTTCCGGACTTGTATGCTCTGGTGCCACTTTCAGTCGTCCGCTCACATGCTTTGTAATCAGTTCGCGCGTATATTCCCTTGCAGCCTGATTCACCTTCTCATCCTTGCTTTTATGCAATAGCAAATCATAGCGGACACCACTACCTATAAAACTTTTCTTGATACCAGGCAGGGCATCAACTGCATGATAGATTTCAAGGAGTTTGCTATGGTCCGTATTGAGGTTTGGACAAATCTGCGGATTTACGCATGATGGACGTTTGCACACCTCACAGGCCTTCTGATTTTTGCCACGCATTCCATACATATTAGCTGATGGACCGCCTAAATCGCTCAAGTATCCTTTAAAATCAGGCATTGCGATGATTTTCTTCACTTCTTTCAGAATACTTTCCTTGCTTCTGCATACCACAAATTTGCCCTGGTGAGCAGAGATGGTACAGAAAGAACAACCGCCAAAACAGCCACGGTGCAGGTTGACAGAGAACTTGATCATCTCATACGCAGGAATCGTTTTTCCTTTATATTTTGGATGAGGCAGACGGGTATATGGCAAATCGAAAGCAGCATCTAATTCCTCTGTTGTCATCAGAGGGAAAGGAGGGTTGACCACAACATATTTTCCATCCACTTCCTGAATCATTCTTTGTGCATGCATCTTATTGGCTTCTTCCTCCAGATGGCGCACATTTTCGGCCTGACCTTTCTTGTTGTGAAGACACTCCTCATGGCTATGCAGGATGATATCGTCATCCTTGAATCCTCCAGGAATGTCCTTTTCCTTACAATAGAAAGCAACCTGTGGCATTTCGTGAATCTCGTCCATTGTTTTTCCTTCAGCAAAAGCGTTGGCAAGTTCTACAATAGAACGTTCACCCATTCCATAGAGAATAAGGTCAGCACCAGAATCACAGAGAATGCACTTGCGCAGTTCATCTTTCCAATAGTCATAGTGACTGATACGGCGCAACGAAGCTTCGATACCGCCAAGAGCCACAGGAACATCTGGGAAAAGTTTCTTCAATATCTGAGTATAGACGATAGAAGGATAGTCTGGACGCATGTCATGGCGTGAGTCTGGACTGAAAGCGTCTTCACTTCGCATACGGCGATTGGCAGTATAACGATTTACCATCGAGTCCATGGCTCCTGGAGAAACTCCAAAGAACAGACGTGGTCGTCCAAGCTTTTTAAAATCACGGAAATCACCATGCCAGTCAGGTTGAGGCACAATAGCCACACGATAGCCATTGGCTTCAAGAATTCTGCCAAGTATAGCTGCTCCGAAGGATGGATGATCTACGTAGGCATCTCCAGAAAACAGGATAACGTCCAGTTCGTCCCACCCTCTGAGTTCACATTCTTTCTTAGTTGTTGGTAAAAAATCTGTTAATTTATAATCCATTTAAAATCTGTCTTAAAGAGGTTCAGGAGTTAGTCATTAACCGCATCTGGTTCAGCTTCTGATGCCTCCTCAGTTTCCTTCTTCTCTTTCCAATCTACATAAAGCAATACCAAGTTATGAAGGCCTAAGGCTTTCATATTGCTATTATAAATAACGTCAAGGCATAGATCCAAAAGATTCTTATCCTGACAGTTGTCTGCTTCCAATAAAGAGCGGACATTCAATTTCAATTTTTCAAGTACTTCTTCATCAATGATTCCATTACTGTCCACCAGATTGCGAAGAAGCTGATACTTATCAATAGTTTCAAGATGCAGGTCGCTTACTTCAATAGAGCGAGTACCTGATTGGTTTGCTTGAATTTTATACATAATATTCTACATTTAAAGGGTTATTATTTCTTTTTTATCATATTCAGATTTGTTGAATGCATTGACTTGTTGAATATATCAGAAAACAGTATTATTACTTGTTGTCAAGTAAATACTTGAGAATACCAGACATTAACTGTCTGCGTGTCTGCTCATTCTTGATACACTCGAATGGGAAGCCCATGGTGAATGAACCATACCCATTGCCTTTATATCCTACAGCAGCACTTGCTCCATTTATATATTGCATTGTGCAGATAGCCCCATCAATTGGGGCAAGAATATCTGGATGTGTTGCAGCGTAGTGCTTGTCATTCAATTTGTCGTAATAATCAAAGTTCATTCCTAATCCGTTAACCATCGGTGTGGCTTTCAGACTGTCTGAAACCTGATATTGCACCTTCAGCGTATTAGCCAGGAAATTTTTCTCTTCATCCGTTTGCATATCGCTTCCGATGTAGGAGCCGCTCACCAATAAACGTCCTCCATGATGTATGTAATTTTCAATCTTATTGATCATGGTAGGAGTAAAAGATTTGTAGTATTCAGGCGTGTAGCCATCATATCTTTCGAGTCCATTGATCAAATCTACTATTGGGTACTTGCTCATTTTTACCTTCCCAGAAAGGATGGTCTCGCTGGAGCAACTGGCAATACTATACAGATCAGAAGTAGCAATTGCTCTGGCATGTTCTACTGGATAATTGAAATCATTACCTGCAATCATTT
>ERZ1034980.1822-NODE-1822-length-12238-cov-5.110318_pt1 | contig 12238 bp, 8 predicted proteins | sample MGYA00520622_ERZ1034980 | MGnify/ENA primary metagenome ERZ1034980 (study PRJEB33766, sample SAMN09781791) | gut metagenome | biome: gut microbiome | host: Homo sapiens | place: Madagascar | study: EMG produced TPA metagenomics assembly of the PRJNA485056 data... | reverse complement strand
TATTAAATAATTATATTTTTAGTGACTTTTCGGTGTTGCAAATTCGCTAAAATGGCATCGCCGTTACAGTGTAATCGCGATGCCGTTACAGTGTAATCGCGTTGCCGTTACGGTGAAATCGCGTTGCCGTTACGGTGAAATCGCGTTGCCGTTACGGTGTAATCGCGATGCGATTGCACCGTAACGGGACTGCGATTTGGGAAAAATGGGTGTCGCGTGCCCTTTTTCGGCCAATTTCTCTCTCTGGAACACGCTGCCGCCAAGTGTTAAATTTCGGCAATAATTATTTACAAAATGGCGTTGCGTTAATGGCAAAACGTCTTGAGCACGTGAGCCACGCCGTCTTCCTCGTTGGAGAGGGTCACGAAGTCGGCCTTGGCCTTGACCTCGCTTGCGGCGTTGGCCATCGCCACGCCAAGTCCGGCGTATTCTATCATGGACAGGTCGTTGTAGCCATCGCCAACGGCTATTGTTTCCTCGCGCTTCAGCCCCAACTCCTTGATGAGCCTTGCGAGCGATGCTGCCTTGTCTATGCCGCAAGGTACGCATTCCAGGAAGAAGTCGGCAGAGCGATAAACGCCGCACCTGCCCTGCAACGCCACGGCCAACTCCTTTTCCAGCTGGGCCAGCGGGGTGGGGGCGCCCACGATGAGGCACTTGTTTATTGGCGGCTGCACCTGATTGGGGAAGTCGTCGTATTGCACGAGAGGCATCTTGTTGATGAACGCCTCGTGGCGCACATACTCGTCGCTGATGTCGGTTGCGGCGATGTCTTCGCCTTGGTAAGTCAGGATATTGAAAGGGTGGGGCGCGTTTTTTGCCGCGTTGTAGAGCACGGGCACCAAGGCCGTGTCGAGCGTTTGGTTGAAGATGATGGTCTTGTCGGCCCACCTGGTCACGCAACCGCCGTTATACGCCATCACGTAGCCGTCGTAAGAGCCGATGCCCAGCGCGTCGGCCACGGGGCGTATGCCGTAAGTGGGCCTGCCAGAGGCGAGTATGACGCGCATGCCATCGCGTTGCGCGCTCATGAGAGCCTCCTTGGTCAGTGGTGTTATCTCCTTCTTGTTGTTTGTCAGTGTCCCGTCGAGATCGAGGACGATAGCCTTGTATTTCATTTCACTAATACCTATTTATTGGGCAAGATAATGCAAAGTTAGCCATAAATAACGAGAAGCGTCTTCCCTTTGCGGCTTTTCTTTATTTTTCATGCCCACGCCGGTCCTTTGCAACGGGGTTGCATTCCTTTATCCGTAACTTTGCAGCCGAACAGAAACCCATTATGACGATTTACATGAGCAAAGCAGACCTTTTCAGACGAGTGTTTTTCATAGTCGGCTCGGCCATCGTGGCCTTGGCGGCCTTTACCCTTTGGCATGGCCAGGCGGCCGGCGACGACGGTCATGACCACGACGCCGAACAGGCCCAGGCAGACGATGATGAACACCAGAACATATCCTTGACGCAGCGGCAAGTGGATGCCGTGGACCTGCGCATGGACATTGCCAAGACTAGGGCCCTCGACGCCACGTTGAAGGTCACTGGGGCCTTGGTGCTTCGTCCGCAGAGCCAGGGCGAGGTGGCGAGCCTGATGGGAGGCATAGTGAGAAGCCTGCTCGTGAAGGATGGCCAGAGTGTGAGGCGCGGGCAAGTGGTGGCCATGATAGAGAACACCGACGTGGTGTCGCTCCAGCGCGAGTATTATTCAGCCTACAAGGAGAGCCAGATGGCGCGCCTGGAGCTTGAGCGGCAACGCCAGCTCTCCAGCAAGGGCGCCGGTGTGGGCAAGAACCTGCAGCAGGCTGAGAAAAACTTCCAGGTGGCGCGTGCCGCCATGGTGGGCATAGCGCGCCAACTGTCGCAGCTCGGCATTGGCACCGCCAAGGCATCACGCGGCAGCTTCACCACGGTCTTCCCCCTGCGCGCACCCATATCGGGCACCGTGAGCCAAGTCAGCGCGAGCCTCGGCAGCTATGCCGACATGCAGACGCCGCTGATGAAGATACGCGACAACAATGCCGTGGAATGCGACCTGAACGTGTTTGAGAAAGACATCAACAAGGTGAAGAATGGCGACCGCGTGCGCGTGGAGCTCGCCAACCAGCCCAACGTGACCCTCACGGGAACGGTCTATGGCATGAACCAATATTTCAACGACGGGACCAAGTCGGTGGCCGTACACGTGAGGCTCGACAACCGTAAGGGCGCGAGGCTACTGGACGGCATGTATGTCTCCGGCCTGATTGCCACGGGGCGGCAAGAGTGCAAGACCCTGCCTTCCGACGCCATCGTGAGCGCGGACGGCAAGACCTATGTCTTCGCCCTCAACAAGCGGCCACGCGCCGGCAAGTATGAGTTCTCGCGCCACGAGGTGACCACGGGCGTGAGCCAAGGCGGATATACCGAGGTGGCCCTGTGCGAGCACATACGCAACGGCCAGAAGATAGTGACCGAGAGCGCGTCGTATCTCGCCTCCATGACAGGAGAGCACGGCGAACACAACCATTGACCCATAGAGCATCGCAAGTTATGTTTCAGAAACTCATCGACTATTCGATAGGCCATAAGCTCGTCGTTGGCGTGCTGACCTTGGCCCTCGTGGCGTGGGGCGCGTGGTCGCTCGCTAACCTTCCCTTCGATTCCACGCCCGACATCACCGACAATCAGGTGCAGGTGATAACCCAGGCGCCGTCGCTTGGCGCTCAAGAGGTGGAGCAGTATATCACCACGCCCATAGAGATGGCGTTGGCCAACGTGCCGCGCCTGGAGCAGCGACGCAGCATATCGCGCGGCGGCTTGTCGGTCATCACGCTCGTCTTCGACGACGATGCCGACATCTACTGGGCGCGGTCGCAGGTGAGCCAGATGCTCAGCGAGGCCGTGAAAGACCTGCCCAAGAACATCGACACCGAGATGGGACCCATAGCCACGGGCCTTGGCGAGATTTACCATTACACCGTGAGGGCGAAGAAAGGCTACGAGAACAAATACAGCCTCACCGACCTGCGGACGATACAAGACTGGATAGTGCGCAAGCAGCTCTCCGGCACGCCGGGCGTGGCGGAGGTGAGCGGATGGGGAGGCTACGTGAAGCAATATGAGGTGGCGTTGAGCACCGACCGCCTCAACGCCAACGGCCTGACCATAGCCGACGTGTTCAGCGCCATAGAGAAGAACAACGCCAATACGGGAGGCGGCTACATAGAAGAGAACGCCAACCAATATTTCATTCGGGGCATTGGCGTGGCAAAGTCGCTCGGCGACATTGCCGACATCACTGTGAAAAACGTGGCGGGCACGCCGGTCAGGGTGGGCGACGTGGCCGACGTGAGACTTGGTCACGCCACGCGCTTCGGGGCGGTGACGCGCAACGGCGAGGGCGAGGTGGTGGCCGGAATAGCCATCATGCTGAAGGGCGAGAACTTCCAGGAGGTCATTGGCAACGTGAAGCACCGCATGGCACAGATACAAAAGAGCCTGCCCGAAGGCGTGGTGATAGAGCCGTTCATAGACCGAACCAACCTCGTCGACCGCGTGGAAGGCACCATAGCCCGCAACCTCATAGAAGGCGGACTGATAGTGGTCTTCGTGCTCATACTCTTCCTTGGCAACGCGCGTGCCGGACTTGTCGTGGCCAGCGTCATACCGCTGAGCATGCTCTTCGCCTTCGGCATGATGAAACTCTTCGGCATAGACGGCAACCTGATGAGTCTCGGCGCCATCGACTTCGGAATGATAGTAGACTCGGCCGTGATAATAGTGGAGGCCGTGGTGAGCCACATCAACGGCACGAGGGAGAAATACCCGGCGCTGAGGCTCACGCAGAAGGAGATGAACCAGGAGGTCAGCTTCTCGGCGTCGCGCATTCGCCAGAGCGCGGCCTTTGGCGAGATAATCATCATGATAGTCTACGTGCCCTTGATGACTCTTGTCGGCATCGAGGGCAAGATGTTCCGCCCCATGGCTCTCACTGTGTTCTTTGCCATACTCGGGGCCTTCATCCTGTCGCTCACTTATGTGCCCATGGCGAGCAGCCTTTTCCTGAGCAAGAAGATACGCGTGGGCGAGAGCCTCGCCGACAAGATGATGCGCCGGCTGAGAAACGTGTATGCCAAGGCCCTCGATTGGGCGCTGGCACGCCACAAGGACGTGACGACCGTTGCCGTGGCGCTGTTTGCCGTGAGCCTCGTGGCGTTCAAGTTTCTTGGCGGCGAGTTCATTCCCACGCTCGACGAGGGCGACTTCGCCGTGGAGATGAGCATGGCGCAAGGCACGTCGCTCTCGCGCATGGTGGAGACGTGCGGCAAGGCCGAGACACTGCTGAAGCGCAAGTTCCCTGAGATAAAGCAGGTGGTGAGCCGCATTGGCAGTGCCGAGATTCCCACGGACCCAATGCCCGTGGAGCGCGCCGACATCATGGTGGCGTTGAAGCCCAAGGCCGACTGGACCTCGGCGAAGTCGACGCCGGAGCTCATGGAGATGATGGAGGAGACGCTAAAGACCATTCCAGGCCTTGAGGCGGAGATATCGCAACCCATACAGATGCGCAACAACGAGTTGCTGACGGGCATCAAGCAAGACGTGGCGATAAAGATTTACGGCGACGACCTCGACGAGCTATCGCGCCAGGCTGTCAAGGTGAAAAACATCATAAGCGGCGTGAGGGGCGTGAGCGGCATTGCTGTGGAGGAAGTGACCGGTCTGCCGCAAATCAATGTCAAGTACAGCCATGAGCGCATGGCACGCTACGGCATCAACGTCGACGACGTGAACGGCGTGGTGGAGTCGAGCTTTGCCGGCGCTACTGCTGGCAGCGTCTACGAGGGCGAGCGCAAGTTCGACATCGTGGTCCGCATCGACAACGCCGAGCGCGACGCCAAGCGGCTTGCCGATCTCGCCGTGCCATTGCCGGGCGGAGGCTTCGTGCCCTTGTCGCAGATTGCCGACATCGTGTATGAGCCCGCTCCGGCACAGGTGTCGCACGAGAACGGCGCAAGGCGCATCTACGTGGGGTTCAACGTGAAGGGCCGCGACGTGCAAGGCACGGTGAACGACATACAGGCATTGCTCGACAAGAAGCTGAAGCTGCCCGAGGGCTACTATTACGATTATGGCGGCGAGTTCAAAAACCTGAAGAGCGCTACCGACAGGCTCATGGTGGTGGTGCCCGTGGCGCTTGTCGTCATCCTCCTGCTTCTCTATGCCACGGTGCGGAACGTGCGCGAGTCGCTCTTCGTGTTCTCCGCCATTCCGCTTGCCGCCATAGGTGGGGTGTGGGCGTTGTGGCTTAGGGGAATGCCGTTCTCCATATCGGCCGGCGTGGGTTTCATAGCCCTGTTTGGCGTGGCCGTGCTCAACGGCATAGTGCTCATCGGACAGATGAACCTGCTGCAGCGTAGTGGGGTGGCTGACATACACCAGCGCATAGTGGAGAGCTGCAAGACGAGGTTGCGCCCAGTGCTCATGACCGCTCTCGTGGCCTCGATGGGCTTCTTGCCGATGGCGCTGTCGCATGGCGACGGCGCGGAGGTGCAGCGACCGCTCGCCACGGTGGTGATAGGCGGATTGGTTACCTCGACGCTCCTCACCTTGTTCGTGTTGCCAGCCGTGTATAAGATGTTTACCAAAAAATAAGAATACGGTATTGTGATGATGATAAGATTCTTTATTCTCGTTTCCGTGGCCTTGCTATCTATGCCGGCGATGGCGCAGCAGGGCAAGACCATGACTTTGAGACAGTGTATAGACATGGGGTTGGCCAACAACTATGGCGTCAGGGCCGCGGAGAAAGGCGTGGAGCGGGCCAAGGCGATGCAAGGCTCGGCATGGGACTTGGACAAGACTGACATCTCGCTGGGTCAAGACCCTACGTCGGGCGGCAGTCCCGACAACGCCTTGTCGCTGACGCAGCAGATGGACTTCCCCACGGTCTACGTGGCAAAGGGAAAACTGCTGAAGGCTGAGACGCGGGCGGAGCGTGGCAAGGCGGAGGTGGCCAAGCACCAGCTGCGGACCGACATCGCGTCGCTCTATTATCAGCTCGCTTACAAGCGGGAGCTGATTGGCATACTGCACGCGCAAGACAGCCTGATAGGGAGGTTCTGCTCCATTGCCGCCAAGCGGCATGAGGCTGGCGAGGCGAGTAAGCTCGAGAGGATGTCGATGGAGCGCAAGCTCATGGACAATCGCAACGCGCTGCTCCAGGCGAAGGCCGATTTTGCCACGCTTCAAAAGCAGATGATGGCCCTTACTAACATGGCGGAGCCCATGGTGCCAGCCGAAACACGCTTGGAGGCGTTGAACTCGAACATGAGCGAGTTTTGCTTCGCCAACACCGTGGAGGGACAGTATGCGCAAAGCAAGATAGAGGTCGCTGACAGGGCAGTGGCGTTGGCGAAAAACGGCTATGCGCCGTCGCTGTCGTTGTCGTTGCGCAACCAGCTCGTGATTTCGTCATGGAACCCATATCATCAAGACCGCTCAAGGTTCAGCGGGGGAAGCTTCATGGGCTTTGAGGTAGGCATAGGCGTGCCATTGTTTTTCGGCGCGACGAAGGCCAAGGTGAAGGCGGCGAAACGCGACCGCGAGATTGCCGACTTGGAGATGAGGCAGGATGAGGCGCAAAGAAGCCAGGAATATAATGTGCTGCTTGGAAAGTTGGCCATTGCACGAGAGAAGATGGACTATTACAATGGTGAAGGCTCGCGCCAGGTTAGCGAGATGGCACGGCTCGCGCGAACGGAATATGAGAATGGAGAGATAACTTACCTTGAGCTTGCCAACGTGCTGGACGAGAGCGCGGCGCATGCCGTGAAGCGTGCCGAGGCGACAAACGATTACAACCAAGTGGTAATAGCCCTGCTTCAGGCCAATGGGGAGATAGGGAAACTCTGACGGCCATCCGGCCTTTCTGTCATGATAAAACGCGAACGCGCATGAGTGGCCTGTGGTGACCATCCATGCGCGTTGGCTTATTCTGTATCGGTAGTGAACTTATTTCACTATTCCCTTCTCAAGATATTCCTCAAGGTTTACCCTTACACGGGAGTCGACCATGATCTTCACGAGCTCCTCGAAGGTGGTCTGTGTGGGGTTCCATCCTAATTCGGCCCTCGCCTTTGTTGGGTCGCCCCAGAGGTTTACCACGTCGGTGGGGCGATAGAAATCGGGCGACACCTCGACCAGGGTCTTGCCCGTGGCCTTGTCGATGCCTTTCTCGTCGGCGCCCTCACCTTGCCATTCCAGTTCTATGCCCACGTTGTGGAACGCGAGCGTGGCAAACTCCCTCACGGTGTGCTGCTTGCCCGTGGCGATGACGAAATCGTCGGGCTTCTCGTTTTGCAGTATGAGCCACATGCACTGCACGTAGTCCTTGGCGTAGCCCCAGTCGCGTCGGCTGGAGAGGTTGCCGAGATAGAGCTTGTCTTGCTTGCCCTGCTTGATGCGTGCCGCGGCGAGCGTGATCTTACGGGTGACGAAGGTCTCGCCGCGCCGTTCGCTCTCGTGGTTGAAGAGAATGCCGTTGCAGGCGAACATGTTGTAAGCGTCACGATATTCCTTCACTATCCAATAGCCATATTGCTTTGCCACGGCGTATGGCGAGTAGGGGTGGAAAGGCGTGTTCTCGTTTTGAGGCACTTCCTCGACCTTGCCATACAGCTCGGACGTTGAGGCTTGGTAGATGCGGCAAGAGCTGGTCAGCCCCAGTTGCCTCACGGCCTCGAGAATGCGCAACACGCCCACGGCGTCAACATCGGCGGTGTATTCAGGCGAATCGAAGCTCACTTGCACGTGGCTTTGTGCCGCGAGGTTGTAAATCTCGGTAGGGCGCACCAGGCCAATCACGCCGAGGACGCTCATGGAGTCGCTGAGGTCGGCGTAGTGGAGGTGGAAATGCGGTTTACCCTCCAAGTGGGCGATGCGTGGCCTGAAGTCCACGGAAGAGCGACGGATGACACCGTGCACGTCATATCCCTTTTCAAGCAGGAACTCGGAGAGGTAAGAACCGTCCTGGCCTGTTATGCCCGTTATGAGGGCTACTTTCCTTGTTGTCATGTTGTAGTTGGTTTGTTTTTGCAAATTTCGCTAAATTTTATGACAGTAGCAAGTGTTTGCGGTGGAAACAGCCTCTTTTTTTACATTGGCATGATGGCATGGCGGTATTTCTGCATCAGTTCTCTAGTTATGGTCTTGCTGTCGCCGGCGGGCGTGGCGTTGAACTTGCCCACGCAGCCTTCCCACCAGTATTTCTCGAATGTGCACACTTGGTCGTAGTAGCAACGATAGTGCTCCTCGTCGAAGTCTTGGCCTTCGTTCATGGCCTTCTCCACTGCCTCGAAGAACATTTGCCACCTCTTGCCGTAGAAGGTCTTGACCATTCCGGCCCATGTGCGGGCGGCGTAGTCGTTGAGCCACTGTGCCTTGTCGCTCCATGTGGTGACGAGGTTTCTCGCGTTCTTCTCGAAATAGAGACGTTCCTCGGGCGTGGTGCCCCATGAGCGCGCGTCGTCGATCCATTTGCCCGTCAGGAAATAGCTCTGTGTGGCCAACACGCGATCCATGTCGTTGATGATTCCCGTCATCTCCTTCTCCAGCCGCCTCATGGCCTCACGGTCCTTCTTGTCGTAGGCCACTTCGTACTTGTGAAACTCGGCAAGGAAAAGGTTTGTCAGCATCTGCCTGGTGAGGTTAGCCAGGTCGAATTGGTAGCTCGACTGCTTGCTGTCTACCAGCAGCAACTTGTCTATGGCCGACATGAGGCACCGGTTCTCCTTGGCTATTTTGGCGTAGGTGTTCTTGGATTGCTTCTTCTTGAACACCGGACGGCTGTCGACAAAGGGCTTCATGCTCGATGCCGATTTCGTGTTGTATATGCTGTCCACGAGCAGTTGCCATGCCTCACGCGCGTTGCGGTCGGCTTTTCCAGCGCGTTGGTCGGCAAGCTTGCTTACCCATTCAGTTATGTTGCGGTGCGTGGGGAAGTCCCATGCCTTCTCGAAGACATACTCATATATATAAGGGTTGCAATCGAAGCCTTCGAGGGTGGCGCCAATGCCCGAGAAGTTTTTCCCTCCGTTGGCGAAGGTGTTTTCTATCCTCTTGTTTATCTCAGAAAGGTTTCCCGTTAGCTTGCTGTTGCCGCCGAAGTTGCCGAGGTAGCACCATATATACGGCACGCCGAAGAACTTGTCGGTCATCTGCCACACCTCTTTCTTCTCGCAATAGTAGTCGAGCAGCAGCGACTTCTCCTTGGGAAACGCCGTTATGAATGGCTCTATGCGGTCGTTGGTCCAGTTCTTGCGCCTGTAATAGAACACCCATGTCATTTGCAGCCAAACGCTCTTGGGGTCGGCCTTGGCGAGCGACTCGTAGACCTGTCTTGACACGCGGCGGAGATAGTCTGGCTCATAGCTTGGAGGGGTGACCTCGTTGAACAAGTCGATGCCATAGATGTGGTCGGTGCCGTAGATGGAGTCTTCAATTTCTATGAACCGCTTTTGTATTTTCGGGAACAAGGGGTCCATCGGGTCGAGAAAACTGCAAGAGTATTCCTTCGGGTACTCATCCCAAGGGGCAAGCTCGGTGATTTTAGCCTCTGGGTGTATTTTCGACAGTTCGGCTGGAACGTGTCCGGCGAAAGCCGGCAGCACGGGGCGCATGTTGAATTCGCGCTCACGCTTGGTGATGCGTTTTTGCAATTCGAGTTGCCCATTAAGCCACGACTTGGGCAGGGGGCCGAACCATCGGTCAATGTTTATCATCCTGTGCCATGGCAGGTGGGCAGGGCCGGTGAAGTAGGAGCGTATGGTCTTGTCGTCGAGACCCATCTCGTGCCACACTTGATACCAGATGCTCTCCTGGCCCGTGATGGCGAGTGGCAGGTTGATGCCGTTGAGGGCCATCCAGTCGATGAAGTGCTCCCATTCGTCCCATTTCCACCAGGGCATGGTGTAGCCGTAAGTGCAATAGTTGAGAAAGAAGCGGTCTTTCACCCTCGCCTTGACGGTGATGGCCTTGGGCACGCGAGGTGGGGTGGCGGGCAGATCGTAAGCGTCGGACTTGAACCATCCCACGTCAACCTTGCAATAGTATTTCATGTAGTGGTTCAACGCCGTGGCCATGGAGTTGGCGTTGTTGCCGCTGATTATTATTTTCCCGCCTTTCGACTGAAGGCTGAAGACATCGGCCTTGCTGTTTATCTTCTTAAACGTGAAGGCGTGCTCATAGCTTGGGAACATTCGATGCACAAGGCCCCTGACGGTGGAGATGTCGTCGCCGTAGGCGCAGAGAATGTTCACGACACAGAATAGGAGTGTGAATAGTTTTCGCATGACACAAGATTTAGTGTTAGGTAAAGATTATCTTCATTTTATTTTGCAATATTAGCTAAATTGTCAAAGAAAAACGAGGAAATTGGCTGAAGAGTATAGGATTAAAGGATAATTTAACAAAACTTTCATGTTCAAAACGGTTGCAGCCTCGTTTCGTGGTGAAAGAAGCGGCATTGGAAAGCCTTTTGAAAATAAGCAAACAAAAAGGCAAGTCCTTATAAAAAGAACTTGCCTTGTGGATTATGGATGTAATGGGTGATTACTTCACCAATACTTTCTTCACTGTGCCGTCGCTCATCTTGACGATGTTGAGGCCCTTGGTCAGTTGTGACTTGCGTGCGCCGTTGACACCGTAAATCTCAGAGACCTTGGCATCTGTCGTGCTGCCGATTTCGTTGATGCCTGTAGTGATGAAGTCTTCAGCAGCCTTGATTGCAGCATCGAGCTTGGCCTTTCCGCCATCCTCGTAAGTGTTGTAGTTGTAGCTCTTCAGCGCGTCGTTGATTTGTTTTACGATAGCATCTGTCAGCTTGCTGTCTCCCTCGGTATAGCTCTTGGCCTTGTTGAAGAGGTCAACGTACTCCGCGTAAGCTTTCTTCTGGACATCGGAGATAAGGAGCCAGTCGTTCGAGTTGCTTTGTTTTTTGGCTGGAGTAAACTTTTTGTTATCTATATTGAAATAACGTGTGAAAGCTCCCTCTTTTTTAGAGAAGCTATAGACGTAGCCCTTTTCGGTTGATGTTCCTGCTGCTAAAGTGAAATCTGTAGCGGTCTCATTTTGGTCAATCTTCGCTGTCCATGTTATACCCAAACTGAGATCACTATGCATATAGATTTTATATCCATTCTTCCCCGTGAAAGAGAAGCTTTTGTTGCTTTCTTTGGCAGTCCAAAGTGTGGCCTTGGTGATGTCAGTCTCGGATGGAGTGTTGTTGGTAGCGAAAATCTTCGCGCCTACATTGTAGAGATAGAACTCACCTGCCTTTGCGGTTTCGCCCATCCAGAAATCTGTTGAGGTTGCTGGCTTCACGTTTCCAGTGCCCGTTTCCTGAGCGCTTGCTGTTGCCACGCCCAATGTCATGACAGCGGAAAGCATCAATCCTTTTACTAAGTTTTTCATGGTGTAAAAATTCCTCATGTAAATTAAGTTGTGTTTGTAAATTATTTTTTGCCTTTTTATCTTCTTGGATTTATTATCCCTTAATTTCAAGTGCAAAATTACCCAAAAAATACAAAATCGAATAGTTTTGAGGAAGTTTTTTCAAGGAAAATATTGCTGGGTAAAACTATTTGACTACCTTTACCGTATAACTATCAATTCAAGGTTTAACTTTAATCTATTACTATGGAAAAGACATTGGTATTGCTCAAGCCGTGCACGTTGCAGCGTGGCTTGATTGGGGAGATAATCAGCGTTTTCGAAAAGAAGGGCTTGCAGATTTGTGGACTGAAGATGATGCAGCTCGACGACAAGATATTGAGCGAGCACTACGCCCACCTTGCCAGTAAGCCGTTTTTTCAACGGGTGAAAGACTCCATGATGGTCACTCCTGTCGTGGCTATGTGCTTGAGCGGTGTGGAAGTGGTGGATGCCGTGCGTACTCTCGCTGGTGCCACTACCGGCAGAAAGGCCGATCCCGGAACGATAAGGGGCAGGTACAGCATGAGCTTCCAGGAGAACATCGTGCATACGTCAGACTCTAAGGAGAATGCCGCCATAGAACTGAAGCGCTTCTTCCGCGACGACGAGATATTCGAGTGGAAACAGAGCGTCTTCTCAAGCCTGTATGCTTGTGACGAGTATTAATAGGAGCATTGGCTTGGCTGATTGAAAATGCTATATGCTATGCATGAGGGTGTGTCAAAACACCCAAAAACTCACAAAGCCCTGACTTTCCCAAGCCAGG
>ERZ1034980.1818-NODE-1818-length-12264-cov-135.466132_pt1 | contig 12264 bp, 15 predicted proteins | sample MGYA00520622_ERZ1034980 | MGnify/ENA primary metagenome ERZ1034980 (study PRJEB33766, sample SAMN09781791) | gut metagenome | biome: gut microbiome | host: Homo sapiens | place: Madagascar | study: EMG produced TPA metagenomics assembly of the PRJNA485056 data... | reverse complement strand
GTCCTGAAGGGTCTTCGTTCGGGTGAACGTGGTGCTTCACGCGCGTCAAAGCCTTGATTCTTCGTCGCGGGGCACCACGTCATTGGACCCGAAAGGGTCTTCGTTCGGGTGAACGTGGTGCTTCACACGCGTCAAAGCCTTGATCCTTCGTCGCGGGGCACCACGTCATTGTGTCCTGAAGGGTCTTCGTTCGGGTGAACGTGGTGCTTCACGCGCGTCAAAGCCTTAATCCTTCGTCGCGGGGTACCACGTCGTTGGGTCCGCGAGGCCCACCGGTCGCCGGCCGGCCTCTCTCGGGCCGCGCAGGAAAAAAACTGCACCGATTTGCAATCTCCGCTTGACGATGAGATTGCGGACCGGTGCAGTTTTCTATTCCGCTACATGTTATTTGGTTTTATTGGAATTCTTGGAATTCCTTACAAGTGCAATTGCCGCAGCTGCCATGAGGGCCGCGCCCACAATGATGAAGAGGTGCGTTCCCATGTCGCCGGTGGATGGAAGCGGGTCCGGATCCTTTGGGGTAAATTCCCAGGTTCCGGTGAACTTCACATTTCCGTCGCCGTCGACATTTTCCATCGTGGCTTTTTTCAAGTCCTTGTCAAATCCCTTGAAAGTCCAGGTGCCGCCGTCCACCTTTACCACGGTTTTGGCCGGCGCGATGGCCTTGATGTCGGTGCCCCGTCCGTAGCCGGCGGGATCCTTCGGAAGCAAAGCCGTCACTTCTTCCGGCAGTTCTTTGTCGGCGGTAATACTTTTGAACTCGTATTGAACCGTAAACTGTTTAAATACCTTTTCGAACACGGCGGTGTACACCGCATCTTCCGTGACATCTTTAATGGCAGGACTCCACCCCTTAAAAACATAATCATATGTCTCGTCGGATTTTTTTACAGCGTCCGGCAAAACAATGTCCTTGGCGGTTGTGCCAATAGGGTACCACGTTTCTTTGTACACATGGGAGCCGTCTTCGTTGGTGAATTTAATCTTTGCAAGGGATGGCTTTGCAGCAGCGATTAAATACACTTCGCCGGAGTCGCCGATGTTGGTGTAGCCGGTATACTCCTTGCGCTCTTCTTTCGTTTGCCCGGTATAACGGGCACTTGCAACATCTTCATACCATCCATCGATTTTGTGATTGTGAACATCTTCCGGATTTCCGAGATAAAGGGAATCCATGCTCGACGCAGACTGCAGTGCTGCCGGAGAGTTTTTGAGATACACGTCCGACCCCGCTTTGTCGGCAATATTATTGCACAAGATTGTATCGGTGAAGGTGGTTTTTCCACCGGACTTGTTATCCTCTGCCGCAAAGCCGCCGCCGTATTTGTTCGCGGTATTCTCTGTGATGGTGCATCCCTTGATATTCATATTCGTGTAGTAGCCGTAAGATGCAATTCCGACACCGGTCGCTGCCTTATTTCCTTTGACGATCGTGTTTTCGATGGAAGCTGTTGCCGGCGATTTCAGCATGGACACCAGAACGCCGCCACCCATTCCGTCTGCGGTATCGGCGGTGTTGTCCTGTATTTGAGCGTTTTTAATATGCAGGCCCGGCTTTTCCGTAGCCCCTGCAGCAGGTGTGTCGGCACAAATCGCATTTGCATACGCGTAATAGTAAGCGGACGCAAAAACACCGGCACCCTTCTTGGCCTTGTTCTCTTCCACTTTTCCGCCCAGGATTTCGACGGAACTTTTTAGATTTCCGAGGCCACCGGAAATCTCTTCATAGGAAGCTGCAACGGCAACGCCGCCGCCCATATTGGTGGCAGAGTTGTTGGAGACGGATCCACCGTTCATGACAAAAGAAGATCCGCCGGAGACGAATACTCCGCCGCCCATGGCTGTAAAGCATCTAGAGGGATCGAAATAATCCACATAATCGGATGTTGCGTAACATTCTTTGATCGTGCCGCTGTCCATGATAAATTGACCGCCGTAGACCACCGCAACACCGCCGACGTAGCAAACAGAGCCGCCTTTAATGCCGCATTTTTCAATGGTCCCGCCGTACATGTGGAAGGTGCCGCCGGAAACGGTAACGCCGCCGCCGAAATAGTTGTTTCCTTCTCTTCCCGAAAGCGTCACGCCTGAGTACATATTGCAGGTGCCCTCAATATTCAGCATGCCCGGCTCATCGTTACTCGTGCCCTTTTCACTGCGGATGTTCAGAGCGTTCCCGTCCGCCGCACCCAGCGTCAATTCCGCCCCCTTGGTCACCTGGATGGAACCGTACACTCCCATTGTCAGCGTATGGCCGTTGCCCAGAATGGTCGCTTTGCGGGACGAGTCAATGGAAAAGCCGTTTGCGGAAATATCGGCGGTCAGCTCGATGGTATAATCGCTGTCGGAATCCTTGTTGACCCGAGCAATCGCTTCCTCGAATTCCTTTTGGTTCGATACGCGGATGACGTTGGACTCTGCGGCAGATGCGGACATCGGCACGAAGCAGAACATCGTGATCAGCGTAAGGATAAGGATTGCAGTTCTTTTTTTCATTTATACCCCCGGAAGATGTAGCGTTAATTTTTCGAAACTTAGATCCACCCGTGACTCTTTAGGATGAACAGCCAGAAGGTGAGAGAAAAGGCGGAAAGCAGGGTGGTGAGCATCACCGTGCTGATGGTAAGATCTCCTTTGTGCCCCATGCCCTTTGCCATGACAAAGCAGCTGATGGTGGTGGACGAACCGCACATCACCAGTGCCGCCACCAGCAGGTCGTTCCGGAACCCCAGATGAACTCCTAAAGGCAGGAACAGGGCGCACAGACCGAACAGCTTGATAAAGGTGCTGACCAGCGCAGGACCGGCAGACTGACGGGCCTTCTCCCACCGAAAAGACGCGCCCATGGCGATGATGCCCAGCGGTGTGGCGCAGCGGCCCACGTAGTCCACGGTTGTATCGCCGATGGTGGGAAGCGGTAGGCGCAGGAGGGACCAGGCAAAACCCAACAGAATGGATAAGATGATGGGATTGGTGAGAATCCCGCGAAGGGTTTTGCGGAGGAGCATCGCGTCCAATTTTCCCCGGTCCGGCCGGTACATCTCCAGGATGATTACCGCCGCGATGTTGTAGATGGGCACGGCACCGATGACCATCAAAGGCGCCATTCCCACGTTGTGATAGAGGTTTTGGACCACCGCAATGCCCAGAATGGTAGCGCTGCTGCGGTAGGACGTCTGAATGAACTCCCCCTGAACGCTCCGGTCCTTCAGAAGATAGGAAACTCCGGTGCAGATCAGGATGCTGGCCAGCGTGGCCAAGGCGCAGTACACCACGTAAGCGGTGTTCCAGTTTGTCCGATAGTCCGTCCGGTACATGTCGTGAAAGAGCAGCGCCGGAAGGCAAACCCGGAACACCAGCGTGTTGAGCCGCGCGGTAAAAGCATCATCCACCAGCTGAATTCTCCGGAGAAACATCCCCAGAAGAATCAGAAAAAAGATGGGCACCGTCGCGTTAAGGCAAAAAATCAGATTATTCAGCATGCGTTAAAAACTCTAGTCCTTCCATACAAAATGGGCGTCCCCGGCTTCCCCGCCGTCAATCAGCAAGTTCTGACCGGTCATGAAGCGATTCCGTACCCCGACGAAATAGATCCATTCCGCGATTTCCTCCGGCGTCGCCCAGCGTCGAAGCGGCGTCAGCGCCATGATTTGATTCCACAGCTCCGGATCCTCCATCACCGGTCGGTTCAAATCCGTCAGAACCCCGCCGGGATCGATGCTGTTGCACACTGCCCGAGGCGCCAGACGAAGCGCTGCGTTCTTCGTATAGGTAAGAAGTCCGCCCTTGCTGGCCGCATACTCCGGAAATTCCGATCCCGTATGAGCGCTGGCGGATCCCACCATCACCACCGCCCGAATCCGCGGGTTAGCGATGGCATATTTTTCCGTAATTCGAATCGTCCCCATCAGGTTGATTTCGATATCCCGTCCGCTGTCCTGAACGCCCGCATTGTTGATGAGAATTTCCGGCTGCACATCCTCCGGATAGGCATTCGCATCGCAGATATCCAGAATCTCATGGCGATAATTGGGATGTGCGAGGGCAGGGGACTTCCGGTCGAAACCCACCACCGAGTGACCCCGTTCCAGAAAATATTCCGCCGTGGCCCGACCGATACCGTCGGACGTGCCGGTAATCAGAATGTCCATGGCAAACTCCTTTTATCCCATTCTCCTAAAAACAATTTACGCGGACTGCGCCGTTTTCCGGCAATACTGCAGGTACGGTTCGCCTACTTTTTCCGCTTCCCACTGCAGGCTCACCCGATAGCCGAGCGGGCTGAACACCACTTCGCACAGCAGTTCCATTACGGCGCCGGTGAGGGAGCAGAAGAACACCTGCACCGGGGTCCAGCCGAAGAAGTGGTAGGACACCACCAGCGCGAAGGTGAGGTTGTCGATGAACTGCGCGATCATCGTGGAGGTGAAAGAGCGGATGGCGAAATCTCGGTAGCTCGTGTTCCGGAGCCTTTTGCCCAGGAATGAGTTGATGCCGGCATTGCAGATGGAAGACAGGAACATAGCCAGGCTGCTGCCCAGAACCACGTACCAGGCCCCGCCGATGGTGGTGTTCAGCGCGTCGTTCACCTGCATGCTGCCGGTGGAATAGTATTCCCCCCACATGCCCGGCGTCATGGTCAGCGCCTTGAAAATCAAGCTGGCACCCAGGTTAATCACCAGAGCCAGAATGGCGATTTTCGCCGCCGCCTTTCCGCCGAAGCGCTTGCACAGCATATCCATGCACAAGAAAGATACCCAGCTCAGTGCGAAACCGCAGTCCAGTGCCAGATACTTAAACGAAAACAGCTCCTTGTTGGCCAGAAGGTTCATCATGATGACGCTGACCACGAAAAGAGATGTTACGAGACTGGGAACGTTGCGAAGAAGGATTCGGTAATCCTCCAGTTCCCCTTTGATCCATTTTTTCATAATAGTACTCCTTTGGTTTTGATATTTTACAAGCAGGATATCGGACCCGAACTGCTTGTTGAGAATGCACTTCGGCAGAGGCGTTCCCCACCGAAGATACGTACGCTTCATTTTAATACCAAGGGCGCCGGATTGCAAGGGTGAGAGGATTGAGATATAATAAAAATAGTTTAACGTAATGCAAAAGCGGCCGGAAAGGAAGGCAAAAAAGTGAAGATCTTTGTATATACCCTGAGAGAGTTCGACGAACTCCCTTTCTTTGAGAAATTTTCGAAACAGTACGGTGTGGAATTCGGCTACACCACCCAGTCCCCGGGACCGGAGAACTACCATCTGGCAAAGGGTTACGATGCTATTTCGATCATCACCACACCGACCCCGGCGGAGATGATCGATGCCATGAAGGAGAATGGCGTAAAGGTCATTTCCACCCGAACCATCGGCTACGATCACATCGACGTGAAGCACGCCTTTGAGGTGGGCATGGGGGTCACCAACGTCACCTATGACCCGGCCTCCGTGGCGGATTACACCATCATGCTGATGCTCATCGCCTGCCGGAAGCTGCGGTATATCATGGATAAAGCCAACGTGCAGGATTACACCCTGAAGGGCAAGCTGGGCCGGGAGATTTCCAAAAGCACTGTGGGTGTCATCGGCACCGGCCGAATCGGTCAGACGGTCATCGAGCACCTGTCCGGATTCGGATGCCGGATTCTGGCCTATGACATCTTCCCGAAGGATGCGGTTCGGCAGCATGCGGAGTACGTGGACCTGGATACCCTGTATGCCGAAAGCGACATCATCACCCTCCACGCACCGGCGCTGGAGGACAACTACCACATGATCGATGAAACCGCTTTCTCGAAAATGAAGGACGGGGTCATTCTGGTGAACTGCGCCCGGGGCCAGCTGGTGGACACGGAGGCCATGATTCGCAACCTGTCCAACGGCAAAATCGGTTTTGCCGCCCTGGATGTCATCGAGAAGGAACTGGGCATCTACTACAAGGACCTGTCCGGCACCATCATCGACAACCCGGAGATGGCCATCCTCCGCAGTTTCTACAACGTCTTCTTCTCCCCGCACACCGCCTTCTACACGGAAGAAGCGGTGGCTAACATGGTGGAGAATTCCATTCTGGGAATCCAGGCCTACCTGAAGGGAGAAGATCATCCGTTTATTGTAAAGAAGTACTAATCGGTCAATCGTTTCTGTAAAAGGAGTTTGCGATGAACATCATTGAAGCGATACAGCGGAGGCATTCCGTCCGTCAGTATCTGGAAAAAGAAATTCCGGAGGAAATCGTGGAACGCCTGCTGGCGGCCATGCGGGCCTGCAATCAGGTAGGGGGACTGCACATGCACCTGGTGCTGCACGAGCCGGAGGCCTTCTCCGGACTCCGGTCCAAAGCCATGCGGTTTCGTGGCGTGAACAACTACATCATTCTGGCGGGGGAGAAAGACGATACCCTGGAAGAACGGTGCGGCTATTACGGCGAAAAAGTGGTTTTATTGGCTCAGCAGCTGGGACTGAATACCTGCTGGGTGGGTTCCACCTTCAAGAAAAAACCGGAATGCTACAACTTGGCACCGGGAGAGAAGGTGGTGGCGGCCATCGCCATCGGCTACGGCGCCAACCAGGGGAAGAACCGGAAGAGCAAGTCCATGTGCGACGTGAGCGACGGCACAGAGGTCAGCCTCAGCGTTCCGGAATGGTACAAGAACGGCGTGCTGGCGGCCATGCTGGCACCCACGGCCATGAACCGGCAGAGTTTCTATTTCGAGCGGTTCGGAAACGTGGTTTCCGTGGAAGCGGGAAAAGGTCCTTTCACCAAGGTGGACCTGGGCATTGTGAAATGCCATTTTGAAATCGGCGCCGGAAAGGACAACTTCCAATGGATGCCGGAAGAGTAGAAGACGGAACCGAAGATAGATTTTTCTAATAAAGCGGGAAGGCGAGATAGAAATTGTCAATGCCGAGAGATTCGTATTTTGGGTATACTATACGAAGAGGGTAGGGACGATATTGAAGCTTTATAGGAGGTAAATGAAATGGCAAATTACAATGATGACGATCTGGCGAAGTTCGGAGCAGGATTGCTGGGAGAAGAGGCACCGGAGCTGTGGAACGAATTTATGAAATATTACGGCGATGTTTTCCAAGAGGGAGAGCTGACCGCAAGAGAGAAATCCCTGATTGCACTGGGTGTGGCAACCGCCATTCACTGCCCGTACTGCATTGAGGCATATACAAAGGATTGTCTGAGCAAGGGTGTTAACGATGCCCAGATGACCGAAGCGGTTCACGTAGCGGGCGCAATCCGCGGCGGAGCAGCGCTGGCACACGGAATTCAGATGAAGAACGTGGTAAAGAAACTGGAGATGTAATCGAAAGGAAGGGAAGCTATGAACAGACAGCTGGAAAGACTGAACTGCGTCCCGGCCTTTGAGGAACATTTGAAGAATAAGGATACGGCGTACACCGATGTCTGCTCCATCATGCAGGTGAACATGGGCAGCCTGTGCAACCAGGCTTGCAAGCACTGTCACGTGGAGGGCGGACCGAACCGTACGGATGCGGTGATGAGCAAGGACGTGCTGCAGGCGTGCCTGGACGTGTTCCGGGAAAATGATTGCCTGGAGACCATCGACATTACCGGCGGCGCTCCGGAGATGAACCCGAATTTCGAGTGGTTTCTTCGGGAAGCCTGTCAGATTTGCGGTCACGTCATCGTGCGCTGCAACCTGACCATTCTCACGGAGGAAAAATACGCCCATCTGGCAGAGGTGTACCGAGATCTGAACGTGGAGGTATTCTCCTCTCTTCCGTATTACCGGGAAAAAGATACGGATCGTCAGAGAGGGTCCGGCGTATTTGAGAAATCCATTCAGGTGCTGCATCGCCTGAACGAGCTGGGATACGGACGAGACGGAAAGCACGTGCTGAACCTGGTGTACAATCCGGGCGGCGCATTTCTGCCGCCGGCACAGGGCGCTATCGAAGAGGAGTTCCGGAAGAAACTCAAGAAGGATTTCGATGTGGACTTTACGAATCTGTTTGCGATTACCAACAATCCGGTAGGCAGATTCGGCGACTTCCTGGAGCGAAGCGAGAACCTGGAAGGATATATGAACACTCTGTTCGGTGCATATAATCCGGGTGCGGAGGAAGGCATGATGTGCCGGTTCCAGATTTCGGTTAAATGGGATGGCGGTCTGTATGACTGCGATTTCAACCAAGCTGCGGGACTTCCGATGGAAGGCGGCTTGACGATTTTCGACCTGCTGGGAAAGAAAATCGAGAAACGCCACATCGCACTGGCGAACCACTGTTACGGCTGCACCGCCGGACAGGGATCCAGCTGCGGCGGCGCAACAGAATAGATAATATGAGAAACGGATTGCGGGCAGCAGCGGCTGCCCGTTATTTGTCTGTATGAAAGAAACGGTTGAAAGAACACAGGAGTGAAACGTGGAGACAACGAATAAAAAGAAAAAGGGAATAATCAAGCTCATCGCCTTCATTCTGATTGTATTGCTGATTGTGGCGCTGAATCACTACTACGGATGGTCGGATATCTTTTCCGGGGATGACTGGTACGGAAAACTGCAGCAGATGGTGAAGACCAATTTCCTGCAGGCGGCCCTGATCTACATCGTGGTGATGGTGATTGCCAGCGTGGTGCTGGCGGTGCCGGGAGTGACCTTTGCCATCATCGCCGGGGCGATTTTCGGCCCCTGGTGGGGCACGCTGCTCTGCGTCCTGTCGGCCACCTTGGGGGCGATTGCCGCTTTCCTGGTAGGGCGGTTCTTTTTGCAGGACAGCCTGCGGGATCAGATTGCAAAGAATCGCTACATCAGCCGATTGCTCTTCGACAAGAGCACGAAGAATGAAATGATGGTGCTGATGATTACCCGGTTGGTGCCGCTGTTTCCGTACAACCTGCAGAATTTCGCCTACGGGATTACAGATATCAGCCTGGGTAAGTATTCCCTGGGTACTTTTGTGTTCATGATTCCGGGGGTGGCCATGTACACCGTGGGAACCTACGCCCTCACCGGCGCGTCCAACAAGCTGCTGTATATCGGTCTGACGGCGGCCATCGTGGCAGCGGTAATGGTGCTGAGCAAAACCCTGCGGAAGAAATACGTGCCGGAAGAGGAGGCTCCCGATGAACAGTAAATTCGAAAAATGGGACGAAAGCGGTACCTTGGAGTCCTTGCAGAAGGTGGCGGATGCCTGCGTGCACTGCGGAAAATGCCGGGAGAGCTGTGCATTCCTGGATAAGTACGAGATGGATCTGGGGGATGTGTCGAAATTACAAGAACATGTTTACGGATGTTTTCTCTGCGGAAACTGCGACCGGGTGTGCCCGGTGGGAATTTCCGGCAGGCAGCTGTTTCAGAATCTGCGGCGGATGCAGGTGCGGGACGGAAAGATGGAGGAGAAACCATATTCCTTCGTGCTCAAGGAAAAGAAGGATTACAAATTCCGGAATTACCGAAATGCCACGGCGGGGCGGGTGCTGTTCCCGGGCTGCAATTTCCCTTCGATGTTTCCGAAGACTAATCGAAAAATCGTGGACCTGTGCAAGAGCAAGGGCATCGGAGCGGTGTACGACTGCTGCGGAAAGCCCATTGCGGAGCTGGGGCTCTACCGGGACGAGGAGCGAATCGTGAATCGAATCAGCCGGGAACTGGAGAGCCGGGATATCGGGGAGGTAATTACCACCTGCCCGAACTGCTATTACTTCCTAAAGGAGCGAATTCCTCAAAGGGTGCGGTCCATCTACGAGGTGCTTCCGGAGCTGGTCCCGGAGATTTCCGTGCCGAAGGATATCGAGATTCAGATTCCGTGCCCGGACCGGACCGATCGGGAATGGTACAACGGCATCTGCAAACTGCTGGTATACGAACCGTCCGTGACTTCGGCGGAACAGTGCTGCGGGCTGGGGGGCATGGCATCGGCCGAGGAACCGGAGCTGGCAAAAAAATTCGGCGGGGGGCTGACTTCTTCTGGGCTTCGGAATACCACGTTCTGCGCTTCCTGTGCCGGGCAGTACGCTCGAAACGGAAAAGAAATTCGCCACGTGCTGTCCCTGCTCCTGGGGATGGAGGAGGCGCCGGCAACGAAGACCTCTTATCTGAATCGGGTTAAGACGAAATACAAATAAAAAAGGGCGAATGCGTTGATGGTGCATTCGCCCTTTTGATTTTCCTTATTTTCTTTTCTTGAATTCCCGCCACATATCAATTGCGAAGGCGATGGCGATGCCCGCGAAGAGAATTTCCCTTACGTGGCTCTTTCCGCCGGTCGCCGCAAAAGAGCATACCGGTATGGCAACCATTACCAGTGCCATGGTGAGAAGCGTCAGGATATGAGTAAATTGTTTTTTCATAATAATCCACCTTTCGTATACTATTATGTATCATATAGGTGATTCGGAAAGAAGTCAACCGAAAGACCTCCATGGGAGCGAAAATAAAATCAAAAAAGAAAAACAGAAGCGATAAGAACGGGGTCGCTTCTGTCTTTGTCTTATATGGTTATTTTGTAGAGGCTTGTTTATTACAATATGATAATACTATACAGGGAGTGTTTTGTAAAATTAATAGTTATAAATCTAACAATAAAAAATATTAAAAGATTTACGAAAACCAAATGGGATATTCAGAAAATCGAATATCTTCTCAAATTCAAGTATATCAACATTTTCAACGGTCTATTGAATTCCCTGTTTGTTTTTGATATTATAAATTTTGAAAGGTATAAGGAGAACGTTTATGGAAATTCGTAATATAGTAACATTTGTCAAAGCGACGGAAATGCAGAGCTTTACCAAGACGGCGGCACAGCTGGGGTACTCTCAGGCGGCGGTGACGGTACAGATCAAGCAGCTGGAAGACGAGCTGGGCACGCAGCTGTTCGATCGAATCGGTCGAAGTGTAAAGCTGACCCATTCCGGCGAAAAGTTCATGCCATATGCACTGCGGTTGCTGAAATCGGTGGAAGAGGCGGCGTCGTTCATGAAGGAAGACGATGAGCCTTCCGGCACACTTTGCATAGGTGCCAGCTCGTCCTTTTCGGCCGGAATTCTTCCGGGAATTCTCCCGGGTTTTCACGAGAAATATCCGAAGGTTGACGTGGTGATTAAGACGTCCGATATGCTGACCTCCACATTCGATCTTCTTCGTCAGAACGAGTTGGACTTCATCTTTACCCTGGAGCGGAAACTGATTTCTGCGGACTTCGTCAGTGTGGCGGAGCGGAAAGAGGATATCGTGTTCGTCACGAATCCGGACAACCCGCTGGCTGCCATGAAGAACGTACCGCTGGAACGGGTGGTTCGGGATAACTTCATCACTTCCGACCGGGGAGTCAGCTACGGCCTCTACATGGAAGAGGCTTTGGCCGAGCGGGGAATCAGCTACCATCCGAGCCTGGAAATCGGCTCCACCTCCGCCATCATTAATATGATCAGCCAGGGCAAGGGGGTATCCTTCCTGCCGAAATTCCTGGCGGACGATCCAATCAATCACGGTGCATTGGCCATTATCGATACGGAAAAGCTGGAGATGCAGATGTGGACCCAGCTGATTCGCCTAAAGAACAAGTGGATGAACCCGGTGATGAAGGCGTTTGTGGACTACCTGCGGGAGAACTTCCATCAGCTGACGTAGTGCCTGGGTGATGCAAGGAGGGGGTTTCATGGCTTCTGTAGAAGATTATATTATGCTTTTGAAGCAAGCATTGTATGAACTTGCTGATAGTGTGGGAGATTCAAGAATTGAACCAAAATCTTTCAGTTTGTTATGCTTGGAATTCGAAATACCTTGGGAGGCACAAAGCAAGATAATAGGGCTGTTTGAAGAAATAGCAAAGGCGGACTATTCAGAAATGAGTAGTAAGGAAATATTAAATATCCTCAGAGAACGGTTGTCGACTATAGTGCCGCAAGCAGTTGAGTTCAGTGATCTTACAGTTTATTCATTCCTTAGAGTTGTAAGCCGGTGCTATGTGGAAGAATTATATCCCTTATCGTGTTTGATAAAGGAAGACTTCATGCCTGCCGCTGATTTGGAGTAACCTGCTAAATATAGATAATAATAAGTGACTCAAACTTCCCACACACTGGCAGGTTCTTTGTCAGATGGTTTTGGTGAAGAAAAAAGGTAACTTCTACCGAGCAGTGATTAAGCTGCTCGGTATTCTTTTTTTTGCTCTTCGTCGGTTCACGCCAACACGCCCCGGCTTTTCCCGACCTGCCGGTGCCCATGTTGGCGTCGACCTCCTCGCAAAGCCCTTATCCTTCGCCGAACCGCGCCAACAC
>ERZ1034980.1817-NODE-1817-length-12272-cov-12.011378_pt1 | contig 12272 bp, 10 predicted proteins | sample MGYA00520622_ERZ1034980 | MGnify/ENA primary metagenome ERZ1034980 (study PRJEB33766, sample SAMN09781791) | gut metagenome | biome: gut microbiome | host: Homo sapiens | place: Madagascar | study: EMG produced TPA metagenomics assembly of the PRJNA485056 data... | reverse complement strand
AACATCTACTACTGTTCCTTTTGATAACTTTGTTATCACTGAATAGCTTGTTCCTGCTCCACTTCTTACGTTTAATGAAGTTGCAGTTACTGTTGCTTTATATGATGTTTGTGAAGTACTTCCTGAAGAAACTTTTATATAATCTCCACTCACCCATCCTATTTTTCCATTTGATGCTTTTATTTTATGCCATCCATTTGATGTTTCTAATATTTCTACTTTATCTCCTTTGTATAGCTTAGTAGTAATACTATAACTTGTACTTGGTCCGCTTCTTACGTTTAATGCATCAGCCGTTACTGTACCTTCATTTGAATTTGCAAATGAAGCTGTAGCTGATAATGCAAGGGCCATAACAGGTACGCTTACTCCTATCGCAATTTTTCTATTTAACATAATCAATCTCCTTTAAAATTAACAGATAATGTATCTTTTTTGTAACCTTTTGTATAATATATTTTTATTCATATACATCCATTATATAACATTTATGATTATTTATTCAAGGTATTTTGTTGACTCATGAAAATATTGGTCCATATCTCTCATATTATAATGAAATTTTAATTTTTATTTAGTATATAAAAAAAGTATGACGCCTTATGTATTAAGGCGTCATACTTTAGTTTAATGCAACATCTTTATTATCTATATATTCTTTATTTTTTACTATATATTTTTTATCATAAACATGGATTTCTATATCATTACCTTCTAAATTAGTTATATTTACACCATCTTTATTTACTTCTACTTTAAGTTTATTCTCTCTATAGTTTATGTTAAAGCTATAACTATTCCATTTATCAGGAAGCTTCGGACTAAATGATAAAGTTTGATTATTTGTTTTCATACCTGCAAATCCTTGAACTATAGATAGCCATGCACCCGACATAGATGTAATATGAAGTCCATCTTCAGTATCATTATTATAATTATCTAAATCAAGTCTAGCTGTTCTTGAATATAGCTCATAAGCTTTATCAAGATTATCTATTTCACAAGCAATTATAGAGTAAATCGAAGGAGATAGCGATGACTCATGAACAGTATACGTTTCATAGAAATCAAAGTTTCTTTTCTTTTCATCAAAAGTAAATTTATCACTAAAGTAATAAATTCCTTGAAGTACATCTGCTTGTTTTATAAAGCATGATCTAAGTATTTTATCCCATGACCAATTTTGATTTAAAGGTAGATTGCACTTTGGTAAATCCTTTACCTTTATAAATTCTTTATCTAAAAAATCATCATGTTGAACTATTATATCTAACTCTTCATCATAAGGTAGGTACATTTTAGCTGATATATTTAACCACGTTTTAACCTCTTCTTCAGTTACATTATTTCTATTTACTGATTCTATACACTCTTTTTCTAACTTAGATATATTTTCTGCTGCATATTCTAAGCACCATTTAGCTAGATAGTTAGTGTACCAGTTGTTATTTACATTATTATCATATTCATTAGGACCTGTTACTCCATGAATCATATATAAATCTTTTCTTTTATTTAAGTGCACTCTACTTGCCCAAAATCTTGCAACTTCAACTATTACATCTATACCGTATTCTTTTATATATTCATAGTCTCCAGTATAATTAGTGTAGTTGTATATCGCATAAACCATAGAACCATTTCTATGAATTTCTTCAAAAGTTATTTCCCATTCATTATGGCACTCTTCACCATTGAATGTAACCATTGGATATAAAGCTCCATCTAAGCCTAGCTTTTTAGCATTTTCTTTTGCTTTATCTAACTGATTATATCTATATAATAAAAGATTTCTTGATACTTCTTTAGATGCTACACCAAGATAAACTGGGATGCAATATGCCTCTGTATCCCAATAAGTTGCTCCACCATATTTCTCTCCTGTAAATCCTTTTGGACCTATATTAAGTCTTGAGTCATCTCCATAATATGTTGAAAGTAATTGGAATAAATTATATCTTATCCCTTGTTGTGCTAAATCATCACCATCTATTTTTATATCTGCTGTTTCCCATCTTTTATTCCATGCTTTACTTTGTTCCTGTAAAACTATTTCATACCCCTTATTTGCTTCTTTACTTAATATACATTCAGCTTTTTCTACAAGTTCATTTTCCTTATAGTCCCTTGTAGTAGTTATAGCAACATACTTTTCTATAGATATAGTTTCACTTTCTTTAATATCAAATACTAAAGTATTATCACTATAGTATTCTTTATTTGAGTAAGTATTTTTTTTAGCATCTTTATTGGATTTAATATTCATAACTGATGCTATAGTAAACACTTCTGTATTAAATGGATTATCTTTAGTTCTAGCTACTACACTACCATAGTTTTCTTTAGAATCTGTACTAACGTTAACCCAGAATGCTTCATCATAATTTGAATCTTCATTTTTTACATTTGAGTCTAAATATGGACAAAACATTACTTCTCCATCAAAATTTAATGCTTTTATCTCATACTTTATAACTCCTAATTCTTTAGCTACTATACTTAAGAATCTTGTAACTTTAGCTTCTATTTCATATCCATCTATGTTAGCTATAAATTTTCTAGTTAGAGTACCATTTTTCATATCTAACTCTCTATAAAAATCTTTTACCTCGGCTTTTCCTAAATCTAATATTTTTCCATTTATATATACATCAATACCTATAAAGTTTACACTATTTGGCACCTTACCAAAATAATTAGGATATCCATTTTTCCACCATCCAACACGTGTTTTATCAGGATACCAAACCCCTCCTATATAAGATCCTCTATGAGAGTCCTTACTATAATATTCTTCATAATTACCCCTCATACCCATATATCCATTACCTATACTCATTATGGATTCAGCTAATCTATTTTCTTCAAACTCTATTTTATCTTGAATTATCTTCCACTCATCAATAGTGTTAAATAAACGCTTCATACATATCCCCCTGTTAACTTTTTATTTATTAAATATATCCATTAATGTATCAAATTCTAAATATGTTGTATCTTCTACTACTAAATTTGCATTTTTTAATGTTTCTTTATCTCCAACTCCTACAGAATACATTCCAGATGTATTTATTGCTTCAATTCCAGAATATGCATCTTCTATCCCTATACAATTTTTAGCTTCAACATTTAAACCATTTAAAGCCATAAGGAATATATCCGGCGCAGGCTTACTATTTTTACATTTAGATGCATCTGCTATAAAATCAAAATAATTAACAAGTTTCAAATTATTAAGCACCATAGTCGCATTTTTACTTGCTGATGCTAATCCTATTTTTATATTATTTGATTTTATATTTTCCAATAATTTACTTATTCCTGGTAATATATCTTTAGGTGTTATGTTTTCTATTAAGGATACATAGTACATATTTTTATCATTTGCCATTTTTTCTTTTTCTTCAATTGTAAAATCATTTTGCTTCTTTCCATGTATAAGTATCCTCTCTAAAGATTCCATTCTACTTACACCTTTTAATGTTTCATTAAATTCTCTATCTATTTCTATACCTATTTTATTTGCTAATTCTTTCCATGCAAGGTAGTGATACTCTGCTGTGTCAGTTATCACCCCATCTAAATCAAATATAAATGCATCTATCATACTCCCAATTCCCCTTAAATTTAACTTTTTATTTAGAGTTTATATCATTATATAAAGGATTCTCTCTCTATAAATTCTGTATCTACTATATAGTGTCTTTTTGCATGCTCTTTACCTTCTAAGTTATTTATAAGCAATTTTGCAGCACTATATCCTAACTCATAGGCATTTATATCAACTGTAGCAAGTGGTGGATTTTGATATGCTGATAAAGGTGTGTTATTAAATCCTACTATCGATATATTATCTATATTTTTTAGTTTTAATTCTTTCATAATACCAAAAGCTATAAGATCATCAGTTGTAACAATCGCAGTTATATCTTTATTTTGTAAAAGCTCATTGCATGCACTTTGTCCTTCATTTTCTATGAATTCATCTTTATGTACAACAATACTTTCATCATAGCTTATTTTGTTATCAAAAAGTGCATTCTTATATCCTATAAATCTATCTTTAGACATATTAAGATTTTCAATAGCCCCTACAAAACCTATTTTTCTATGACCTTTTTTAATCAACTTCTCTACAACATTATACATTGCACTAATATTATCATTATTAACCCATAAAACTTCCTCTGGATTATCAGGTCTTCCAACTACAACAAATGGAAAATCTATGCTTCTTAAATAAGTTGTATTTTTATCGTCTTCACTTACTCTAAGAAGTATAACTCCATCAACTAAATTACTATTTATTATATCTTTTAAATGCTTTCTTTCTATCTGCTGAGTCTTACTAAATTTATAAGTTATATAGTAGTTTTTCTTTTGAGCATACATACTCATTCCCTTCATAGCATTTATGAAAAATGGATTATTTAATATATCATCCGCATCCTCAGGAAGAACTACACCAAGTATTCTAGTTTTATTATTTGCTAAACTTCTAGCTATTGCATTTGGTTTATAATTTAGTTTTTTTATAGCTTCATGTACCTTTTCTTTAGTTTTTTCACTTATTTTAGGGCTATTAGATAAAACCCTAGACACTGTAGATGTTGCAACATTTGCCTCTTTTGCTACATCCTTTATTGTTACTTTCATGGCGTCACCTCTATATAATGCTTTCTATAATTATCTTAATATTAGAGTTTAAATATAAGCATATATTTAAACTCTAATATTATATCAATTTGACTTGTATACTTTTAAATGTTGTATCTTAATCCTATATTTATTTTATACTTCCTGCTGTTACACTCTTTATAATGTGTTTTTGAGCAAAGAAATAGAATATTAAAACTGGTATTATTGTAAGTACAAGACCTGCAAGTGCTAAATCCCATTGCTTTGTGTATTGTCCAAAGAAGAAAAACATTGAAAGTGGTATTGTTCTAGTACCTGCTTGATTTATAACTAATGATGGTAATAAGAAATCATTCCATATCCAAACTGTATTAAGTATTGCAACTGTTATTGATATTGGCTTTAAAAGCGGAAATATTATATATCTAAATGTTTGCCACTTACTGCATCCATCTATTAATGCAGCTTCATCTAATTCTTTTGGTATACTCTTTACAAATCCATGATATAAGAATATTGCAGATGCAGAACCAAATCCTATATACATAAATATAATTCCTGGTACATTAAGTAAATTTAATTTCCCCATTATATTTATAAGAGGCAACATTATAGATTGGAATGTAACTAACATTGAAGATATAAATATAAATAATATCATATTACTTATTTTAGAGTTTGTTCTTTGTAACATCCACGCTGCCATAGATGCAAATAGTACTATAAATACTATACTTATAACTGTTATAAATAAAGAGTTTCCTAATACTTTTATAAAATCTAATTGCTCCCATGCTCTAGTATAGTTATCAAGATTAAACTTTTCTGGTAAAGCTAGTGTACTTTCAAATAATTCCCCTTTTGTCTTAAATGAATTTACTATTATTATATAAAATGGCGATAAACATATTAATGCCAGTATTATACCTAATATATCTAGTGCTATCTTACTTAATTTTTTATTCATTATGCTTCCACCTCATCTTTCTTAGTCATATAAACTTGAACTAATGTTATAATACAAACAAATACAAAGAATATTACAGCTTTAGCTTGAGCTAAATTCATTTTGTTATATGAAAATGCTGTTTGGTAAATATTTAATGCTAGCATTTGAGTTGCATTACCTGGCCCTCCATTAGTTAATGCTAAGTTTTGGTCAAATAACTTAAATGAGTTCGAAAGTGTTAAGAATAAACTTATTGTAAATGATGGTCTTATCATTGGGAAAGTGATAAGTTTTATTCTTTGCCATGCATTTGCTCCATCGATTTTTGCAGCTTCATTTAATTCTGGTGGAACATTTTGAAGACCTGCTATATATATAACCATAACATATCCTGCCATTTGCCAAGCCATAATGATTACCATTCCCCAAAAACCTGTAGTTGAATTAGATAACCATCCCATCATCCATTCTTGACCTAGTGATTGACCTACAGCATTAAATACATTAACAAATATGAATTGCCATATAAAACCTAATATTAATCCTCCAATTAAGTTTGGCATAAAGAATATTGTTCTAAGTAAATTACTTATTTTTGATTCCCTAGTTACTAGTAATGCTAAGAAAAATGCTATTACATTTATAGAAATAACTGATACTATAGTAAATTTAACTGTAAACCAAAGTGAACTTCTAAATCCTTCATCATTAAATACTTTTATATAATTTTTAAGTCCAACCCATTCTATATTAGAACCTATACCATTCCAATTTGTAAATGAATAATAAATCCCTAATATTAATGGAATAAGTACAACTAATGAAAATGCAAATAAACTTGGTCCAACAAATGACCAGTAAGCTATACCATGCTGACTTTTAGATTTTTTATTTGACTTTTTAACTTTAGTTTTTGATTCTTTAATTTCAACTTTAGCTTGTGACATAAACTATTCCCCCCTTTAAAATTATAGGAAAGTACAAGTGTACTTTCCTTTTGAAATATTAATTATCTTATTCTCTTTCCTCAGCCCATGTTTTTTGAGCATTTTTAACTAAATCTTCCCAGCTCATGCTTCCATCTAAATATTTTTGTATATCAGCACCAACAACATTTTCTCCCCATCCACTTGGGTATCCCATAAATACCCATGGCATAGTTTTTCCATTGTTAGCATAATTTAATACTTCTGCTGATAATGGATCCTTTGGTTGTAATTCATCACTTTCATATCCTTTAAATGCTGGTATAAAATTAAAGTCATTTATTATCATTTCTTTACCTTCATCAGAAGTATATAGCCAATTTAAGAAATCTTTAGCTGCATCTTTTTCTGCATCTGATTCATCTTTATTTATAGACCAATACATTGGAACACCTACTGGTATAGAGTCTTCTTTAACTCCCTTAAGTGGCATTGGTAATATTCCTGAGTTAGCTGCTATATCAGCATTTACTCCTTCTATTCCTCCATATGCCCAGTTACCCATTTGAACCATAGCTACTTTACCAGTTGAGTATTTTTGCTCTATTTGCATAGCATAGTCAACAGAGTTTATAGATCCTTTTTTACCATCTGGCATAAATGCATAGTCAGCTTGTAAATCTAATAATTCTTTTAATTCTTTATTGTATATAAAGTTTAAGCTCTTAGCTTCATAGGCTTGCTTTCCACTTTCAAATTCATTTCCTAATGCAACATTTAGTAAGTGAAGTCCTGTTACCCATTTTTCTTTTCCTGGAACTGCAAATACTGCTTCAATCCCTAATTCATCTTTTTTAGAATCTAATGTCTTAACAGCATTTTCTAATGCTTCATAAGAAGTTATAGTTGCTGGGTCAATACCTGCTTTTTCAAATATTTCTTTGTTATATATAAATCCATATCCTTCTTGGTTAAAAGGCATACCAAATACACCTTCATCATTTGTTACTGAACCTAATGTACCATCAAATGCCTCATTAACCCAAGGTTGATCTGATAAGTCCTCTAATTTAGATGTCCAGTCTTCAACATCCTGTGGTCCACCAATATTAAATATAGTAGGTTCTTGACCTGATTGGAATTTAGATCTTAATGCAGCACCGTAGTCATTTCCCCCTCCTACAGTTTCTATATTTATATCTACATTAGGATTTTTCTCCTCATAAACTTTTGCTGCTTTTTCTAGTGCATCTTTAGCCTCTACTTTAAATTGGAATATATCTACTACAACCTTGTCTCCTGAAGCATTCCCTGAACTATCGCCTCCATTTGAGCTACTACATCCAACTACACTTGTACCTACTAATACTGTTACAGTTAATAAACTTAAGATTCTTTTTAATCCCATTTTTAATCCCCCTATTCTTTTCAGAGCAATCGATTGCACTGTTTATATTTTTATAGTAGCACAATATATATCATCTGTGCAATCGTTTTTCTAAAATATTTTAATTATATTTCAAAAGTGCTGTTGTCTATAAATTTTATATCTTTAGTTATATGCTTTAAATCTTTGACTAATGTGTTAAGAGTTATATCTTTTTTCTTAGCTTCAAGCATAACATCAAAATCCTTATTAACACTTTCTTTAGCCTTATATATAAACTCTAAAAACTTTTTTGCATCTATAAAATCTGCATGTTTTCTATCATTTTCAAATTCCCTAGGACTTGAAAAATGTATTTTAGGTGGTAGTTTTTCCTCTTCCCAAGTACTAAATACTTTTGGTAATAAGCTTTTAATATCTTCTTCACAGCTGTTACAATTATGATGATGTACATCAAGCACCATTGGTAATTTTGTCTGTTTACAAATCTTTAACACTTCTTCTGCATTAAAGGTTTTATCATCATTTTCAAGTATTAATCTATTAGTTATTCTCTGAGGAAATTTTTTTAAATTATATATAAATCTATCTGATGCAAGATCCTTTCCTCCTTTAGCACCACCTATGTGTATTACCATTTTTCCATCCTCATAATTCATAGCTTCAAATAAATCAACTTGCATATTAAGAGTTCTTAAAGTATTTTCAACTACACTTTCTTTATCACTATTTATAACATTAAATTGATCAGGATGAGCATCAACTCTTAAATTATTATCTTTTATCAACTTTCCGATATATTCTAAATCTTTTTTAAAATACTTTAAATAATCCCACATTACATCAGGGTGAGTTGCTAAAGGTATAAAATTTGATGTCATTCTATAAAAATGTATATTATTTTCTATATTATATCCAAGTATTTTTTCAAGTGCTTCTATATTAGAGTAAGTTACTTCTTTAAGTTTTTTTAATCTATTTTCTTCATCCATTTTTAAATATCGTGAGTATGTCAATGTAGATGATGATGTAACTTTATCTAAATTTAATGCTATTGCTACATATCCTAGTCTTATTCTCATTTTAGGTTCTCCTTATTGTTTAGTCATTAGTATTTTTAGTACTATCTAATATTCATATTCATGTGATTTTTTCTTCAATATTGAAAATTTTTATTTAAATAATATTTAGTAACTTTTTTTCATATATATGAACATGCTATATATTTAAACAATTTATATTAGGAGAAAAACTATGAAGAGAAAAAAATTAATACTGAATGCGTTTATTCTGACATTTGCAACAATGATGATAGGATTTGTAAGCACGTCATTTAGAGTATATCTATCTAATAAAATCGGTTCAGAAGGTATAGGACTTTATCAACTTATAATGAGCATACATGTAATGACAACTACTTTAGCTATATCTGGAATTAGAGTAACAACTACTCGTCTTATAGCTGAAGAACTTGGAAGATCTAATATAAAAAATATTAAATCAATTTTAAGAAAATCAATACTATATAGTTTACTTTTTAGTACTACAACATTTTTACTTGTTTATAACTTTGCAGATATAATAGCTCTTAAATGGATAGGTGATTCTCGAGCTATAATACCTATAAAAATATTATCTTGCAGCCTACCATTTATAGGAATTAGTGCTTGCTTCCATGGTTATTTTTATGGAATGAGAAAAATAATAAAGAGTGTTTCCTCTGATATAGTTGAAGTTGGAACAATGATGATAATTATTATTTCATTTATGGGAATATGCTTACCTAAAGGCCTAAACTTTACTTGTGCTTTAATTGCCATTGGAACAAGTCTTGGTAATATAGCTTCTGCTATTTATTTTTGCATATTATTTTTATTTGAAAAAAAATCTGGATATAAAAGCGGATATAGTAGAAATAATAAATATAGTTTTTTTAAGATTTTCTCTATATCTTTCCCTATAGCATGTAGCTCTTATATCCAAACAGGACTTAAAACTATTGAAGATTTGCTAATACCAGATGCACTTAGAAGATATGGTTCTTCAACAGCTTCATCATTATCTATATTTGGTATGATAAAAGGAATGGCTCTGCCTATTTTAAATTTTCCATCAATATTTTTAGCATCATTTTCAACTCTTATAATACCTGAAATTGCTGAAGCAAATGCACTTAATCAACATAAAAGAGTTATATATATAATATCTAAAGTATTTAAATTTACATTATTAATTGCCGTATTTGCATCCGGATTATTTATGATATTCTCTAATGAATTAGGATTAGCAATATATAATGATACTCAAGTTGGATTAATTATGAAAATATTAGCCCCTCTTATACCATTTATGTATTTAGACAGAATAGTTGATGGAAGCTTAAATGCTCTAGATTATCAAATGAGTACATTAAAGTTTAACTTAATTGATATGACTGTAAGAATATTTTTAATACTATACTTGATACCTAAAAAGGGTATAGAAGGATTTATTATAGTTTTATTTGTAGGAACCCTTCTTAACGCTTCTTTAAGTATACATAAGTTATTAAAGGTTACTAATATACAATTTAAACTATTAGATTGGATTATAAAACCTGGATTTTGTATAACTCTTGCTGGATACTGTATAAAATATGGTCTAGCTTACATTAATTTAAATTTACATATTTCTATTCAAATAGTATTAACTATATCATTATATTTTGTTTTACTTATATTATCTAAATGTATAACTAGAGAAGATATATCCTGGTTTATTGAAGATTTTAAGGCTGAACCAATATGTGTAGAATGGAATGATTTAAGTATATATAAAAGACTTTAAAATTCGCTATGCTTAAACAAAATATTGGTAAATCACTTCTTCCACATCCGTTATTTAAAATATATAAATAATTAAGGCTACCAAATTGGTAGCCCTAATTATTATCTATATTTTTAAGTAATTTAACTATACTATTTAATGTAATATTTAATTGTTTTTCTTCACTTATTAATGCATCATAGTCGCCTTTTTGCTTTCCGTAATCACCAAACTGAGCATGATTTGCACCTTCTATTTCTACATAAGTTGTATCTTCTGGTAATTTATCTTTTGATTCGATAAGATTTTCAAATTTTATAACTCCATCCTTACTTCCCCATATAGAAACTACTTCTTTTCCTAATTGTTTAAGATCATCATTTGATGGATATGATGCAAGAAGTACTACTCCATCTACATTTTTATTCTTTGCTGCAAATCTAGATGCAACAACACCTCCTAATGAATGACCTCCTACAACCCAAGATTTTATATGATCGTGTTCTTTTATAACTTTCTCAGCTTTGTTAGGAGCTAGCATAGCAAAGTTTAAAGGCATATCAAGTATAATTACTTCATATCCATTTTCTGCTATTGCCTTACATAGTGGTGCATATGCTTTTGCATCTACTTTCGCTCCAGGGTATAATATAAATCCTTTAGTTGCCTCTTTTCCTTTTGGAGTAAAAGTTATATTTCCATCTACAGTTACTTCTACCTTATTATCACTAACTAATGAATCTAGTGCTAGTTGTCCTGGTTTATAAGATGTTCCTATCCAATTAATAATCCCTACTAAAAAAACTATAACTAATATACTTAAGCCAATTTTTATATTTTTTTTGATTCTATATTCTTTATGTTTAATTATTTCTTCATTTTCATCATCTTCATCTTTCAATAGAGGCCTTTGAAGTTCCATAGTTATACTAAACGTATCCTCTAAGTTAGTGTGTTTTTTCTCTACTTTTTCTGCCATACTCTCCCTCCATAAATCTAAAATACTATATTATAGTTTACCATACATAAAAATTTTTTTCATTAAAATTAAGTTTCAAATTCATTACAAAAAAGCTACATTCAATTAAATAATTATCTTCTATTTCTACTTTCTTGCCACAAGATCCACAAAAATTATTTTCAGAGTTTAGTATGCTTCCACACTCACATACTAGATCTTTTGATTTTTCTTCTAATTTTTTTATTCTTAGATTATTATTATATATTAACTTATCTATCTCTAAAATTTCATTACATATATTATCAAAGCTATCGTCTATTATTATTTCATTTCTTATTTTTTCATATGTCATTATACCCATATCTAATAATAAATTAGCCTTTTTTATTTGTGCATTTTCTATTTCCATATATATATCATTTTTTTCATTTTCTATTTTATTTCTTGAAAACTTATTACTTATATTTTGCATATTAACATACTCTCCATTTCTGATTATTCAAAATCACTTAATGTATATCCTATTTTTAGTATTATATAGCTATATATAAAAGATATTATCAATGTAGTAAATATACCTGATCCCATAAATATATTACCTAGATA
>ERZ1034980.1812-NODE-1812-length-12293-cov-14.284115_pt1 | contig 12293 bp, 15 predicted proteins | sample MGYA00520622_ERZ1034980 | MGnify/ENA primary metagenome ERZ1034980 (study PRJEB33766, sample SAMN09781791) | gut metagenome | biome: gut microbiome | host: Homo sapiens | place: Madagascar | study: EMG produced TPA metagenomics assembly of the PRJNA485056 data... | reverse complement strand
TCTGGGGATTGTTATCTTAATGTCAATTTACTTATAAATAAAAGGACTGAATAATGATATAGTACCTCTATAGTAGACAAAAAAATAAAAGCGAACTAACCTTCTATGGTAAAATCGCTTTAGAGTCTATGTTGGAGGTACTTTTCTTATGCAATCAAAACGTATTAATCGTAATTTTACTTATTCGCCTGAATTAAAACTTCAAGCAGTTAAACTTTATTTAGAGGGACACCCTTATCAGTCAATCTGTGAACAATTGAAGATTCAAGATTCTAAACGTATTTATGTTTGGACTAAAGCCTATCAAGAAAAAGGCGAATCAGCTTTTATTGATGGACGAGGTAAACAAGCAACAGGTCGCCCGAAAACAAAGTTTATGAGTCTTGAGGAAGAGGTAGAGTATCTTCGAGCTCAAAATCTAATGTTAAAAAAATCAATCGAACGAAAAAGGGGGTGTTAACTAAGCAACAACAATTCGAATTTATTCATAACTATGCTTCAGAATTTTCTATTTCACTTCTATTAAAATTAACAACCGTCTCTCGTGCAGGATACTATAAGTGGAAAAATTCCCAACCTGGGCAGCATCAAGATCGAGATCTGGCCCTTTACCAGCTTATTTTAGATGTTTTTAATGAATCTAAGAAAACTTACGGTGTTAGGCGTATCAAGACCGCCCTTTTAAACAAACATGGGCTGATTATCAACCATAAGTGTATCCGACGTCTTATGAATAAATATGGTCTTGTTTGTGTGCTACCTAAACCTAAATTTAAGCGTCGACCACAACCTTTTGGAACCATTGGAAATATATTAAATCGTGAGTTTTCGGCTGAAAAACCACTTCAAAAGCTATGCTTAGATATTACTTATATTAAAGTCAATCATCCTTATCCTAAATGGATCTATTTATGTGCTGTAAAGGATTTATACAATCATGAAATTGTCGCTTATGATGTGAGTCCAACACAAAATATGATGCAGGTTTTTCGTGTACTTAATCAAGTATCGAAATTACCTTTAGCAGATCAAGCCATTTTACATACCGATCAGGGATTCCAATTTACAAATAAATACTACATGAAACGAGTAGCTGATATGGGACTTATTCAATCCATGTCTCGACGAGGGAATTGCTGGGATAACGCCTGCATTGAAAACTTCTTCCGTCACCTTAAAGCAGAAATGCCACACTTTGGGACATCTGAAACATTAGAAGACGTGTCAATGACGATCAATGAATATATTAATTACTATAATCATAAACGAATTCAAACAAAATACGGCATGAGTCCAATTGAATTCAGACTACATGCCGCATAAATTCTCTTTTTATTAATTGTCTACTTGACAGGTACTACCCCACTTCGCTTTTTTGATTTTAAAATAATTAGAAATTGTATAAATCACGATTGTAAACGAATAAATCCGAAACTGGTTCGTCATTTAAGATATGTAAAATACCTTCCGCTAATAATTCACCAACTGATAATTGTGTAATTTTAGGGCTTCGTTTTTCTTCTGGCAGATTAATTGTATTTGTTGTGACTAATTCTTTGATTGCTGAGTTTTCGATACGCTCAACCGCAGGTCCTGAAAGAATTGGATGCGTACATGCTGCATAAACAGATAATGCTCCACGCTCTTTTAATGCATTTGCTGCAATTTGAATTGTTCCTGCTGTATCAATCATATCGTCAATGATGATGGCATGTTTACCTTCAACTTCACCGATTAATCCCATAACCTCTGCAACGTTTGGTTTTGGACGACGTTTATCGATAATAGCAATAGGTGCATTTAAGTACTCAGCTAATACACGAGCACGAGTTGCTCCTCCATGATCTGGTGAAACAACAACGATATCTTCTAAGTTTTTATCAATGAAATATTTTGCAATAATTGGCATTGCACGAAAATCATCGATTGGAATATCGAAGAATCCTTGAATTTGTGTTGCGTGTAAATCCATCGTCATCACGCGTGTTGCTCCCGCTGCCTCAATTAAGTTAGCTACTAACTTAGCTGTAATTGGCTGACGAGCTTTTGCTTTACGATCTTGACGTGAATAACCATAATAAGGCATGATCACGTTAATTGTTTTCGCTGATGCACGTTTAAGTGCATCGATCATTACTAAAAGTTCCATTAAATTTTCATTAACTGGATTATGTGTTGGCTGAACAACGAATACATGGTGTCCACGAACAGTTTCGTTAATGTTAACTTGTACTTCTCCATCGGCAAATCGGTTAACTGTTAAATCAGATAATGGTACTCCGATACGATCTGCAATTTCTTGCGCTAATGGTCGATTAGCATTTAAACTAAAAATTTTAAACTTCTTACGATTAATTTCTGCCATGATGATTTAACCTCCTAGAATAAACACACTTCAGACAGTATTTTACACAATTTCTTATTTTTTTTCAATTATTTCAGTAAATGTTTAAGACATATTACCAATTTTTAAATTTTTTTACTATTTTTGACGAATAACTTTTGCATATCCTTCTTTATTTTCCTGTTTTGAACGAGCAATAGCTAAAGCATCTTCTGGTACATTTTTAGTAATTGTTGATCCCGCTGCTAAATAAGCATTCGGTTCCACTGTAACTGGCGCTACTAAGTTGACATTACATCCAACCATGGTATTTGCACCAATGACTGTTTTATGTTTGTTCTTTCCATCGTAATTAACAGTAATTGATCCACAACCCATATTGACATTTTCACCAAGTTCAGCATCTCCAATATAACTTAAGTGTGCTGATTTTGCTCCATCTTTAAACACAGATTTTTTAATTTCTACGAAATTTCCAATACGAGCTTTATTTCCGATTTCAGCATGCATGCGAATATGTGCGAATGGTCCTACTGTTGTCGAAGCTCCAATTATTGAATCAGAGATAACTGACGCGTTAATTGTCGTATGCTCTCCAATTGTTGAATTAATAATTTGAGAATTCGCTCCAATAACTACATTGTTCGCAATAATGGATGGACCTGTAATCATCGTTCCTGGATAGATAATAACATCTTGTCCAATTTGTACGTCTGTTCCGATATATGTCGCTTCAGGATCAATGATTGTCACTCCATTGCGCATATGGAATTCATTGATGCGTTTACGTAATACTTTTTCAGCATAAGCTAATTGGACACGATCATTAACCCCTAATGTTTCTTCAAAATCTTCATTCACATACGCGACTACTTTTAATCCCATATCACGAATGATTCCAACTAAGTCTGTTAAATAGTATTCCCCTTGTGAGTTATTATTTGTGATTTTTGTTAAAGCTTCAAATAATACTTTATTATCATAGCAGCAAACACCTGTATTAATTTCTTTTACAAGCAATTCTTCCGTATTTGCGTCTTTTTGTTCAACAATACGTAACACATTTCCTTCTTCATCACGAATGATACGTCCATATCCTGTCGGATTATCAGTGCACGCCGTTAAAATAGTAATAGCTGCTTTTTGTGATTGATGATAGTCAAATAAATTAGAGATTGTTTGTTCTGTTAAAAGTGGAACATCTCCATAGGTAACAATCGTTACTCCATCTAATCCTTCTAATAATTCTTTCGTCATCATGACCGCATGACCAGTTCCTAATTGTTCAGTTTGCATCGCATATTCAACACGATCTTGTAATTCAGCACGAACTGATTCAGCTTCATAACCAATAACAGTTACAATTTTATCTACCCCAATTTTTTCTAAATTTGTAACTGCATGATCAACCATCGATTTCCCTAATACTTGATGTAGTACCTTATGTAAACTCGACTTCATACGAGTTCCTTTTCCTGCCGCTAATACAACCGCATACTTGTTCATAACAATCCTCCGTTATTTTGTCTTATTTCTTTTAGTATAGCATACTTCAACCTTTCATCAAATTTAATTTTTATGAGATATCCTTGAGCAAGACTGACATTTCAATTTTTCTCTTCAAGATACAAATAAAAGAAGCTGACACCCTAAAGGATGGCAGCTTCTTACTTGATGCCTTTTCGTGAAGTTTATTATATTTATCATAAATCGATTATTTAATCGTGTTTAATCTAGATTAATTAAACTCCCCTAATTTTAAAAATGACTATTCTGCTTCTTCGTAAGCTTTAATGACAAATTGCTCTAACTCTTTACGTGTATCATGATTGATTGGATGTGCAATGTCTTTAAACTCCCCTGTTGATGTCTTACGACTTGGCATTGCTACAAATAAGTGTTCATCCCCTTGAATGACACGTAAGTCATGAATGACAAAACAATCATCTAAAGTAATAGATGCGATAGCTTTCATTCTGTTGTCTGTCTCTACTTTACGAATTCTTACATCTGTAATATTCATTCTTTCTCATCCTCCTAAGTTGTCCTGATCTCACATTTAATATACCATTTTTTGTAAGCACTTTTATGTCATTTTTGTGTTCTCTGTCATTTTTTACAATTATATACATTTTTTTGTTAGAATTCAAGACATTTATGTTGTTTACTCTAATTTACTACTTTTAGATAAATAAAAAAGCACCTTAATCAACTCTAGGATTAAGATACTTTTAATGGTCACCCAATTAATCGAACTGCATGAACTTCATGCTCTCTAAAACATCCATTAATACTGTTTATAATTCGTCGTAATTTATACTCTTTACGTACTAGCGCAAAAACTGTCGGTCCGCTACCGCTCATTAATACAGCATCTGCTCCAAACTGGACAAGTTTATTTTTAATCTCAGCAACCACTGGATAACGTTCTAATGTGACTTCTTCAAGTGAATTTCCTAAGCGATCACAAATTCCTTGATAGTCTTTATTGTCAATGCACTTTAACATTCCCTCAATATCTAAATGCTCAACTTGGTTAGCGTCTAACGCTTCATAAATTTCTTTGGTTGATACGCCAATTCGTGGCTTGATTAAAATGACCCAACATTTTGGGGGAGATGGAATTGGTTGAATGATTTCCCCACGACCTGTTGCTATCGCTGTTCCTCCATAAACACAAAACGGTACATCTGATCCTAGCTGTGCCCCTAGTTCAGCCAATTCGTCTATTGTACAATCTACTTTCCAAAGCTCTTTTAATGCTTTTAGTGTTGCGGCAGCGTTACTACTTCCACCTGCTAATCCTGCTGCAACTGGAATTCGCTTTTTAATATAGATTTCAACACCTTTATCAATATTAAAATGTTGCTTAAAAAGTTGGGCGGCTTGATACGCCAAGTTTTTTTCATTAAGTGGCATTGTGAACTCATTTGATTTAATTACAATTTCATTCTTTTCAAGGGGAGTGACCGTAATATAGTCTGCTAAGTCGACAGTTGTCATAATCATTTCAACTTCATGATAATTATCTTTACGTTTATAGAGCGTATCGAGTGCTAAATTTATTTTTGCAGGAGCTTTAATTGTTATCATAGCCATTCCTCCAATCAGTATGACTTTATTTTATCATATGACTTTATTTAATTATACAAAAAAAGTAGTAAACAATGTTGACTACTTTTTTTAATATTAATTAAACTTTAATTCAACTGATCCAGTTAAAACATCAATATAGCTATAAGAAACACGATCAACTGAATCGCGTTCGCTATCTAAATCAATTACAAAAATAGAAGGATACGTATTAGATAAAACACCTGTATGCTCAACCACACGGTTACGACTTTCATAGGCAGTAAGCTTTACTTCCTTACCTACTTGTTCACTTAACTCTTGACGAATATTAACAATATTATTAGCCAAAACATCACGCCCTTTCTATTATAAAGCATACCACAAAAAGAAAAAATTTTCAATATTATTATGTGCTAAACACTTGAAATTATGCATTAACAATGATAAAATTAAATATTTTTACAATTTTCTGATACCATAACGAAGGGTTCCCTTCGTTTGAAGCCCTCCAATACCAGCAATTTTCGCAATAGTTTTCTCAATCGCTTCTCGTAAATCAACTTGTTCTTCATACGGAGTTAACGCGATTGTTGCAGCAATAATCGCCGGATCCAGTGCATGAATATTAATTCGTTTAGGAGATGACGCGAAATTTGCACCTGAACCAATCAATGCTTCAAAATGTGATTGGCAAGCGCCCGCAATGACAATTAAATAGTCCAAGGAAGGCTCTATCTCACGTAAAGCATTAACCGTTTCAACAAAATATTTAGAACTTCGATAAGAATTTAAATCGTCTTCGTGTTCTTTATCTTCTAACGCATCATGACCAGTAATCACCACGATATTCGGTCTTAATCTCTTGACCAATTCCGGGACTTTAGTCTTCATCTCTTTTTCTGGAACGGCAAAAGCTTGGGCATAAACTTTTGCATATTTATATAACTTTATACTCTTCTGGAGATACTCTTCATCTCCATCAATATGTAAGATTCGTCCACTAATATAAAAATCACCATTATCATAACTACGCATTTGATTCATAACAGGTGGTAAGATTGTCCGATATTGATCAAATTCGACTTGTTCAGCCCGTTGATATTCTTCACGTGAAATGATTTCTAAATCACTAATCGGAGCATCAGCGGTCAGTCTAAAAAAGATCCCTTTCAAATAAGCTGTATCACCTACTATTTCTTCAATTCGGAACATTGTATCAGAGTTATACGAACGTCGTCCAACAATATCTCCTACTTTGACTTCCTGACTCATCCTCATCACCTCACGTTATTATATGCAATCCCTAAAAAATCGGTACATAAAAAAAGAAGGCCTTCTTATGATAGAAGACCTTCTTTTTATTACTTATTTAAATGTTGATAAAATGCATTTGATAATTTCGCAAATTCTTCGATTGATAATGATTCTCCACGACGATTTGGTAAGATACCAGCTTCTTCTAAAATAGCTGTGACCTCTTCCTTCGTTAAATCTGCGAAGTGTTGATTTAGGTTGTTTTGTAATGTTTTACGGCGTTGTTTAAAAGCTCCGTGAACCACTTCCATAAAGAAGTCTTCGTTAATCACTTCAACCGCTGGTTGCTCACGTCTTGTTAAACGAACAACTGCACTGTCGACATTTGGTGCTGGAATAAAGACTGTTTTTGGAACTGTTAAAGCTATTTTTGCTTCTGTATAGTATTGAACCGCAATTGACAATGCATTATAGTCTTTTGATCCTGGTTTTGCAGATAAGCGTTCCGCTACTTCTTTTTGCATCATCGTCACATAACGATCGATTGGTAATTTCTTCTCAATTAATCCCATTAAAATTGGTGTTGTAATATAATATGGTAAATTTGCAACAACTGCAATTTCTTTTACATCTTTGAATTCCTCTTCAATCATAGAAGCCACATCAGCTTTTAAAATATCTTGATGAATCACCTTTACATTATCATAAGGGGCTAATGTTTCAGCTAAGATTGGAATTAAGCGAGGATCAATCTCATAAGCGACAACTTTTTTCGCTTTACGAGCAATGAATTCTGTTAACGCTCCAATACCAGGACCGATTTCGATGACTCCAACTTCATCTGTTAAATCAGCCGCATTCACGATTTTATTTAAAATGTTAGTATCCGTTAAAAAGTTTTGTCCGAAACTCTTTTTAAAAGTAAATCCATGTCTTTCAATGATTTCTTTTGTGTTCGACTTTGTTGCAATATCTCTCATATATTAAATAGCTCCTTTATTTTAAACAATTCTAGTTTGAGTCAGTTAAGACATCTACAACTTGTTGTTTCGTAATCCCAAACATCATTAGACGTTTTTGAAGTTGTTTACCATTCACATAGCCAATTCCTAAGGCTTCACTCAGCTTCTCACGAATCTTTGCACTATTTGGATGACCGATGAGTCCAAAATCAAATAAGAACTGTGTTTCAATTTCCTCAATGACCGCTTCTTTTGGCGTCACTAAATTACCTAATGCCGCTTTAATCGCTTCATCACTCGCATGTTCAACACCAACCCCACTTCCATTTTTAGCAATGGCATCAACTTTTTGTAAATAGGCATGTTTACAATTTGGAACAGCCTGCATAACGGTCTGGCGAATTTTATTTCCCGGAAAATCAGGATCAGTAAAAACAATAATTCCACGACTCATTTGAAGTGTTGTAATTTGTTCTAATATTTTCTCATTAATGGCTGAGCCATTCGTTTCTAACGTCTCAATTTCAGGATAGACTTCTTTTAGACGTCTGGTATCGTCGCGACCTTCTACGACAATAACTTCTTTAAACATATTTTTTTCCTCAATTTCTTTTATAAAATTTTATTGAACATTCTCATGTAATAATTCTAGAATTCTTTGTTTCGCTTCCCCATCTGGACTTAATCGAATTAAATCTAATGGGAAATAAACTTTATGTTCTTGTTTTGGTTTGACCGCAATAATTCCTTTAATGATGGTTGATACTTCAGAGATTTCTTGAATTGATCCATCACGCATCAATAATTCAATACAGTCTGGTAAACAATTCGTTTTATGTCCATAGTAATCGTATGGTGTTTTGACGCTATGATCAGTTAATAAATAATAGTCTGGATTAATACCTAATTCAATCATATATTCTTTCACTTGCTTTAGCTTTTCATTAGTTTCATCATTTGGTGTATAGTGCACCTCTTTTAATAATCGACGATTAATAAAACGATCGGCTAAATCACGTAAAATCTCATCTTCCTCATCGGTAAATAAAGAGGCATAATAACTAATTGTTGAATCATCAAATTTTAAATATGTTTCAACTGAAGGCTCTTCCTCTAAAAATAAATCTTTTAGTGCCTCCAGTGGACGTTTAAATTCATAGCCAGAAAAAATCAATTCACGAACACGACGAAGCATATTTTGAATAACTAAGTCAAAACTTCGACCGGTTGAGTGTAAATAGACCTGCCAGTACATCTGATAACGACTCATTAAATAATCTTCAATCGCATGCATTCCTGACACTTTGTACACAATTTTATTATTAACAACACGCATCGTTCTTAGAATTCGCTCAACATCAATTTCTCCATACGGAGCCCCCGTAAAATAAGCATCACGAAGTAAATAATCTAAGCGATCAGCATCTAATTGACTTGAGATAATACTAATAATTAATGGATTCGGATATGTTTTATTAATCACATCTCGAACTTTCGTAGCAAATCCTTTTTGATAGGCTTCTAATACTCGATTCACTTCCGTGTTTTCCATAATAATGCGTTCTGTAAATAGCTCATGGCGTACACTAAAAACAGATTCAAATGAATGTGAAAAAGGACCATGACCTAAATCATGAAGTAACGCAGCTGATAAAACTAGTAAACGTTCATCTTCACTTAATATCGTTCCACGATGCATTAATGCTCGAATAATTTTTCGTGCCATTTCATACACACCTAATGAATGTGAAAAACGGCTATGTTCTGCCGTATGGAAAACCATATACGTTCCACCCAACTGTTTAATACGGCGTAATCGTTGCACCTCTTTTGTTTGAATTAAATCCCAAATTAATTGATCATAAACATGAACATATCCATATACCGGATCTCTAAATACTTTTTCTTCTAACTTTGTCATTCGCATCACCATCTATATACCATCATTATTTTTAAAAATAATGCAAAAATCTTGATTTCTTACATTATAAGTATACCACATTCTTGACAGACTTGAACTAACACGACAAAACGTTTCCTAAATATTAAAAATAATCTATACCTTTTTGAAATAATATCATATAAATATGTTATAATACCAATATGATAACGTTTTTAAAGGGCGTGGTTCTATGTGTTTGAAAACAAGAGATTACTTCATTAATGATCAAGAGTCTTTCTTAAAGCATCATCAACTTTTTTCCATGATGATTTGTGAAATCTATGACCTTCTCACCCTTCATCAACCTGAACCTTTAAGCATTGAGCAAATTTTTCAACAATTAACCCCTTTTCTAAAAGCTCGCATTCGATTTGTGATAAAAAACGAACCACAGGCGCTAATCTTATTTAAAAATGAACTCGATATAGTTTCCTATATGGCTAATTTACTAGCTAATAAAACATTTAAAATCCATCACTTTGGAAATGAATACTATTATCTTGGTGAATCATAATTAATTGATCATATTTTTATCTTTTACTACTTTTATGCACTTAACACAAAAAAAGGACAAGAAAGTCGATTATTTTGACTCCTTGTCCTTTTCTTATTCTTTATTTTCCTAAGAATTCTTTTACTTTTTGGATTAACTCATCTTCATTTTCCGCTAAAATTGGCTTATTATTAACGAAAACAAAAGAACGATCACGACCTGGTCCACAATATGACTGGCATCCTTGATAAATTTTCGCTTTTGGGTCAATCGCTTTTAAGCGTGGTAATAATGTATTTAAATTTGTTGCTTTACATTTATCACAAACGCGGAACTCATTTGGTTCTGCAAATAAATCATCTAAATTAAACATCGATTACACCTTCCCTTTTCTAAAATTTTTGAAGTGTATCTCTATAAAAGTTTATAAAAAAATGAGCTTTCTGTCAATGAAAACACAAAGCTCATCTCTCTCTCATTTATTTAAAAAATAACTTTATTTCTATAATAATGTTTGGTTAGCCGTGATGATTGCTGTTCCGTAAACATCTTCTGGAGAACATCCACGTGATAAATCATTAACTGGTTTATTTAATCCAGCTAAGATTGGTCCTACTGCTTCAAATCCACCTAAACGTTGAGCAATTTTATATCCGATGTTTCCTGAGTTTAAATCAGGGAATACGAATACATTGGCTTGTCCTGCTACTTTAGAATCTTTAACTTTTGTTTTTGCTACTGCTGGAACAAAGGCAGCATCAAATTGTAACTCTCCATCATAATCGAAATCTAATTCCATTCCGTTTAAGATTTCCATTGCTTCTGTTACTTTTTTAGTTTCTTCAGTTTTAGCTGAACCTTTTGTTGAGAAGCTTAATAAGGCAACTTTTGGTTCAATATCAAACATACGTGCAACACGTGCTGATTCAATGGCGAATTCTGCTAAATCACTGCTTGATGGGTTTGGATTGATCGCGCAGTCAGCAAAGATATAACGCTCATCTCCACGTAACATAGCAAAGTATCCGAATGTTTTAGAGATTCCCGGTTTTGTTTTAATAATTTGTAAGGCTGGACGTACCGTGTCTCCAGTTGAGTGAATAGCACCTGAAACTAAACCTGCGGCTAATCCCATGTGTACTAACATCGTTCCGAAGTAGTTCACGTTTAATACTAATTCACGTGCTTGCTCTTCAGTTACTTTTCCTTTACGAACAGCAACTAATTCAGTAACCATTTCATCTAATTTGTCATAATGTTTTGGATCAATAATTTCGCATCCTTCTAGTGAATAGGTTCCAGCAGCAGCTTGTACTTCCTCAATTGATCCAATTAAAATTGGTTTTAACATGTTTTCGCGTGCTAACAAACTAGCGGCTTGAACAACGCGTGGTTCGTTACCTTCTGGGAAAACGATGCGAATATTTTTTCCAATGATTTGGTTTTTTAAACTTGTCATGATATCCATTGAATTTACCACCTTTAATGTTTTTGTTACTTTTATTGTACTCTTTTTTCCATAAAAATAAAAGGTTAATACCTTTTATTTTTTTAAATAATTTATTCATGTTTCGTCAATGTCGACCATATGATGAAACGAGAGGTGATTATCATGGGAGTTGTTCAAGCAACCCAAAAAGATATTGAGTTACTTGCCCGACTCATGCGTGCTGAAGCCGAAAGCGATGGAAATATGGGAATGTTACTTGTCGGTAATGTTGGTGTCAATCGTGTCTTAGCTAATTGTCACGATTTTAAAAACATTAACACTATTGAGCAAATGGTTTTTCAATCTCCTGGGGGATTTGAAGCCGTACAATTCGATTACTTCTATCAACGCGCGAGGGATAATGAAATTAACCTAGCACGAAGAGTCATTAATGGAGAGCGATTTGAACCTGCGACAACTGCATTATGGTTCTATGATCCTTTCCAACCAAGCTGTCCACCTCAGTTTTGGGGACAATGGAATTCAGGTCGATATGGAGATCATTGCTTCTATATCCCACTTGAATCCGAACACTGTTATGATTAATTGTAATTTGAAAGGAGAGACATTATGAATTATTATTACTCGTATCCTTATGGAGGACCTGTTCCAAATCCAAGCGATCCATACTGGAGATATCAACAAGCAAATCCAATGGGAGGAAGTTACTCTAATGTAAACCCAAATACAGTGGAACCACCATTTCCAGCAGGGGCCCCAATTACACCACAAAC